>CEUN01178310.1_pt1 | contig 10056 bp, 7 predicted proteins | sample 361501 | NCBI WGS metagenome assembly CEUN01 (sample SAMEA2622801, study PRJEB7988) | marine metagenome | biome: marine biome (ENVO:00000447); feature: marine epipelagic mixed layer (ENVO:xxxxxxxxx); material: "saline water (ENVO:00002010), including plankton (ENVO:xxxxxxxx)" | depth 120 m | reverse complement strand
ACACCGCGCGATGGCGCGGTCCCACCACCAATGATCGTGAGCCCGCCACTCTCGGTGAGTTCTCCCACCATGGCGCTGACCTTTGAGGTGCCAATCTCAAGTCCCACGATGATCTGGGACTTCTCCGAAAAGATTCTCGGGATGATGTTAAACATTGTTCACTTTGTTTCTGCGGACTGGTGGTCGCGACCGGGAGGGCTGAGTGGCCGGGCGGGAATCCTCCCAATGCAGCGGGACGTTGTTGGTGACTGATAGGTCAAGGCTGGCGATTTTCTTCCCCGCCTGCTTCGCAAGGTCGTGGATCTGGCGCCAGTGGGCAAACTGACGATCGAAGCGATTCTCCGTGGAGAATTTCACGTGCAATCCGTCTGCAGTCACGGCGGTGAGGATGCGCGATTTCTCCAACTGGATCTGGCGAATGTCGATCAGGCCAAGCATCGGAGATCGCCGGAAGTCGGCCACGAGTTGAAGAGCGGCCAGCACCTGGGGATTCATCAATTTGCCGGAGGTGCGCAACTCGGATTCATCGAATCCCCTGAGTTCGGGCAGGAGTTGGTAATCCAAGACGCGATGATCGGTCACGTGATTGCGTCGCAAGGGCACGAGAACGTATCCCTGCGGATCCAGCGGGACGGTTGCGGTGTAGTGGCCGGCGCCGTTGGGATGCGGCAGGAGCATGGAAACTCGCGCAACGGCAAACCGTTCGGCGACCTTGATGCGCAGCTTGTCGGGGAGGATACGTTCAAGTGAAACAGCGGAGATCACAGGGATTCGTTCCAATTTGCGCTTCACCTGATGCAGGTCCAGGGCCATCAGGTTGTCCTGTGGCTTGACTCCCGCCCATTGCAGGATGGTTTCCTGAGTCAGGTAACCATCGGTCGAAACGTTGATCTGCCGGATGTTGAAGGCGGGGTTGCGGTAGACAAATTCAGTCAGGGACCAATCCACGCCTCGCCAAGCAATCAACACGATCACGGCGGCCACGAACATTACGGAGAACAGACCGGTGGCCATCTTCCTACGTTGTCGCTTGAGCTGGTCGTTGCGCAGCTTCACATCGAGTACGTGACGATCCTTTTTCCGCCGATTGACGGTTTTTCGTTTGGCCTTCTTTTTGGCTTTGGTTGGCATCTTAGGCGGGGACTGATCGGCGTTTGCAGGCCAGTCGAATCATTTCCATGCACAGTTCCTGGTAACTCATCCCAGCCGCTGCGGCCGCCTTGGGCAACAGGCTGGTTTCGGTCATGCCGGGCAGAGTGTTCACTTCCAACACCAGTGGTTCCCCGTTTACCGGCACCATCAGGTCCACACGCGCATAATCGCGACAGCCGAGGGTTTCAAAGGCCTTCATGCCGGCCTCCTGGATTCGACGCGTGATTTCCTCGGAAAACTGCGCCGGACAATAATAGTCGGTCGCGCCAACGGTGTATTTGTTCGCGTAGTCGTAGTGCCCTTCTTTGGGGCAAATCTCCACGACCGGCATTGGCTCACCGTCCAGAATGCCCACGGTCACTTCACGGCCGTTGATGCGCGGTTCGAGCAAGACCCGCTCATCGTAATCCAGCGCCTCGCGCAACATGTTCTGAAACTGATCCGCTCGTTCAACAAACTGGAGACCGACACTCGAACCTTCCCTGGCCGGTTTCAGAACGACCGGCGCGGTGAACTTTCCTTCGAGCACTTGATCAGGATCGGTTGACCTGGTCAGCACCTTAAACGGCGCTGTTGGAACTCCCGCGGCAAGAAAGGACTCCTTGGAATCGACTTTGTCAAATGCCAGTCGACTCGAGTCGGCATCACAGCCCGTGTAGGGCACGCCCAGCGAATCCAATTCAGATTGAACCGTCCCGTCTTCGCCGTATGTGCCGTGGAGTGCAAGGAAGACGACATCCGTATCCGGCAAGCGCCAATCTTTGTTCTTGGGATCGACTTCGGAGACGTTTTGGCCGGCCTCGCGCAATGCCTTGGCGACCGCGCGTCCGGTGTTCAACGACACTTCACGCTCGGCGGAAGTCCCACCCAACATGACCGTGATGTTCAGAGTCTCGCTCAATGCTTATTCTTCGTGGCTGGGCACCATGTTATCTTCACCAATTACCTGGACTTCTGTGTGCAGATCGATTCCCCGCGCTTCCTTCACCCGGCCCTTGACCATTTCGATCAGTTCCAAGACGTCGCGCGCAGTTGCCTTGCCGGCGTTGACCATAAAATTTCCGTGAACGTCAGAGACCGTCGCGCCACCGACACGCGTGCCTTTCAAACCGAGTTCATCAATCAGTTTGCCGGCAGCGATTTCGGATGGATTCTTGAACATGCAACCCGCGCTGGATTGGGCGGGCTGGGTATCCCAACGTTTCTGGCTGAACTTCTTCATCCGGGCCTCGATCTCCTCGCGGCTTGCGCTTTCGCCTCGGAGAACTGCGCCGATCGCGATCGCGTCCTTCAACATCGGGCAGGAACGGTATTGAACCTCAATCTCACTGGGCGTGACCTCGTGAATGTTGCCTTCCCGATCCACGAAACGCATGCGTTCGACACAATCAAACATCTCGCTTCCCATTGCGCCGGCGTTCATGCGCAACGCGCCACCGATGCTTCCGGGAATTCCTTCAAGGAATTCGAGACCGGAAATCTCCGCGTTGCGCGCTTCGACTGCCACCATCTTCAATCGTACCCCTGCGCCACAATGCAGGCGAAGGCCTTCGGCGCGAACGCCAGAGAATGACTCATGCGCAAAACTCAGGACCACTCCACGCACACCGCCATCGCGGATGACGAGGTTGGACCCGCGCCCGAGCGCAGTGATCGGAAGTTCCTGCTCGTTGCAGAAGCGGATCAGCTCGCTCAAATCTGCTTCACTCGCCGGTTCGACGTAAATCTCCGCCGGCCCCCCGACGCGCATTGTCGTTTTCTTGGCCAGCGCCTCATTCGCACGAATGACGCTGTCGCCCGACAGTCGCGTCCCCAGTTCATCCAGCACCTGCTGGTTCTTCGACAATCTCATTTCCGTCTGTAATTGATGGGCCAATTCGGCCGCAGCCGAGGTGATGTCGCCTGCGCCCAAGAAAAGAACCGTATCGCCCGGCCGCATTTCGTTGCGGACCATTTCTCGGAGAACGTTCAGGTCTGAGGCAAAGTTGATATCCTGCCCCCTCGCCTTCACCGCAGTGGCGAGCAATTCTCCGTTCACTCCCGGAATCGCTTCTTCGCTCGCCGCATATACCTCGGTGATCCAGAGCTTGTCCGCACCTTTGAAGCAGCCGGCGAAATCTTCGAGCAAGTGTCGTGTGCGGGTAAAACGATGCGGCTGAAAGGCAACGAGCAAGCGGCCGGGCTTCAGTTCGCGGAAGGCTGCAATCGTCGCGGAAATCTCAAGGGGATGATGGGCGTAGTCCTCGTAAAGCTGATGATCGAGGCTCCTAAAAAGCAGTTGCTGTCTTCGTTTCGCACCGGAGAATCGCGAGATGGCTTTGGAGATCTCCGGGCCGGAGAAGTGATTCTCCGCAAGGAACGCAACCACAGCTCCGGCGTTGGAAGCATTGGTGGCGCCGAGCAATTGCGTGCGGAATTCGCCGAGGCTGTCGTCGTTGTGGAACACTTCGAATCCAGGCGAAGCCGTGGATTGATCCGTAATTTCGATGCGGTAGTTCGCCAACGGATTGAACCCGTAGGAAATCACGTCTTTGCGTCCCGCCAAGAGTTCAACCAAGTCTGGATCATCCGCGCAGTAAAGCAATTTGCCTTCGATCTGATTTGCGAACTTGCCGAACTCCCGCGTGATTTCATCGAAGCACTCGAAATATTCAAGGTGTTCCTCGTCGATATTCAGGATGATCCCATGACGCGGTTCAAACATGTCGAGGGTTCCATCGCTCTCATCTGCTTCGACGACGAAAAAGGTGTCGTCGTGCCGAAGACCGGATTCTCCTTCCGAGCCATGGTGAACGAGATTGACCCACTCGTGCTGGGAGAAGGACGCACTGCGGCCAAGTTGTGGCACACCTCCGCCAATCGCATAGCTGGGTTCAAGCTCCAGTTCCTTCAACGCATATGCCAGCAAGGCAGCAGTCGTTGTCTTGCCGTGCATTCCGGCAACGCAGACGCCCTGCTGACGATTCATCAACGCGGCGAGCAGGCTGGCGCGTTTGATGATTGGAATTTCCTTCATTCGTGCAGCAGCAAGCTCGACGTTTTCCATGAGGATCGCCGAGGAATAGACCACCATTACCGGATGTGCCCATTCGATTTGTTCGGCGCGATGGTCTTCGTGGATGACCGCTCCACGCGCCTGCAAACGCCGGACGTCGTCGTTGGTCTCAAGATCCGAACCGGCCACCAGAAAACCGAGATCCAAGAGCAGATGCCCGAGCGCGCTCATGCCACAACCACCGGCGCCGACCAGGTAAACCGTCTCGCGTCGGGAGCCGTCCAGTATCTCGTTGATTCCGTCGGCGTTCAGTCGGTTCATGGCAGCGCAAGTCGAAGAGAGTCCTCGACTTCATTGAGGTTCTTGGGCTCCCCACCGTGGGCCGTTTGTTCGGTTGCCGACGAATGGCCGAGTTCGTGAAGAATGCTGGAAGCGATCTGGGCAGCCGCGTCTTTGCGGTGCCATTGGCTGAGGGCCTGGCGCATCTTGTCGCGAGCATCTCTGCTGGAAATCAGTTCGCTGAGCGACTCGCAGAACTGTTCCGGCTCAGAGCCCTTCTGTGGCAGCAGCCGTGCCGCGCCGGTTTTTTTGAAATTCAACGCGTTGTGGTATTGATGATTATCCGCAGCGCTTGGAAGTGGAATGAGGATGGATGGCAACTGCATGGCCGCGAATTCAGAAAGCGTTGAGGCTCCGGAACGCGCAATAGCGACGGTTGAGGCTCCGTATGCGAGTTCCATCTCCGGCAGGAACTTATGAACGACGGCGGAGTAATTTCCCTCGGCACAAAACGTCCGAACACGAGTCTCGTCATGTGCGCCAGCCAGCCAAAGAATCTGCAGATCGGTATGTCGCTCGCGCAAGTCTGGCAGAAAGTCCATCGCGATCCGATTGACGCCGACCGCGCCCTGACTTCCGCCCATGATCAACAGCGTGGGCCTCTCGGGTTGCAATTCAAGTGAACGACGACACGCAGCCGCGTCAGTGCTGACGAATCGATCGCGAACCGGTGTGCCGGTCACGTCTACACTCCGGATCTTCAGTCGATCACCGGATTCACGAAACCCCACAAAGGCCCGGTTGACGAAACGCGCGAGCATTCGATTCGCACGACCGGGAATGGCATTGGATTCATGTAAGAACGTCTTTGCGCCAATACGTCTACCGGCGAGCACCGGTGGAGCTGCGGTAAAGCCGCCCATTGCCAGAACGGCTGCGGGCCGACGTTCGCGAAGCATGCGGACGGAATTGCGAAACGCCTTGATGAATCCCCAAGCGAACGAGATGTAGTTCCGATTCTGGAGACCAACTGCCGGGAGCGTCGCAACTTTCATCGAGTCGAGATGACGAACAGCTTCCTGATCGACCTCTTTCGGCGAGATCAACAACAACACTTCGCAGCCTTGGCGTTCCAACTCATGTCCGACCGCAATTCCAGGGAACAAATGTCCGCCCGTGCCTCCGCACGCAATCGCAATCAAGTTGGATTCCCGTTTGCTCATGCTCTTGCAGCCGCCATGAAAACCGTGCCTGACGAATCTTCATCCACCACCACCGCGTCGTCCGTCGCATGGCGCGCGATGCTGATGAGAAATCCCACACAGACCAGCATCATGAGGAGATTTGATCCGCCGTAACTGATGAAAGGAAGAGACATGCCCTTGTTGGGCAACGCGCTGGTGACCACACCGATGTTCACGCAGGCCTGGGCGCCGATCAGGAAGGTGATGCCCGTGGCAAGGAAGTAACCGAATCGATCGCGCGCCTTCCACGCAATGGTCATTCCGCAAATTGTGATCAATGCAAATCCAAGCAACACGCCAAGCGTTGCAATTAGACCGAGTTCTTCCCCGATCACCGAGAAGATGAAGTCCGTCAGGTTTTCGGGAACGAATCCCATCTTCTGACGGCCGTCGCCCAAACCCACACCGGTCACTCCTCCGGAACCCATGGCGATCATCGATTGATACGCCTGGTAGCCGACACCATCGCGGGTTTCCTCCGGCCGCAACCAGCTGGTGATGCGTCGCATGCGCAATGGATCCGTCGCAAGCAGATAGCCGACGGACAGCGCACCCACCAACACGGGAACAGCGAGGTAGTAAAGTTTCACTCCGCCAACACAAAGAACGCCCGCACAAACCGCCGACATAAGAATGAATGTCCCGCGATCCGGTTCGACCAGGATGAGCGTCAGCACAACGCCCATGATCGTGGACGGATAGAGGATTCCTTCCTTGAAGTTCTTCATATTGCGCGTCTGCCATTCGCAGTAGAAAGCAGCCCAGATGAGGATCGCGATCTTGGCCAGTTCGGACGGCTGGAAACTCACGCCACCAATCTTGAACCAACGGCGTGCTCCACCGATCTTGTGTCCTATTCCCGGAACCAACACCAGGGCAAGCAACACGATCGCAGCCGCCAGAATCCACCAGGCGTGCTTACGCCAGACGCGGTAATCCACAAGGGCCACGAACAAGCATCCGCACATGCCAAGCCCCAGCCATTGCGCCTGCTTCACCAGGAGCCGCATGCCTTGATCGCTCATGCTTGCGCTGTAGAGGATCACCATTCCCAAGGCCACCAACGCAGCCACGGCGAACGCCAACACGGTGGCGACCTGGCGCATGTTCGCATTGCCGAGTGACTGCACCGGATACGAACCGGTGGAGTTTACGGGTTTGCGATTACGTTTCGTTTTGCGCGCCATTCAGTGTGCCCTATGCCGGACTATTGCAGTGATTCCACCGGCAGCTTGAGTTTTTGCCCGACCCGAATCCGATCGCTCGGAAGATTGTTCACCTCACGAAGACGTTTCACTGACGTCTTAAACTTCCGGGCGATCTTTCCAAGCATGTCGCCCGACTTCACCACATAGATCGTGGAATCCTGCGCGGGCGGTGTGCTCGAAGTTGGACGTGCCGCGGGAATCTTCAATTTCTGACCCAGTTGCAATCGCCGAGGATCCACACTCGGATTGGCCGCCTGGATGTCCTTGCTCGAAGCACCATACTCTCCAGCAATGCTGAAGAAGGTGTCACCACGGCCAACGACATGTGTGCGCATGGCGGTGGCAGCAGGCGCAGCGGGCTGCTGAATCGACGAGCCCGTTCCCGGTCCGGGCGTCGGCGGTGTGGAAGTGTCGGTAGGTCCGGAAGGAACTGTCGGTGTGGAGATTTCCGGCCCGGCCCCTGGAACACCCGGGGGTGGTGTCGGTGTTGGCGCGGGCGTCGGCATGCGTGGCTCGGCAGGTGGAGCAGACGTCGATGTCCCGGGCGGAGGCGTGATGTTTTGGCTGGTGACGACTTCCGGTGCGGGCACGACTCCAGGAGGTGTCGGTGGCACGGAAACGTCGCTCGGGTTCGGCGCTTCACCAATCGGCCCGAAGAACGGGCTCTCATTCGTTCCGCCGAGCGGAGGCAAAACAGACCCTGGCGGATCCGCTTCGGCGACGTTTTCAGGCTGCGGTTTGCATCCGCTCCAGAGCATCCCTCCGAGGGCGACAAGATGCACGCCGAGGAGGATGATCACGAGAATCGGCAAATTGTTCTTCTTTTGCGCGACTTTTTCGAATTGTGAGCCGGGTGGCTTCGATGTGCTCATAATTTTTCAGTAATTCGTGTTTCTAGCAAATTTACATTAAAGACACAATAGATTGAGGCGACCGATTTGTCTCAATACCACATTTTGTTGTGCGAAGAGAATCGACGGCTGCCTTGAAACGGTTGCCTCGGTCCACGTAGCTGTCGAATTGATCGAAGCTCGCGCAGGCCGGGGAAAGCAGAATTACGTCTCCCAACTCCGCTTTCTTGGCGGCAAATCGGACCGCTGCTTCGAGGCTCTCGACCAATTCGCATCGAGTAAAAAGATTCCAAGCTGCTTCCATTCGCGGTGCGGTTTCACCGATCAGGAAGGCACCTCGAACACGACGAGCCATCGCCGGACCCGCCGCATGAAACTCAAAGCCCTTGTCGCTTCCGCCGGCGATCAACCAGATGTTCGGTTCTTCCGGTCTGACCGATGGCATGGCTTCGATGGCTTTCATCATCGCGTCCACATTGGTTGCCTTCGAATCGTTGACGAAATGAATGCCGTCCACGTCTTCCAGAAATTCGCATCGATGCGGTGAACCACTGAATGACTTGATCGCCTTCACCATCCGTTCCATCGACAAACCCAGAATGCGCCCGACTGCCAGTGCAGCCATGACGTTTTCCGCGTTGTGCGCACCGCGCAGCCGCGTCTGTTGCATCGCCAACAGAGGGCCGTCCCAGTCTTCCAGGTTTCCGACAATCAAGTCCCGGTCGAGATACAACCCCGCGCGACGGTGATTGCTGCTGAAGGAAATCACGCGTGACGGAATTTCAATCCCCTGCGCCCGCACATAGGCCAGCGCCTCGCTTTGAACCACTGCCCAATCATGCGGGGTCTGGTTCATGAACAGCCGCGCCTTGGCCTGCGCGTACTTCAGCATGCTCCCGTGGCGATCCATGTGATCTTCGGTCAAATTCATCAGCACCGATATGGTTGGACGGAATTCTTCGATGAATTCCAACTGATACGAACTGACTTCGAGACTCAGGTAATCCAATTCCTCGGCGCGGCGCGCGACGTCGCTCACCGGAATGCCGATGTTGCCCGCGGCCGCAGAACATTTCCCACAACGACGCAACATGTGATCGATCAGCTCGGTCGTGGTGGTTTTCCCGTTGGTGCCACTGATCGCAACGCAGGGAACAGAGCATTCGCGATAGCCAAACTCGAATTCACCCAAGGTGGGAATACCACGAAACGAAAGCGCCAGGTACAGGGAACTGTCCGGACGGATTCCGGGGCTGATGATCGCCTGGTCAAAGTTGTCTTGCGGCAGATCTTCCGTGCCCAACTCCACGCGCACGCCGTCCTGGCGCAGCAGCTTGGCCTCGCGTTCCAACGCGTCTGAAGTGTTGGAATCGACCACCGTCACCTTCGCCCCGCGCACCTGCGCCAATCTCGCGGCAGCCGCCCCGCTGATCCCCAAACCAAGAATGAGAATGTTCTTGTTTTTCATATCAGCGCAATTTCAGGGTCGCCAAGGCGAGGACCGCACACAGGATGCAGAGAATGTAGAAGCGGGTGACGACCTGCGATTCGTACCAACCGAGTTTCTGAAAGTGATGATGCAGGGGAGCCATGAGGAAGACCCTCCGTCCGGTGCCATATCTCTTGCGGGTGTATTTGAACCAACCGGTTTGAATGACAACGGACATCGCCTCGGCCACGAACACCCCGCCAGCGATGACGAGAATGAAGGGCTGATGAATCAACACAGCCATGATTCCAAGCACTCCGCCCAAGGCGAGTGAGCCCGTGTCGCCCATAAAGACCTGGGCCGGATGACAGTTGAACCAAAGGAAACCGAGACTCGCTCCCAGCAAAGCCGCACAAAGCACGGTCAGCTCGCCTGCTCCGGGAACGTGGGGAACATTCAGGTATTCCGCATAGATCGCGTTGCCCGCGAGATAGGTCATGATCAGAAACACCAGGGTCACGATCAGCGTGCAGCCGATGGCCAATCCATCGAGACCGTCGGTGAGATTCACCGCATTGCTGCTGCCGACGATTGCCGCGACGGTGATGAGCAGACCGATCAATGCTGCGTCCTGTAAAATCGGATACTTGTAGAACGGCACCATCACGTCCGTGATGAGATTGTTCGTCGCGGGGTTGTTCCAAAGATATACGCCGATGAACAAAGCCATCAGGGTCTGCACCCAGATCTTCACATTCGCCTCCGTGCCCGCACTGCTTTGTTCGGTGATTTTTTTGTAGTCGTCGTAGAACCCCAGACCACCGAGAACAACCAATGAAACCAGCGTCAACGTAACCAGGGGATTCCACTGGCACCACAACAGCGTGGTGATGTCGAC
>CEUN01169673.1_pt1 | contig 10061 bp, 8 predicted proteins | sample 361501 | NCBI WGS metagenome assembly CEUN01 (sample SAMEA2622801, study PRJEB7988) | marine metagenome | biome: marine biome (ENVO:00000447); feature: marine epipelagic mixed layer (ENVO:xxxxxxxxx); material: "saline water (ENVO:00002010), including plankton (ENVO:xxxxxxxx)" | depth 120 m | reverse complement strand
AACTGCGCAAAACACGCGGCGCCGAGGTTGTGATCTTTGGTACCGAGCTAAGTCCCTCGCAGGAACGCAATATCGAACGCACGCTTGAATGTCGGGTGGTTGATCGCACACGTCTGATCCTTGACATTTTTGCCCAGCGCGCGAGTTCTTACGAAGGCAAACTGCAGGTTGAACTCGCGCAGTTGCAGCATATGTCCACCCGGCTGGTACGAGGCTGGACCCACCTCGAGCGGCAAAAAGGTGGTATCGGTTTGCGCGGCCCGGGCGAGAAGCAGCTGGAGACTGACCGTCGCCTGTTGAATTTGCGCGTGAAACAAATCCGCCAGCGCCTGGAGGGCGTCCGCGGGCGGCGCGCATTGTCCAGGCGCTCGCGCGAACGCGCGGAGGTGCCGGTCATTTCCCTGGTCGGATACACGAACGCTGGCAAGTCCACGCTCTTCAACAGTTTGACCGGCAGCGACGTGATGGCTGAGAACCTGCTGTTTGCGACACTTGATCCGACGCTTCGCAAGGTCAAATTGCCGACAGGCTTGCAGGCGGTGCTTGGCGATACCGTCGGCTTCGTGCGGCACCTGCCGCATGAACTGGTCGCGGCGTTTGAGGCTACTCTTGAGGAGTCCAGACTCGCCGAGCTGCTGCTGCACGTGCTGGATGCCGCGGATCCGGAACGTGCGGACAAGAGTGCGGAGGTTGACCAGGTACTCGCGCGCATCGGCGCCGAGCAAGTGCCCAAGCTTCTGGTTTATAACAAGATCGATGCCCTTTCTGATATCGAACCGCGGGTCGACAGGGACGCGGATGGCGTGGCGACCCGGGTATGGGTATCTGCCCTGACCGGTGTGGGAATGGACTTGCTCGCCGAGGTGATCGAAGAACGTCTGGCGGGCCGTGTAGAAGTATTTGAGATCGGCATTCCGTGGAATGCCGGGGCCGTGCGGGCACGTCTGTTCCGGGAGCTGGAGGTTTTAGGCGAGCATGCCGATGGAGAATTCGGCTGGACCCTGGCAGTCCGCTGCCAGCCCGAACGCCTGGACAGCGTATTGCGGGATGTCGAGAGGCGCGACGCGTTGACCATCGCGACGCGCGCTGACGCCGCAGCGTCCGAAGATGTCCCTGCGCCGCTGGCCGAGCCGGCGCACGCCGTCGACTCGGCGGACGCCTGAGTGGGGCTCGAGCCAGAACGGATAAGTGCCAGTCGCCGTGTTGGTGGCATCGGCTCAGTCAAATTGGCACAATACGCGATTCGTCCGCTGACTCGCGCGGCGCTCAAGTGTACGCGAGATGTTGGCGGTTAATCCGAGGATGCGGTCCACCTCGACGACTCTCCCCCTGGACGCATCCGAATGGCACTTGTTGAGTTCTTCAGTAGTACCCATATTGCTAATGCTTTGCGGCTGTATCGGCTCGGTCACGCGTCTGTTTGGAGAAAGACGGGGTGCGCAAGACCGATGTATGTCGCGGACTCTTGACGGAGTTATTTGATGGCTTGGAATCAACCCGGCGGCGGAAACGACAACCGCGACCCTTGGGGTGGCGGGCGTAACAACGGTCAGCAAGGACCGCCGGACCTCGATGAAGTTTTAGGAAAGCTGCAAGGCAAGCTCGGATCGATCCTCGGCGGAGGAGGCGGCTCTGGCGGCGGTAGAGGCGGTGGCGGCATCAGCTCGGCGGGTATCGCGCTGGTCGCGGGCCTGTTGGTCGCCGGGTGGGGCCTGCTTGGCATTTATATTGTTGAGCCGGCCGAACAAGCCGTGGTCACGCGGTTTGGTGCGTTCGACCGGGTCGAGTCTCCCGGACCTCACTGGGCCCCGTTCCTCATCGACGACGTGACGTTGGTCAATGCGGAGCTGGTGCGGAGTACTGAAATCGGTTTTCGCAACACCTCGGGCCAGGGCTCAGTCGAGCACGAGTCGTTGATGCTCACCCGCGATGAGAATATCGTCGATCTGCAGTTTGCGATTCAATATCGCATCAAGGACGCGGCCGCTTATCTATTCCAAGTGCGCGATCCTGACGTGTCCTTGCGCAATGCGACTGAGAGTGCCGTACGTGAAATCGTCGGTAAAAGTTCGATGGACTTTGTCTTGACCGAAGGTCGTAGCGCGGTTGCTGAAGAAGCCCGCGTGGCCATCCAGAACATCATGGATCTCTACAACACCGGCTTGTCGCTGGTTGGCGTGAACATCATCACGGCGCAGCCACCCAAGCAAGTGCAGGCCGCATTCTCCGACGCCGTGAAAGCGCGCGAGGACGAGGAGCGTACGAAGAACGAAGCCCGCGCTTACGCGGCGGACATCCTGCCGAAGGCTCGAGGTGAAGCAAATGCTATCCGTGAGCAGGCCCTGGCCTATAAGGAACGTGTCGTCGCGGCGGCAGAAGGTGAGACCAGCCGTTTCCTGCAGGTGCTGACCGAGTACAAGAAGGCACCTGAAGTGACGCGACAGCGCATCTATCTGGAGGCGGTAGAGGCGGTCCTTGCCAACAGCAACAAGGTCATGATCGACGTTGAAGGCGGCAACAACCTGACTTACCTGCCGCTGGACCGACTGATGCAGCCGCGTGATGCCGTGACGGCTAATGCGCCTGCACGCAGTGCAGTGCCGCAGTCGGACTCTTCAATCACACGGCAAGCCATCGAAGAGTTACGCCGTCGTGGCGAAAATCTGCGCGGGAGGAATCGCTAATGGCACAGAGTCGTGTAGTGATTATCGTACTGGTGCTGGCGGGTCTGCTGGTCGCATCACAATCCATTTTCACGGTGCACCAGGCTGAGCGCGCGCTGCTCAGGCAGTTGGGTCAGATTGTCACCTCCGACTACGAACCCGGCCTGCACTTCAAGCTACCGTTGTTCCAGAACGTCTTGAAATTCGACGGGCGTATCCAATCTCTCGACTCGGAGCCGCAGCTGTTTCTGACCAGTGAAAAGAAGAACGTGAAGGTGGACTCGTTCGTGAAATGGCGTATCAGTGATGTGGCCAGGTATTTCACGTCGACCAGTGGCATCGAGAGTAACGCGGCGCTGCGTTTGTCCGAAATCGTGCAGAAACGCCTGAAGGACGAATTCTCGAAACGTACCGTTGTGGATGTGGTATCCGGCGAGCGTGCCGACATCATGAACATCGCCACCGAAGAGCTGTCTTCGCAGGCAGCGGCTCTTGGCATCGAAATTGTCGATGTGCGCATCAAGCGCATCGACTTGCCAGAAGATGTCAGCAGTTCGGTCTTCGCCAGGATGGAGGCTGAGCGTACAGAGGTTGCAAAGCAATTCCGTTCACGTGGTGAAGAAGAGGCGAAGACTATTCGTGCTGTTGCCGAGAAGCAGCGCGAGGTAACGCTGGCCGAGGCTTCACGTGACTCCGAGCGCACGCGTGGTGAAGGGGACGCATTGGCCGCCGAGATTTACGCGAAGGCGTACACGCAGGACAAGGAGTTTTATGCCTTGTACCGCAGCCTCGGGGCTTACCGTGCGAGTTTTGGCGGCAATTCGGACGTCTTGCTGATGAAGCCGGACTCGGAGTTCTTCCGCTACTTCAAGGATCCCAACGGTCAACGCTAGCGTTTGCGCTGGTTTTGACAACATCTGAGCGCGCACGGCCGTGGATTGGTCCGATCTTTTTACGGCCGTTGCTCTGCTGCTTGTCTTTGAAGGCATCTTGCCGTTCCTGAATCCGCGTGGGCTGCGCGCGATGCTTGAACATGTGCAAAACATGAGCGACAACACGCTGCGCTGGATTGGCCTCGGCAGTATGATTGCTGGCGCCGTGCTGCTGGCCATCGTGCGCTAGTCGCGCTCCTCGGTTGAACCTCGTCAATCACACCCGCTACGATGAATCATGAGTGACGTGAGCGAAATGCGCTGGCAGTTGCCGGTCGGGTTGGATGAGATTCTGCCGCCTGACGGCGCGCGCTATGAACAGCTCAGGCGCAATCTCATTGACCTGTTCGAGGCCTGGGGTTACGACCTTGTCATCCCGCCGCTGGTTGAATACCTCGATTCGTTGTTGACCGGCACAGGTCAGGACCTGGACCTGCAGACGTTCAAGTTGACCGATCTCGAATCCGGAAAAACGCTCGGCGTACGGGCTGATATGACCCCGCAGGTCTCTCGCATCGATGCCCACCCGCTGAAGCGCGAAGGCCCCAGCCGCTTGTCCTACATCGGCACGGTGTTGCGCACGCGGCCGGCCGGTGTTGCGCGCTCACGCTCACCTGTGCAGGTAGGCGCGGAGTTGTACGGCCATGCGGGCATAGACAGCGATGACGAAGTGGTGCGCCTGATGTTGGCTTGTTTGCAGGTGGCGCGCATTGAACCCATTCATCTTGATCTGGGTCACGTCGCCATCTTCAACCAACTCGCATCCGCGGCCGGTGTCGCGCCTGCGCAACAGTCGCGTTTGTTTGACGCGCTGCAACGTAAATCCAGCCTGGACCTCTCTCGAATCATTGACGAATTGAGCCCAAGCCCCTACACGGACGCACTGCTGGCGTTACCCGCTTTACATGGCGGCGTTGAGATCCTGGATGAGGCGCGGCGGCAGCTGGGCGCGGCCGGTGCCGAGGTCTTGCAAGCGATAGCCGAGGTGGAGGCGCTCGCTGAACGCATCAGCCAACGCGCCGGGTTCGCGGAGGTTTACGTCGATCTGGCGGAGTTGCGCGGGTACCACTACCACACCGGCGTCGTGTTTGCGGCGTTTACAGCCGGACATGGTCAGGAAATTGCACGCGGCGGTCGTTACGACGGCGTCGGTGCGGCATTCGGGCGCGCACGCGCGGCGACTGGGTTCAGTACAGATTTACGGACGCTGCTATTGGTGGGGCACGCACCTGCCGTTGAACGCAGCGGAATCCTTGCGCCACGTGCCGCAGGCGACGTGGCACTCCAAGCCGAAATCAGCCGTCTTCGCGCACGTGGCGAGCGGGTTGTTGAGACCCTTGACGGGCAGACGCTGGATTACACGGAACTCGGGTGTGACCGGGTATTGCACAAAGGCGACGATGGTGAGTATCGCGTCTTGGCCCTGACCTCCGGGTCTTGAGCATCAATTCAGATATCACATAGATAACGGAGCAGGGGCTGCAAGTCCTGGTGGCGCAACATGGGTAGAACCGCAGTAGTAATTGGTACGCAATGGGGAGACGAGGGCAAAGGCAAACTCGTTGACCTGCTGACAGAACGGGCTGGCGCCGTTGTACGTTTCCAGGGCGGACACAACGCGGGCCACACATTGGTTGTCAGGAATGCAAGAACCGTTCTGCATCTCGTACCGTCTGGCATCTTGCGCGAGGGTGTGCAGTGTTTTGTTGGTAATGGCGTTGTGCTGGCCGCTGACGCGCTGCAGCGTGAGGTTGAAGACCTCGAGGCGCGTGGCGTCCCGGTGGCCGAACGCCTGCGTGTCAGCGACGCCTGCGTGTTGATCTTCAGTTACCACGCCGCACTGGATCAGGCGCGTGAACGACGCCGTGGCAAAGAGGCTATTGGTACGACCGGGCGCGGGATAGGCCCAGCGTACGAAGACAAGGTGGCGAGACGCGCCATCCGGGTGGGTGACCTGTTTGACCGGCCAACGCTGGAAGCGAAGCTCCGTGAGGTATTGGAATATCACAACCATGTGCTGACGACGTTTCTCGATGCACAACCCGTTGCGTACGACGATGCGCTGAATGAGGCCCTGAAAGCTGCCGAGTTCCTGCGACCTCTGGTTGCTGACGTTGGAGATGCACTGTTCGACGCACACGCTCGCGGTACCAACATCATGTTTGAGGGTGCACAAGGCACCTTGCTGGACATCGACCACGGCACGTATCCGTTTGTCACTTCCTCCACGACAACAGCGGGTGGCGCCGCCAGTGGCACCGGTTTTGCCCCGGGCGCAATCGATTATGTCCTGGGTATTACCAAGGCCTATACCACGCGTGTCGGCGGTGGGCCGTTCCCAACCGAACTCTTCGACGAGGTGGGGGAACGACTTGCGCAGCGCGGCGCAGAGTTTGGTGCAACAACTGGTCGACCGCGTCGCTGTGGCTGGCTGGATGCAGTGGCGTTACGTCACGCGGTGCGATTGAACGGCGTTTCGGGACTGGCGATCACCAAGCTCGACGTGCTGGACGGACTGGAGACCGTGCGTATCGCGGTGGCATATGAAGTTGATGGGAACACCCGCATGCGGCCACCAGCCGGCGCGGACGCGTGGGCGCGGTGCACGCCGGTGTATGAGGATATGCCGGGCTGGTCGGAAGCCACCGCCGGACTGACCCGCATTGAGGACCTACCTGATAATGCGCGTGCTTACCTGGCTCGCCTGGCCCAGTTGATCGGGGCGCCGGTGGACATCATTTCCACGGGTCCAGAGCGTGACGAGACGATTATCCTGCGCCACCCGTACGACGCATAACGCGTACTCGTGAGCCATAACACCTGGATGCATAAAATCGTGCGCGCGCCTGTGCGCGCACTGGCGCCCACGCGTGTACGTCCAAATCACCTGACCTACGGTCGACTGGTCACAGGCCTGGCTGCCAGCGTTGGTTTTGCGACGCAAGAGCCGGAGTGGGTGCTGTGGAGCGCTGCGGTGTTCTTCCTTTCCATGCTGTTGGATCGGGCTGATGGAGAACTCGCGCGGCTGCAGAACAGCTCTTCCGCATTTGGCCATAAGTTAGATATCGTCAGTGATGCCGTCGTCAACGCCGCTATCATGGTAGCGATAGGCCTAGCGGTGCGCGGTGGTGCGCTGGGGGACTGGTCGGTCCTGATGGGCATTGTCGCTGGCGGAGCTGTCGCCTATGTCTTGTTGGTGATGGTGCGTGCCGAGCAAATCTTGGGCAACGGTACCGCCAAGTTCGAGGGGGCTGGAGGATTCGACCCGGACGATGCCATGATCGCGTTGCCACTCGCGATGGTGTTTGGCCTGGGAGAGTGGGTACTCGTGGCCGCGACGGTTGGTGCACCGCTGGCGGCCATTGTGATTACATTACACTTTCAGCGTCCCCGCCGTGCCCGGTGATTTTGTGGCGTTGCGCTACTGGCGCCTGATACGCAGCATGCTACTGATGGTCCACGCGAGATAAATGCAGGCCCCGATGCCAGCGAGTACAAGAAAAGGCTGCAGCCACCCAAGCCAGGTAATGGGCGCCAAAAGATAGATCCCGTCCTCCAGCTCGAAGCCCGCAAACTGCGGATAGCCAACCGCAACTTCGGTGCCGCTGGCGTTGTCGATTGACAGATTTACTGGCATTGCGAGAATCGCACAAAGACTGCCTGCGGCGCCGAGCACGAGAGCCCAATGACCAAGTGGTGAGTACATCAACCCGATGCCGATCCCCGTAAACATTGCGGCGTACGAGAGCGCGCCCGCGAAGTAGTCCAGGTAGTAGCCCAGACGCGATGACTGCCCGGTCAGGCGCGCCAGTTCGCCATCAAAATGATCGAGAAAACGGGCTAACACGAACAGCCCTGCCCCGAGATTGGCGTCATCGTGCTTACCGGTCGATAACAACCACGCCCCCGTCCATGCGATGATGACGGTAACGAGCGTGAGCTGATTGGGGCTGACCGGGGTCTTGGCCAGCGGCTTGACAAGAATCCGCGCGGCTCTTTGATCCCAGGGTGTGACTTTTTCAGTACCCAACAAGTAGTTCTCTCATTCTCAAAATTGGTCGCGCATAAGGTCAGGCTTACACAAAACGCGAAACGGTCAAAAAACGATCTTCGACACGTTCGGTCAGACCGTGTATCGAGTACTCGGGCGCGCGGCGACTCGACTCGTTTGAGGGAGTGCAGAGTAACGCAACTGGTGTATCCAATGGGAGGCTGTCAGGTCGTCATGATAGCCGACCGTGCCGTATTGTTCGGCCAGCCGCCTGAGGTCATCACACGCCCGGTCCGGCACGGAATACACCGCTTGGATACATTGGTTCTGCGTGACAGCCGTGAGCGCGGCGATGTGTTGCTGAGCAACCTCGAATTTCCACTGTATCACTTCTTGTTCATCTCCAATGGTTTGCAGGAAGGTCGCAAGCTGCGGCTGGTGGGCCGCCGCAGTCAAATCGAACAGATGATGGAGGTCTTGCGGCTGACGTTGCCGGGCCCGACGCGCGATGAGCTGGTGCATTGGAACACTGCGCCAGAGGTGCGCGAAGAATGGGTCAACGCGAGTGAACATTTTGCACTGAAGCACAAATCTGGCGATGTGATTCACGTCCAAGAATTTTTCGAGATCCATGAACTTGATGATGGACCCGTTGACGGCGTGAAGATCGCCAGTGTCGGCTTTGATCAATACACGGTAGAAGCGGACGGTAAGAGGCTGGATGTTGACCTCAGTCAGGACGACATCGTGGAGCCACCTTATCCACTACACCCTGAACAGACCTCGAGCAAATCCATCACGTTTGGTATCGATGTGTTAGGCGGGGCGTCCGGTTTTTCTCCCGAGGAGGCTTCCACCGGACTGGTCCTCAGTTTTAACGGCAACCTGATGTTGATCGATTCGATTCCGTTTCTGGATCAACACCTGGCTGCGCGCGGTGTCTCGAAGAATCAGATTTCGTCAATTCTGCTGACGCATCTGCACGACGATCACTACAACCTGTTCCCGCTGATGCTGGCGGCACGCCGAATCGATCTGATTACCACGCGTGAAATCTACGAAATGGCGATCACCAAACTCGCGATGGGTTTGGGCTGGCGTCGTAGCGCGGTTGCTGAATGTTTTACGTTTGTGGAATTGAAACCTGAAGCGACGGTGCCTTATTACGGCTTGCAGATCACAGCACACGTGACTGTCCACAGTATTCCTACGATCGGCGCAACGTTTTCGCTCTCTCATCTTGGGCGCGAGTATCGAATTTGTGTGGTAGGGGACAACCCGAGTTTTGGTGAAATCTCCGAGATGCGAAGCCTGGGCTTGTTGCGCGAGGAGACTGAGGGCAGCCTGCGGGCGCTATACCGTGAAGAATTTGATCTGCTGGTCGCGGATGGCGGCATGGGTGTCATTCATGGAAACCCGGCTGACGCATTACAATCGCGCGCGGATAAAGTGGTGTTTGTGCACGTCGACTGGTTGCCTGACCAATTCACCAGCACGTTCTCGCTCGCGAGTGCTGGCAAGCGATATTGTGTGGTGGATGGTGACGCTGACTTAATGCCGACACGCGCCATCAATTTTTTCCAGGCGAACTTCGATGCGCCGGTTCCGCGCATGTGGCTGAGCGCGCTGATGTCAGACCGACGTGTTTTGACCTTCAATCGCGACGACGTGATCCTCAAACAGGGATCGGAGTCACGCGGCAACGCATATCTGATCTTATCCGGCGAGTGTGATGTCATCTGGCACGATGGCGAGCGTCAGCGGGTAGTCGGTACGCGGGAGACGGGTGATTTGGTTGGCGAGATGGCTGCGGTCACCGGGGTACGTACCCGTAACGCCAGCGTTGTCGCCAGTTCGCCTGTCATGGTGTGCGAATTCTCGGAAGAGACCTTCCACGCGTTTGTACGTGCCGAAGGGCTCGTGCCAACCCTGCGCGCGCGTTGGCAGATGCGTGACCGTTTCGCGCGTACACCGGTGCTGCAATCGCTGTCTACCTCGGTCATCGAACAACTTTGCGCCATCGCAGAAGAGTTTGAAGTGCACGCCGGCGCAGGCTTCGACGCGGAGTACGGTCACTGGTATCTGCTGATCGAAGGCTCCGCTGATGGCCAGAATGGCCCATTGTCCAACGTGGACGAGGGCGGCGAACTTCCGCTGGGACCCAGCGGCTGGCAACGTTTGACCACAACCGAAGGCTGCCAGTTGGCGCGATTGCGTGTGAGTGATGTTCGTCGCCTGACCTCGGAAATCCCACAGCTCGCTTACCGACTGAGACGTTACCGGCAGGCAAGTCAGGCAGGTGATCAATGCGAGTGGTTGCTCTGATCGGGAGTCATCTCAACGCGCAAAAAGAGCCACTGGCACTCCCCGCAACCATCAAGTAGAATCCCCGCCCTCTTGCCGACCTGGTGGAATTGGTAGACACGCAGTCTTCAGGTGGCTGTGCCGCAAGGCGTCCCGGTTCGAGTCCGGGGG
>CEUN01181922.1_pt1 | contig 10062 bp, 11 predicted proteins | sample 361501 | NCBI WGS metagenome assembly CEUN01 (sample SAMEA2622801, study PRJEB7988) | marine metagenome | biome: marine biome (ENVO:00000447); feature: marine epipelagic mixed layer (ENVO:xxxxxxxxx); material: "saline water (ENVO:00002010), including plankton (ENVO:xxxxxxxx)" | depth 120 m | reverse complement strand
CGAGGGCCACTGCCAGTAAGTGTTCGTCCGCCGGCAGCATGGTGAAAATGATGTCGCTCGACGCCGCGACCTCCGCGGGTGAACTGGAGACTACGGCACCCCATTCGTTGGAGTCCGCCATCGCCTCGGCATTGACGTCATAAACATTGATCGCGATATCGAGGCGTTTCGCGATGTTCTGCGCGATGGGCTTGCCCATCGCGCCAAGCCCTATGAATCCCAAGCGTTTCTGGGGTGCGACCATGTGTTCCTTGAGTTTTGTGGACATCCCTCGACGGCATCATTGGATGACAGCCAACCAAAGTCCAGGGCGGCAGAACCTCACAGCATCTGGTTTCCCTAACTCCGCTTAGTCATCCCAAAACAAGTCATCGTCTTCGTCATCATCCTCTTCGTCGAACTCGTACTCAAGCTCATGTTCAATGAACACCTGAATGTCGTCCCCTTCGACTTTGAGCTCGTAGATCAGCAATGGCTTCTCGGTCTCGGCCTGCGGTTCATTCGTGACCAGATCCCATTGCCAGAGGTGTTTTGTACAGGTGAGGACCTTTCCATCGCAGATCCCTGAACTGGCGAGCGGTTCTTCCATGTGTGGGCAGAGCGGTGGGATGGCCTTGAAATCACCGCTATGGCTGACAATCAGGATCGAGATTCCGTCTACATCGAACAGCTTGAGACAGTTCGCCGCGATGTCACTGGTCGAGCAGACCCGTTTCCATGTCATCGAGAATCACTCCAGAAAAATGGGGAAGGGCGCTAAAGCGGCCAGTGCGTACCCTTATCAAGGCGCCTCGTTTCCAGCCTGACTTCGCGCGTCAGGAACCGGGCGGTGTCCTCGGCGATCTCGAAGCTGTCGAGATAGCGTCCCACCGCAAAAAGATGGTTCTCACCCGCATCGATGTGGGAATTCACACCATCCAGCATGTTTTGATATATAACGAACGAGGTGACGGTTTGGGCTGCTTTTCCGTCGTCATCCACGTCCACGGTATAGACCACTGCATGGCGTTTGAGAGGCGAACGGTCCGTATTGTGCTTCGGCAGAAGCTCGCACATCTGGGCGATCTGGCTGCGATCGCCGTCGAGATAGAGCATGTCCCGCCTGATCTCCGGGCTGTACGCGGTGATCTTGTAGTAGAAGCCGTCGCCACATAGATCCAGCCAATCCGACCAGCGTTCGTCATCCATCAGGAGGCAGGTGCGATAGACGGTGTCCTTGACGGCCTCAATGGCCGCTCTGTAGTTCGCTTTTCCCATGTTCAGGCCGTCCCAGCAATCATCGTGGCAGGTGGCGGTCATTCCGCAGCGGCCACGGGTGGGCGATTGGTCGGGTTGTGGAGCGGTCGTCCCATCCATTCGGCCCATGTATCGTAATAGTGACGCATGCCAATCTCGTCGTGGATGGTCTCATTCTCATGTCGCCCATGCAGGATATGACGCGGTTCGGTTCCGGGTCGCATGGTGACGCCCTGGCCGGTGATGCTGAGTAGATCCTCGTGGAGATTGCGCCCCATCGGACCCCAGATCGTGTTGTGGTGACGAATTCGAGTCAAACGATCTTCTTCCGAATCGCTTTTGAGCCCCAGTCCTCGGAACTCAATCATCACTTCGTTGGCTGACAAGGGGGTCATCAAGTCGACACGCAGAGCTGAACCGCGGAGGTTGTAGTTGATACCGGGGAAGATATCGATCATGTACCAGTTGTTCGGTGGCAGAGTCGGAAAACTGAGAGCTTCGCGGGACTCGAAACCTTCGTAGTGATCGTATTGAACCTCGAACGAGCCAACGACAACGTGACCGTTGTCAAAGGTCATATTTTTCCGGGCAAAGTAGGCATCGTTAAAGCCCGTCACGCGGTTATGGTAGTGAACGAAGTCGTGATAGAACTCGCTATTGGTGTCGTGCCACAGTTTGTAGTTCGAGGGGATGATCGACTTGTGATAGTGGAAAATCTCCAGTGGTTCCATCTCAAGCGGCTCGAGGATGCAATCGAGCGCACTCCCGACCCAGTCCTTGACGCAGTGCTCTACGTGGTCATTCAGTGTCACCCACACCATTCCCCCGAAGGCGACCTCGCAGCGTAAACGCCGAAGCCCCACGTCCTTCGGTGACAGGCGATCCTGATATCCTTCTTCCGCACGCGAGATGTGGACGCAACGACCCTTCATGTCGAACTGCCAAGCGTGGAACATGCATGTCATGTTTTTCGGATTTCCCGAAGGCGTACCGTCCTTGAAGCTGCCTGACGGCCGGCGTTCTATGAGATTGGCACGATGTGGGCAGACATTGAGGAAGGCACGAATCTTGTCGTCAGTATCGCGGCAAACGATGATTGGCTCGCGCGCGATGGTCATTGTGCGAAAGTCGTACGGTTCCGCGAGTTCGGACTCGTGGCAAACAGGAATCCAGACTTTCTTCCAGATCTTTTCGAGCTCTTCCTCGAAGATCTCTTCGTCGCTGTAGATCCGGCTATCGGCCCACTCGATCCGGCTGGAATCCGGGTGCGCATTCCATTGCTTCTCGTTCCGAGCCATCAAGACCTCTCCCGATATAAAACTTCGTCGCGGGTCGCGGCCCGCAGCATACAACGTTCAGGGAATACACGCAGTGTGGCTGTTACTCAACCGTGACCACTTCAGGAACAATCCAATCAAAGTGTTTGCGCTGAAAATTGGGTTCGGTCTGCGGCTGAACACGGCCTTCCTCATCTGTGGCGCGTGCCATGATGCTGTACTCACCCGGCTCCGAAGCATCCCAAACATATGACCATCGGCGCCACAGCCACTTGTCATGAGATTCTTCGATATAGGCATCGTTCCAGTTGTCACCGCCATCAGTACCGACTTCGACCCTCACCACGGCGCCGGCACCACTCCAGGTCATGCCGCGGATGACGTGTTCGCCGCGGGGCAGAGGACCGTCATCGTCCCGGTGGTACTTGACCAGGGTCTTCACCCCAAGCTGCATCATGGGTTTCTTGTTCGGGCCATCCGGTGAGTCACCTGAAACGAAGTAGTGGATCTGGTATTAGCAGTCAGGCATGTGGTCCATGACCTCGATCTTTTCGATCCATTTCACCCACCAGTTACCGGCCCAGCCTGGCACCACCATGCGAAGGGGTGCACCATGGACGTGGGTCAGGTATTCGCCGTTGTGTGCCCAGGCGAGGATGGTATCGGGATGCATGGCCTTTTCGATGGCTAAGCCTTTGTCGTAATTGATGATTCCCGGGTCCACGACCTCGAAATCGGTGCGGTCTACGGAAAGGTATTGGGTAACCGGATCGGGTCGACCCGTGTCCCACCCCTGAACCCGGATGGCGACGGCGCTGTCTTTGACACCGGCGCGGTTGAGGACTTCCCGCAACGGGACACCTATCCATTCACCTCCGCACACCAGGCATATCGTAGGTATGGCCTCGAGGATCTCATCGATGTCGGGCATTTCGCCATCCTCCGACATCTGATTCCAGCCGCCTTCCTCGTTCTGTTGCACGCGGAGGGACGGCTTTTTCATATTACTGCCTTCACGCAAGTACGAGAAAAACTCACCATCATTGCCAGCGCATTCGGTGACGACACGCACGGTCCGCGTCGGAAATTTGCGAAGGTCTTCGAGGACGTATTCGGTGGGGTTTTCGACCTCGCCACCGATGGAAAATGTGTAATCGTCCGGATGGATCGGGTCCGGCATTTGCAGTTGGGCAATTACGTAGTAGGCATCAACCGGGGTGAGCATGCCTTCCAGGTCGAGAACTGGCGACCGGGCAAATATGACGCGCCCATCCGCGTTCTTACTCGGCATGATGTCCGCCCGTTTGCGGTCTGGCCCGCCAAAGACCCAATCACCCTCGATCTCTCTTTGTGCCATTTCGCAAACTCCCTGTTCTATGAATCGGCCCTCAGGCAGAACAAGGTTCTGCGATCTTTGCTTTCGCCTCAATTCACTTCGAGCGGATTACAAAGGAATTTGCCTCCATACTGTGAGACACCGCCGAATTGGCCCCGAATTCGCCTTCCGGCACTCGAATCGGTGTTCCGCGAGATCCTCTAAAGACCTTCGAGCGCCATGAAGTTCCCGACCGAGACATTGTCACGGTATGCCTTGGCATCCTGGTACTCGGGAGAACTGAACCATTGCTCTATGGTCTCCAGCGAATCGAACTCGAGAATGACGTTGCACGTTGCCGGTTCCTCACCCTCGAGATTGATCACGCGCCCGCCCCGGGCAAGGAATCTGCCACCAAACTTCTCAACCGTCGCCGTGGCCCGTTTTCTGTATTCGTCGTAAGCTTCCGAATCGTGCACGACCACTTGGCCAACTACGTAAGCAGGCATCCCCTGTCCTCCGACTTTGTTAGAACTGGCGCAAGCAGTCTAAGCGAGCGCTTAGGCAGAAATCATGCCTAAGTTGTGCCGATTCAGATCGCGTAGGGCCGAATTCGGACAAGCGTGTGGACAGTTACACCGCCCTGTGACCTCCAATCGCCGCTTCCAGTTGGCGCGCTGCTTGGCGCAAGGATTCCGCCCACCTTTCAAGCGGAACTACGCGCGCGATTGGGCCTGTCATTGCCAGGCTCGCCAGGATGTGACCGTCTTGATCGAAGACGTGTACGCCCACGTCGGCGGCACCATCGTAGGTCTCTTCTGTCAAAAGCGCATACCCGACGAGACGAATCATTTCCAACTCGACCCTTAAATCAGCAGGATCGTCGATGGTGCCCCGCGCGAGTCGATGTAGCGGCTTGGACAGCACCCGATCGATATCCTCTTCTGGCAGGTGGGCCAAGATGACTTTGGCAGTCGCTCCGGCATAAAGCGGTAGTTGAACCCCGATCTGCGGGACGAGACGGAGGCGCTGACAGGATTTTCTATCTGTTCCACGTAGACGGCCTTGTCACGCGCCGCATTAAGGATTCCCAATATCACCGTCTCGCCGATGTCCTCAGCCAATCGATTGAGAATCGACCAGGCCACTTGCCGGAGATCACGTTGGGCCAGGGCCCGCTGACCGAGACGGGCAGCAAGTCCACCCAACCGATAGCGTTCGTCCTGAGGGTCCTGCCACAGCAATTCGTGATCGCAAAGTACGGAAAGCAGACGGTGAACCGTCGATTTTGGAAGTTTGGAGGCGCGCACCAGCTCAGCCAAACTCCATGAATCGCAATCCGACATGAAATGATTTAGCAAATTGAATTGCCGATCCAGAACCTGAACCTTGGGCGAATTTTGTAGTTTAGGCATCGCTGTAACACTGCGCTTGAGGAGATGCAGCTGAACTTGTGGGCAACCGGATAGAAGTCACCACCGCCACTGTCAGGTAGTTCCAGGCTATGGAGATTCGCTCCAATCAGGATTCTGCTGTCGGAACTCGATGTCAATCTTGCGTGACCTGACACAAATCGATTCGCTTAGACCACGGCAACAAAGGCGCCGATAGCGGCCAGTAACCACAAGACTGCGAGGCGGTATGCTCTATCGGTGGAGCGATGAAACAGACGGGAGCCGATCCATATTGCTACGCCGTATGGCGCGAGGAGTGCGGCAGCAATAGTGACCGATTCCGCATTGACCATCCCTCGGAACGCAAGGGCAATCGCCGTGATGATTATGAATAGAGTCACGACGGTGAAAATGTTTGCACGTGAGAAGATTGCCCGCTCCTGACCCGCGACGAAGTAAAGGGTCGGAATTACGCTACCGGCACCGGCAAATCCGTTCATGAATCCTGCGACCGCACCTGCAGCGGTACTTGTGATCGGGTTGCGCGGCCCTTGGTAGGTCCACCCGCTCAATAGAACTATCGACGACAGAAGTACGAGACCGCCAATACTACGCCGCGTGATTTCGGGGTCGACGATAAACAGGAACGCTGTTCCGATCGGAATGGCGATGGCCGCACTCGCCGTCATGGGTAACACGTGCCGCCATTGCACATACCTGATGGTCTGCGGAATGAGTTGGATTGCGCCAACCACACCAATAAGGATGGCCATTGTCAGCGCCTGTGGCGGCCAGTACACAAGGGACATCAACGGGATCATGATGAGTCCGGAACCTGACCCCGAAAATCCCCTGACTATCCCCCCGAGACTGACCGCAAACACCGAAAACGCAAACGCCGGCGTGAGGATTACCTCAAAGAAATCAGTCACGACGGTCAACAAACAGCGATTTGGCGCTTACGGTTTAGCTCGATTCGAGCAGCACATGTTCCCGGAATGCGGGTCGTTCCCTCAGTCGTCCCAGCCAGTCCTCGATGGCGGGATGGCTGGCCCTTTCGATAGGTAGTGAATACCAGCGGTTCAGGATACAGCCGAGAGGAATATCACCCATCGTGAACGTTTCGCCTGCTGCGTAGGGATTGCCGACGAAGTGGCTGTCAAGCACTGGTAGAATGCTCTCTCCGTCTGCAACCGCCGCATTCACAGAGTCCATGTCGGGTTCTGCCTTGTCCCGGTCGCGGACCAGTGCACGGAATGGGACACGAAGCGCCTCAACGAACCCATTGTGCAGCCAATCCATCCAACGATCAGCGCGATGGCGATCGCCGAGGTCTTCCGGACACAAAGTGCCCTTGCCGTATTTCAAGGAGAGGTACCTGACGATCGAATGGCTTTCCCAGAGAATATTCCCATCATCCTCAATTGTCGGGATCAGTCCATTGGGGTTCATTGCAAGGTATTCGGGCGTGTCTAAACCCGCAAAGGGCCCGCCAACATCGATGCATTCGTACTCCAGCCCGAGCTCGCCGATACACCACATTGCCTTCTGCACGTTGCTCGAATTGTTTCTTCCCCAAACCTTCAGCATCCCTGTCTCCACGATTAGTTGATTGCCGACGTCAATTTCTCACCTAGGCAAGCGGGATCATGGCGTGTTCACGAAACGCCGGCCGTTCCTGCAGACGGGCATACCAGGATTCCAGGTGCGGCAAATAAGGCCTTTCGATGTCCATGGCGTACCAGCGGTAGGTGATACACCCAATCGGGATGTCTCCCATGGAAATCTCGTCGCCGAGGACAAACTGCCGGGAACCCAAATGAGAATCCAATACGCGCAATTCACGGCCACAGATATGCAGGGCTTTCGAAATGACGTCGTTATCCCGCTCATCCTCGGGCGTACGGTAGAGGCCGAGAAATGCGGCGATCAAATTTTGATAAACCCCATTGTAGGACCAATCCATCCATTGATCGGCCCTGGCACGATCCGGTGCGTTGCTCGGACACCAACTGCCTGAAGCATACTTGGCCGCGAGATAACGCACGATGGCATGAGATTCCCACATGGTGAATCCGTCATCATCGATGGTCGGAATTCGACTTGTCGGGTTCATCACCACGTAATCGGGCTGATCCAGGCCGCCGAATGGCCCACCAACATCGACCCGTTCGTGTTCGAGATCCAATTCGCCTACCAGCCACATCACCTTCTGGACGTTAATGGAATTTGTGCGTCCCCAAACTTTCAGCATCAATCCTCTCTCATTAAAGGTTTCCGCATCGCGAAACCGCGCAGCACTTGCCAATTGATGGCGGTATTGAGAGGTGCCCGTCAACCGGCCCTCGAGCGTTTTCCCGTTTGCTTGACGCCTGGAAGGCTGACCGCAGAAAATGGTAGCCCTCCAGTCACAATCAATCAGTTTTCACGCAAGGAAAAAGTCCACGACTTTCACGCAAGGAAAAAGTACACGACATGGGACGGTTGGCGGGCATCGCAGGGAGAAGCGCTCGGCGAGCGCCAATGGAAAAGATCGACTCTGCCGCTGTCAGTGTGGAGGCGGGCATTTCAGTCGACTACCGCGGCGTACACAAGGGGCGCCAGGTTACGGTGCTAACAACTGAAGATTGGCAGACCGCATGCGACGTGGTTGGCGCCGAACTGCCATGGACTACCCGTCGTGCCAATTTGTTGCTCGACGACTTCGAACTTCCTCGGGCGCTGTATCCTGGAGATTACCGGTGAGACCGATCCCTGTGAGCGCATGGACGAGCAACGCAGAGGACTACGCGAAGCCTTGACTCCCGCCTGGCGTGGCGGCCGCACCTGCTGCGTTGTGACGGCCGGCGATATCCGCATGGGAGACTCTGCCGAGATCATCGGCGTATAAACTCGGACGACCAAATTGAACAAGGAACAGTGATGACGACGACTGCAGGAATATTTGAAGACCCAATCTCACCGGAGGAACTGGGTCACGCTGAAATCTCACCGTCAGGAGAGTTCGAGGCTGGGTCATACCAGACCTTCACGTTGACCTACACTTGCGGAAAATTTGGGATAGATGACTCAGGCAGTCTTCGCGTTGTCTTTAGATTTGCGGCTGACCAGACACGCCCCCAGTTCGATGACCCCAAAGGCCCCAATTTCACGACTGTCACGGCCAGCAATAATGCGGTTCTCGAATATCGGTACGACCCAAAGGGCAATATCCGTCCGTGGGATCGCACGCTCTACGTCAAAGTCGTGCGCGGCTTCATGAAGAAGGGTGACACAATCACCATCGTTTTTGGTGATACGAGCCAGGGGTCGCCCGGCATGCGCATGCAGACCTTCTGCGAAGACACCTTCGAATTCCGCATGCTTGTCGATCCCATCGCTACGTTCAATTACCAACAGCTGCCCAAACAGCCGATGATTAAGTTGATTCCTGGACCTGTGGACCGATGGGTAGCGGTCTGCCCCACCTCGCGCAATGTCGGAGACACTTTCAGGCTGTCGATCAAAGCGGAGGACAAGTGGGGCAATCCGACTAACCGAGCAGACCAAACGTTGAAGCTGCGCGCTTCGAAGCCCATAAACGAGCTGCCCGACGAAATCAAGTTTCCCGTAGGAGAGCTGGCAACACACATCGAGAAGCTATCGGTAGATGAGGCCGGAGATGTGGATATTGAGCTTTTGGATGAGGCTGGCACGCTACTTTGTCGCGCGAACGCTTTGCGGATCGTCGAGAACGCCAGCCTGCAACCATTCTGGGGCGACATGCATGGCCAAAGCGAAGAAACCATTGGCACCAATAGTGCGCGGGACTATTTCGAGTTCGCCCGCGACTGCGCCTTCGTGGATGTGGCCGGACATCAAGGTAACGACTTCCAGATAACCAAGGACTTCTGGAATACCCTGAACAACTTGACTGCTGAATTCGATGAGCCCGGCCGTTTCGTGACGTTGCCCGGCTATGAATGGTCGGGCAACACGGCTCTCGGCGGTGATCGAAACGTCTACTACATGACCGATGACCGGCCCATTCGTCGCTCGTCCCACGCGCTTGTGGACGACAAGTCAGATATCGATACCGACTGCAACACAGCGGCCGTTTTGTTCGAGTCATTGCGCGAAGATGACGAAAATGTCTTATGTTTCGCTCACTGTGGCGGCCGTTATGCAGACGTAAAACTGGCCCACGACGGCATCGTGGAACGTTCGATGGAGATTCATTCCTCTTGGGGCACATTCGAATGGCTCGTTCACGATGCGTTTGAAATGGGATATCGGGTCGGAATTGTCGGCAATTCTGACGGTCATAAGGGACGTCCCGGGGCAAGCTATCCCGGCGCGGCCCATTTTGGAGCGATCGGCGGCCTCACATGTCTGTTGATGCCTGAACTAACACGTGCGGCGGTCTTCGACTGCTTGCGCAAGCGACGGCACTACGCCACCACGGGCGGCCGGCTCGTCATGGATGTTCAGGCGATATTTGATGAGGAGGGAAAGATCTACCACGAAGACCCTGCGCTGGGCGCAAGAGACAGCCAACCATCGCAATCCGCCATGATGGGCGATATCGTCCATCTTCCATCAGGAGGGGTTAGTCTCAATGTCGATGTCCTGGCATCGGCTCCGATCGAGCGACTGGACATATTCAATGGTCTGGATCACGTCGAGACCATTCGACCGTACACGCAGGAAGAACTTGGCAACCGCATTCGCGTCATCTGGGAAGGTGCTGAATATCGCGGGCGGTTTCGGCAGGTCATCTGGGACGGGTCGGCGACCTTCTCGGGAACCAAGATCGAACGTCACAGCGCCATAAACTTTTTCAACCGCGACAAGACCATCG
>CEUN01070291.1_pt1 | contig 10063 bp, 11 predicted proteins | sample 361501 | NCBI WGS metagenome assembly CEUN01 (sample SAMEA2622801, study PRJEB7988) | marine metagenome | biome: marine biome (ENVO:00000447); feature: marine epipelagic mixed layer (ENVO:xxxxxxxxx); material: "saline water (ENVO:00002010), including plankton (ENVO:xxxxxxxx)" | depth 120 m | reverse complement strand
CTGCAGACCTGAAGAAGCGGCCGTAAGTGCGGCGGTCAGCCCGGCCGCGCCGGATCCTACTACCAGCAGGTCGGTTTCCAGATCCCAGTCCATGTTGGTCCCCCTATCCGAATACCTCTTCGAAGACGCCTTCGTTGAACCCGACCAGCACTGTGTTGCCGCGCACGATGGTGGGTGCGCGTAGATTGCCCGTGGGTCCGAGCATGGCATCCACTGCCTCGCTACTTGGCTTTGCGCCCAACTCGAACTCACTCACCTTTTTGCCCTTGGCCACGATGAGCTTGGCTGCCTTGCTGAGCAGCGCCTTTGCATCGGCTGCCTGCAGCTTCCGGCTGGCGGGAACTTGCTCTCTGACCTGAACGTCGCTTGCTTCCAAAAACTTGGATGCTCGGTTGCAGCTGGTTCAGCCCTTGCGGTGGTAGTACCAGTCGATCCTTTTGGCCACGGTCGCCCTCCCTTGAGTGGTTGCGCGTATTGTACCGTTTTTAAATCGTCTATGATGCCCCACCCGAGAGTTGGAGGAGGGGCCTGCTCGATGTCTGTTTTTACGTCCCGCATCGATGCGCAATCCGAAGGATTTGCCAGCAACCGTGAGCAGATGCTCGCCCTGGTGGATGAGTTGCGGGGGCTCGAGCAACGGGCCGTGGCCGTGTCCGACCGGCGTCGGGCCACATTTGAGCAGCGCGGGCAGCTGCCGCCGCGGGAGCGGGTGGCACGCCTGCTCGACCCGGGTATGCCTTTTCTGCGCTTGCACTCACTGACCAACTATCTGGTGGAGAACGCCGACCCGGACGAAAGCGTGCCGGGAGGCAGTGTGATTCTAGGCATCGGGTTCGTGCAGGGCGCGCGATGCATGATCTGGGCCGACGACAGCGGGATCCGTGCTGGGACGGCTACCCTCATGGGCTGGGCGGCGTCACGCAGCGCTCAGGAGCTGGCGCTGCTGCACAAGCTGCCACTCATTCACCTGGTAGAGAGCGCCGGTGCGAACCTGATGGAGTACGAGGTGGAGCTGTGGTCAGAGGCGGGTAAGTTGTTCCGCAACCTGGCTCGACTGAGCGCGGCAGGCATCCCCACCATGGTGGTGCTGCACGGTCCTTCCACCGCGGGTGGCGCCTACATGCCCGGCATGTCGGATTACGTGATCGGGGTAAAGAACAACGGCCTGGCTGCCTTGGGTGGTGCGGCGTTGGTGCGCGCCGCTACCGGAGAGGTGGCCGACGAGCGAGAGCTGGGCGGTACTGAGATGCACGCGCAGAAAACCGGCCTCATTGGCTATCTGGCGGAGGATGATGCCCACGGCATTGGGCTGGCGCGCGACGTGTTGGGACGCCTGGACTGGAATCGCCGCGCGGGGAGCATCCCGCGCCGTGACTACGAGCCGCCAGTGCTGGATATCGAGGAGATCGCCGGCATCGTACCGCTGGATTACACCGTGCCCTACGACGTGCGCGAGGTGATCGCGCGCGTGGTGGACGGGTCAGACCTGGAAGAATTCAATCCGCGCTATGGCCCCGCCACCATCTGTGTGCAGGCGAGCATCACCGGCATTGCCTGCGGCATCATCGGCAACAACGGGCCCTTCGATGTGGCTGGCGCTAACAAGGCAACGCACTTTCTGCAGCTGTGCGACCAGGCCGACCTGCCGCTGATCTTTCTCAACAACATCACCGGCTACATGGTCGGTACCGAGTACGAGCAGGCCGGCATGATCAAGCATGGCGCGAAGATGATACAGGCGGTCACCAACGTGCGTGTGCCGCGCATTGCCATGTACATCGGCGCGAGTTTCGGCGCGGGCAACTACGGCATGTGCGGGCATTCCTACGAGCCCGATTTTCTGTTTGCCTGGCCGAACGCCACCACGGGCGTCATGGGCGGCGCCCAGGCCGCACGCACCATGCGTCAGGTGGCGGAGGTGGGCGCGGCCCGTCGCGGCCAGCAGCCCGATGAGGCGGCGCTAGATGCCCAGGAGCAGGCCATTATGGATATATTCCAACGCCAGGAGAGTGCGTTTTTTACGTCCGGCCGCAATCTTGACCATGGCGTCATCGACCCGCGCGACACCAGAAAAGTGTTGAGCTTTGCCCTGGAAACCTGCCTGGAAGGGCGCGCCCGTACCCTGACGCCCAACAGCTTTGGCGTGGCCCGCCCTTAAGGAGCAAAATGAAGTCGATAACCACACTGCTGGTGGCCAACCGCGGCGAGATTGCTGTGCGCGTGATGCGTACGGCCAGGGAGATGGGGCTCGGCACGGTCGCGGTTCATTCCGAAGCCGACGAGAGCGCGCCGCACGTGCGCATTGCGGACCGTGCGGTGCGGCTGGGCCCGGGTCCGGTAGCGCAATCCTATTTGCGCGGCGACCGAATCATCCAGGCGGCGCTGGACACCGGCGCTGAGGCCATTCACCCGGGTTACGGCCTGCTGTCGGAGAACGCACAGTTCGCGCAAGCGGTCGCAGATGCGGGGCTGATATTCGTGGGTCCGAGCCCGCAGGCCATCGAGCTGATGGGCGACAAGGCCCTGGCCAAGCGGCGCATGCTCGCCTCCGACGTGCCCTGCATTCCGGGGTACGAGGGCGATGATCAGGGCGAGGCCCGCTTCATCGCAGCCGCGCAGGAAATTGGCTATCCGGTTATGGTCAAAGCCGCAGCGGGCGGAGGTGGTCGGGGTATGCGCTTGGTGCACGATGCCGACGCGCTTCCCGGGGCGTTGGAGCTGGCAAGCGCGGAAGCAAAGAATGCCTTCGGTTCGTCGGATCTGATCCTCGAGAAGGCCATCACCGCGCCCCGTCATGTGGAAGTTCAGGTGTTTGGCGATGCCCATGGCAACACCATCTATCTGGGTGAGCGGGACTGCTCGGTGCAGCGCCGCCACCAGAAAATCATCGAAGAAGCGCCATGTCCCGTGATGACCCCGGAGCTGCGCGCGGCAATGGGTGAAGCGGCGGTGAATGCCGCCAGGGCCGTTGATTATCGGGGGGCCGGCACGGTGGAGTTCCTGCTGGATGCGGCCGGTGAGTTCTATTTTCTGGAAATGAACACGCGCCTGCAGGTGGAGCATCCGGTGACCGAGTTCATCACCGGGCTCGATCTGGTGGCGCTGCAGCTGCGCGTGGCCCAGGGCGAACCACTCGGTATCGAGCAGTCTGAAGTGTCCCTTACGGGGCACGCTATGGAGGTGCGGTTGTATGCCGAGGACCCGGCGCGCGGCTTTCTGCCGCGCACCGGCTCAGTGCTGCGCTGGTCGCCGGCAACCGGCGAGGGCGTCCGGGTAGACGCCGGCATCGCCACGGGAGACGAGGTTTCGCCCTTCTACGATTCTATGCTGGCGAAGGTCATTGCGTACGGGTCCGATCGGGACGAGTCCCGTCGGCGCCTGGTACGCGCTCTGGAAGGCACCGCCCTGTTCGGCGTGACCAGCAACCGCGATTTCCTCATCGATGCGCTTCGACAGCCGGGCTTCGCTGACGGATCGGCCACCACCGCGTTCATCGACGAGGCCTACGGTGCTGCGGGCTACCAGGCGCCGGCACTGACTTTCCAGGTGCAGGCGGTGGCCGCGGTGGTTCAATACTGCTTGGCGCAAGGGCGCGCATTGCGCGAGACGGTGTCGGTGAGCGCCGAACTGCTCGATTGGTCCAGCGAGGGAAACAGCACGGCGGTTCGCGAGTACGCGCACGCCGATGGCAACATGATCGTGCGCGTCACGCCGGGCGAACCGGCGCACACTTATTTCGTTTCGGGTGGAGAGGACGTCTTGGAGATCGCTGTGCGCAGCAAGGAGGCGGAAGCCATGACGTTGGTGGTTGCCGGCGAGGCTGTGCGTGTTTGTTATCTCGAAGAGTCGCCGAAAGTGCTGCATCTTGCGGTTGGAGGGGAAAGCCATTGCCTGGTCGATGTGTCTGGTGGCGCGGCTTCTGAGGAGTCTGCTGCTGGCGACGGACTGATACGTGCGCCCATGCATGGGCTGTTGCTCAATATATCAGTAGCTGAGGGAGACTCGGTGAAACGGGGTGACAAGCTGGCGGTGCTGGAAGCTATGAAGATGCAGCACGAGATCCTTGCCGATGTGGCCGGTACCGTGAGCGAGTTGGCCGCAGCCGAGAATGCACAAATTGGGGCGGACGAACTGATCCTGCGTATCGATCCCGCCTGATTGGCTAGACTCGGCTGGTTTGCCGGATCCGTTCGGCAGGCACCGCCAACTCCGGGAGTAGATAAGACACCAGCGAAACGGGAGAGTTCTGCAGGGCAAGGGCCTCGGCCCACCCATCCACGCGCAGAGAAAGCGGGTTAGCTTGTCACGCGAGACACCATTGGCGTCGGGGTCCAGCTCCCAGATGGGTCGGTATCGGTCGTCGCGTTCCATGCTGTCGTAGAAGGCGTCCACCGGCCTGGCAATGCCTTCCTGCCGTCAGCGGATCGGTAGGTCTAGACGCCGCTGCCTTAAGCAGCCGCTTGCTCCTGATTATGAGGCTTGTCCATCAGGAGCGCTTCAGCTCGACCAGAATGGCCCGGTATTCGTCGCCGCGGTTGTGGGCCGTCTCGACATGGCCCCTGGGAATATAGTCGGCTCTACCGGGCCTTGGGACGAAGCTCGTGTGCGCGCCGAAGTCTCCACCGGTGCCATCGTGAAAGGTCACGTCGATGGGGCCGTCGCCGGTGACGTTCACCAGAAAGTAGTCGTGGGTGTGCTCGTGCTTTTCGATGCGCCCGCCAGCGGGAACCACCTGATTCCATACCCTGACATGTTCGTCCTCGTAGATGATCTCCGTGGCGATGGGGGCGAGTTCGTCTGACATGGTTGGTATCCGCTTTTCTGATCGTTCGGTCGATTATGTTCCCATCTATGCAGACTTACTGCAGCACCTGAAGTGGAGTCAGGCGGAGGACTTGGACATGGGAGCCGCGGTCGCTGAGCATCACGCTGAGGTAATACGCACGCCGGGACAACGTGCGGGCGAGCGCGGGAGCGGGAATCAGCCAGTTGGAATTTAGGGCAGTTGCGAAAAGCATTCCGCGTATCCCAGCAGGTTAGATTAGGGGGTTCCACTCGCCAAGCGTGGTAAATGGGGCCTGTTTTGACTTGGGCAGGGCGCTAGTTCTGCGCGCGATATCCCGACATCACCGCATTGCGGTCTTCGGGGCTCAGATAGCGGTTGTGGCGCCAGAGTCGTCGCAGATCTTCCCGGCGGCGCCGGCGCGAACGGCGTGCTTTCTCGAAGTCGATGAGCCACACGTTGCTCTCCGGTGAGTGGCCCACAAGAATGTGGTGCGCGTACAGCGCGCCGTGGTACCAGCCCGCGCCGTGCAGGCGCGACAGTGCCCTGCCCAGGGTGTCCAGAATTTGCGTTCGGCGAGCCGGAAATTCGTGCAACGCCGAATCGAGGGGCACCGTATCAGCCAACTCTTCCACGACCAGGGTGGCCTGATTGCCGATGGCCTGGTAGTGCAGGATCGGCGGGACGTTTATCCCGAGTGCCTGGCATGCCCTGAGGGCCCGGTGTTCCCGGGTGACCAGCGCCGTACGGCGCCACAGGCGCCAGGCCGGTCGGCAGTAGTAGTCGCTCTGGCGCTTCACGTAGGCGCGCTTTCCGGGCGGGCCGCCCCATTGGCTGGCCTCCTCCAGGTGCACGGTGCTGAGGCCAGTACCGCTGCGGGTCTGTGTGGAGATCAGTTCCCGTTTGCTAGCCGGCACCGTCGCGCTCGAGCAGATACAGACGCCACATGTGGATGAAGGGCCATAAGTCGAAATGGGCGCGCACGGAAAAGCCTGCATCGTGGAACTCCGCTTCTACCTCGGAGCGCCTGCGGCAACGGCGACGGCCGTACCCTGGCTCCACTGGCGGCTGTGGCTTCTTCAGCCGACGGCGTCCCGCGAGATTGCCATCGACCCACAGGGAGATGGCCACGTGCCGGCGCGAGACCCGGCGCAACTCTGCCAGCAGGCATTGACGGTCTTCGCTTCTGCCCAAGTGATGGTAGAAGCGCAGACACGCGGCAAAGTCTACCGCGTCGTCGTCCAGGGCGATTGCGAAAGCGGATGTGGACAGCAGATCGGCGCGGCCGCCGGACTGCTCGCGCGTCTCACGAGCCACCGCTAACATGCCGTCGCTGCCGTCCGCGGCAATGAGACGCTTCGCGCCCCCATCCAGAAATACCGGCCAGAAACGTCCCGTGCCGCATGGCAGGTCCAGCACGCTGGCTGGATTGCCAGCGAGGCGCAGAGCAGACGCGAGCACGTTCTGCTCGCGGTAGTTGGTGAGTTTGTTACGCAACGAGCTGGTGTGGTGGGCCTGGTAGCGTTGGGCGCGTGCCAGGGTATAGCTGTCGGTTTGGTCCAAGGCAGGCCGATGGTGGTTGAAACGTCCTGGACCATTTCACAGATGCTTCTGGCGCGCAAGCTGGCCGGCATGCAAGGGCCCGAAACGTTAGTGAGTGAGGGCCGCGCGACCTGATATTGATTTAGGGTCTGTGGGCGCTATGTGCGATAACGCATGGCCTTGGCGACCTGCGGATCGATTCGCTGGATGAACTTGATTGGCAGCTTCTGTCCGCGAACAAGGATGCTGTCGAACTTGGTGATTCGTCCGTTGGTGCGGGTGATGCTGATGGTCTCGCTGTTGCGAAGGCTGTTGGCATAGGGCCGCCAGACTTTTACCAGATAGGCTCGCGACGGACCGTTCCAGATGATCAGCTGGTCGCGCGCCACGGCGCGCCAGTTACTCACGCTGCCGTAGGCGCCTACCCGGATAGAATCTTCATTGCTTGTGCTGGACAGTGCGTTTGCCCCTGGTGTAATCGCGACAAACACTAACAAACCTGCCAACAGCGTGGAAAATTGATGAGATTTCATGGTTGCCTGCAACCTATTCTAGCGCCGGAATTGGCGTTGCTGCCCATATTGCCAAGCCAACCTGAAAGCTGGCTGAACGACTGGAAGTTCTGATGGGGGAGAGCTAAATTCACGCTAGAACACTCCTGATTGAAGGGAGGGGGACATGGACTTTGGGCTCTTCGAGCGCTTCGTTCGACGCGGAGAGCTCACGATCGTCGACCACAAAGACAGGCGACGCGTCTTCGGGGCGGGCGAGCCGAGCGCCACGTGGCATCTGCGTACGCCTTTCGTGCTGGGGAAGATTCTCCGCAACCCGGAGCTCAATCTGGGCGAAACCTATCTCAATGGTGAGTGGGACGTTGCGGAAGGTACCACCTTGCATGCGTTGCTCACGCTGTTGAGGATTAATCTGGAGCCGCAGCTACGCTCGGACGGCTGGCATAGAAGGCTGGCGAGCGCGCTCGTGTCTTGGAACAGCCTCGCTGCAAGCCGGCGTAACGCAAGCCACCATTACGATATGGACGAGCCGCTGTTCCGGGCCTGCCTCGATCGAGAGATGCACTACTCCTGCGCCTACTTCCGTGAGCCGGATATAAGCCTGGAAGCTGCCCAGCAGGCCAAGGCGAACCACATCGCTGCCAAACTGAGTCTGCAGCCGGGACAGAAGGTGCTGGATATCGGCTCGGGCTGGGGGAGCCTTGCGCTGCACCTGGCAGAACACTTCGGCGTATCGGTGGTGGGGATCACGTTGTCCTCCGAGCAACTGCGCGTGGCTCGTGAAGCAGCCGCGGCCCGCGGCTTGTCAGACAAGGTGCAGTTTCATCTCGAGGATTACCGAAATCACCATGCGACGTACGATCGCATCGTGTCGGTGGGCATGTTCGAGCACGTGGGGCGCCGTAACTTTCGCCGTTTTTTCGGTGCCGTAAAGGCGCTGTTGGCGCCGGACGGTATTGCTTTGGTGCACACCATTGCCAGCGAGGGGCGTCCCGCCCCGACCAATGCATGGATTCGGCGTCACGTGTTCCCCGGAGGCTATATTCCAGCCATGTCGGATGTGGCCAATGCCGTGGAACGCACCGGTTTGAGCTCCGCCGATGTGGAGGTGCTGCGCGGGCACTATGCGCTCACGCTGAAAGAGTGGCATCGCCGATTTCAGAACGAGCGCGCGAGCTTCGCTGCGAGCAAGGGCGAGCGATTCTGCCGCATGTGGGAGTTCTATCTGGTGGTGTCTCAGACCGCATTCGAAGTCGGTGACCTGGTGGTACACCACTGGCTGCTTGCCAAAGACAAGTTTTCCGTGCCGACCACCCGTGACTACCAATATGAATCCGAGTCGTTCGAGTCATCGGCCAAGGTGGCGAACCACAGCCTGCGCTCCATTGCGGCCAGCCGCAACGAGCCGAATCGCGAGCAGGACGGCTAGCTCTGGGGCGGTAGCTTGATCTCCAGGGGCGGACACCCCTCCGGCTGAGGCTGTGGAGGGCGCTTGGCCATGGCCCCCACCAATTCCACGAACACACCGTCGGGATCGATTGCATGAACGATTCCGGATTCGTCCTCGCCGGTGCCTGAGCAGCATGGCGCGGCTTCAGATAGAAACTCCACGTTCCGAGCTTTGAGTATGGCGATTGCCCGATCGAGATCTGGGACGATCAGAGCGATCCGATTGATGCCGATGTGGTTGATGGGTGGTGGATAGGATGGCTCGGGATTGAACGGCTCTACCCACTGCACCAGGCGCAACACGTGATTGTCGCCCCGTCCTAGAGAGATGTCTGCGCCCTTGATGCGGAACGGCTTATCCAGGCCGTACGCGCGGGCTTCTTCCAGGGTGCCTGTCTCCGCCAGGGGCTTGTGGTTGGTGTATCCGAGCGCGGTATAGAAGGCCAGCGATTTCTCGAAGTCGCTGACGTTGATGCCGATGTAAGGCATCGCAATGAGGTGCATATTGGCATTCTTGTCACCATGGGGTGGCGCGGTCTCCATGAGCTTGTAGAGGACGCCGTCTGGGTCCCGGAAGAACACAAAGCGGTCGCCGGGAATACCGTAGGGCTCCGACAGGAAATCCACATTCAATGATTTGAGATATTCCATGTCTGCGGCGAGGTTGGTGGTGAGCAGCGCTGCGTATGCCATGCCGAGGTGGTTGGGTAGATCGTAGGGCGGATCGTCCCGGTAGGGGACCTTGAACTGCAGCAGATCGATGTTTGCTGTATTTACCGAACCAGCAAGCTGTATCACTTCCCCTTTCGCCAACTCGTACTGGCAAATATCGAACATGCCCAGGGCGCGGGCCATCTGATGTGTGTTGGTCAGCGGAAACCCGCCCATGCCATCCGTATAACCCAGCTTGCGGTAGAACTCTCGCGACCGGTCCCAGTTGTTGGTGTGGGTAGCAAAATGCACCCTGCCCAGCAGGCCGATGTCGTCATCCGCGAGGCTTTCCACCATGGCGCGCAGGTCGGGCATCTGGGGTGGCGGGTGGTCGGGGGCGGCTGCCCGAGCACTGTTGGTTAGCGTCAGGAGCAGCAGCAGCAGAAATGATTTCATGGCAAGCCTGCGAAGGGGGAAACCGCGCATCATACCCTAGAGGTGGGAGTGCGCGGCGCATTTGAGCCAACGCTGACAGGGCTGCCTCTTTGTCTGTCGCAACCCACTAGCGCGCGACGGTGCAAAACACTAAGGTTGGCGGGAAAGCATCTGCAGAGAACGCTTATGGCGAAGATGACCGTAGACAAGGCTTACTTCAGCTCCCACGAGGAGGTGATGGCCGACATCGCCAAGAACGGGTACTGGCCTACCACGTACGTGTCCGATCCGTCACCGGAGCTGCCGCTGCATCACCACCCCGAGGACATCATCGGTTATCTGGTGGAGGGGTCGTCCTATGTGCTGGGTGAGCATGGTGAGCGCATTGAGCTCGAGCCGGGCGATCGGTTGGTGATTCCAAAAGGGGCGTGGCACGCAGAAGGTGAGGTGACCGAGCGCATGGTTTACGTCGTGTCCATCGGTAACCCCATTCCGTTCATTGAAGCGCTGATGCCTCTGGAGCCCCAGAGCGAATGGCCGGCCATGCCCGGCATGCCCGCGCAGTAACGCCTATTTGCCCTGCCAGTTTGGTGGGCGCTTTTCGGCGAATGCCCGGGGTCCTTCCAGCGTGTCTGCACTGTTCTGGCGTTTTCGCTCCGCCGGATACTGGGTGTAAAAAGCCTGTGGCAGG
>CEUN01169604.1_pt1 | contig 10076 bp, 7 predicted proteins | sample 361501 | NCBI WGS metagenome assembly CEUN01 (sample SAMEA2622801, study PRJEB7988) | marine metagenome | biome: marine biome (ENVO:00000447); feature: marine epipelagic mixed layer (ENVO:xxxxxxxxx); material: "saline water (ENVO:00002010), including plankton (ENVO:xxxxxxxx)" | depth 120 m | reverse complement strand
CCGCTTCCGGCGCGTTTTGTTAAGACCTTGACCATCTTGCGTCTGTAAGAAGGAGGATACCAGGTATTCAACACAGGCCTAACTGCAGTACGTACTGACTCCGCAAGCTCATCGATACTGTCTTTTCCTTTCCAATCGTTCAGGATTGATGCAGCTTCCTCCTCGTGATAACCAGGAATTGACTCCAATCCTGTAGTGGCTACCCTGAGATCAGCAGGCCCCCCACTCTTTCCGGGCCTCCAGACCACCGCAACTCCCGCCTCCGGGAAGTCCCAAGAATCTCTCTGACGGAGCTTCTGATAGTCGCCGACCAATTCGCAGGAGTCATCCGGCATGGTGAGGTGAGTCACTAACTCACCGGGCTGTAGGACATTCCTCGTTATCCCGTCCAATTCGAAGAACTCGTTGAGGGGCATAGATCTCATTCCTGATGGCCCTGCGAGGTGTATCTGCGCTCCTAGACACATCAGCACCGGGGCCAAGTCCGCTTGGTAAGTGGCGACGCACTGGGTGTTCTGATTAGGGATGACCCTACAGTCTGCACCAGTCCCGCAATCACACTTGTAGCACCAGTCAATTGACTCTCGCCATTCCTCTGATTGATTGAACCAGAAGCATCGAGTATCGAGGCAGATATTCCCGCCTACTGTCCCTGAGCGCCTAATCATCACACTCGCCACCATCGCCGCCACCTTGGATATCAGAGGGTGAACATCATCAGATTCGGCTAGTTCATGCAGCCTGACCATAGCACCGATGTGAGTTTCCGACAACTCGGACAACTCGGTTATCCTCGCCAATGATATCACGTGAGGTTTCACATTGAGATGCCACTTGTAGTTCGGCAACAGGTCTGTGCCCCCAGCAATCCAGTCGAACTCATCCCCGGCCTCGCCCAACTCACCCGAAAGCGCAACGGCATCTTCGAGAGTCTCAGGAGTATGGAGTTTGAATGGTGGCATACGCATCAGTTAGCACCTCCGTGCCTTCTCTCTTCATGCTTCCAGGCGCTGCCAGCTAAGCGAGGAGCGTCGATATACTCGCCACTTGGAGTCACGCTGACGATCCACCTGTCGTCCTGCTGGTCAGCGGGAATTAGTGGGTCGAATCCAAACAGTGCGCCATTGTGGTAGGGTGAGTCATCCTCCATTGATGCGCGAATTGAATCCCGATCTGCGTGTTCGGCAGCCCTCTCATCAAGCACTTCTTGTAATTCAGAATGCTCGAGTCTGGGCGACTGTAGTCCAGTAGGTTCAACATCCTCTTCCTTGCACCTAGCCTCAATCAGTCGATGCATCCTGTCGGGTGTGATTGGCAATTCACTGACCCTGACGCCAATCGCATCGTAGACCGCGTTGCAAACCGCGGGAAGAATAGGCAACAGAGGCCCCTCTCCTGCTTCCTTGGCTCCAAAAGGCCCCTCCGAGTCATTCGACTCTACAATTATCGGGATCACCTCAGGCATCTCATGGACACTTGGAATCTTGTAGTCGAGGAGATCTGGATTCATTAGATGACCATTGCGTCCGTACTTCATCTCCTCACTGAGGACCTGCCCCAGCCCCATGTGGCAAGAACCAATCATCTGGCCCTTGACAGATAGAGGATTCAGGGCCTTACCGCAGTCATGCGCGGCCCAGATCTTGAGCACCCTAGTCTGACCGGTCTCTGCATCTACCTTAACTTCGGCCACATATGCCGAGAATGAGTAAGCTGGAGCAATTCCTGCCCCTGCACCCTTGTGCACCCTACCCATAGGAGGGGTTCGGTAGGCGCCAGAAGAAACCAGAGCCCCTTTCTCCTCCTGCGCCTTGTGTAGAGACTCGAGATAGGAAGTTCCCACTGCTGGATCTCGCTTGTCATAGATTCGTCTATCTCCAATGACCAGCTTATTGGTAGGAACTCCAGTAACTGAAGATGCCGCTTCAAGTAACTGCTCTCTAATTTCCATCGCCGCAGAGATTGCGGCATTGGCATTCATGAAAGTGACACGTGAGGAGTAGGACCCTAGGTCCACAGGTGATGTGTCAGTCTCTCTGCTTCGAATGCGAATCATATCCAATGGCAGACCCAGAACCTCGGCGACTGACTGGGCAACTACCGTGTCAGAACCCTGACCAATTTCTGCGGCTCCGGTGTGCACGGTTACTCCTCCATCCATGTCTATCTTGAGATGGACAGTGGCGTGCGGGAACTTGTTCGGCTCCCAGTGAATCGGTAGGCCACTTCCCGAGATGAAGAATCCACAGCCAATCCCCATTCCGTGGCCATCAGGCAGTTTGCGGAACTTATCATCCCAGCCCGAAGCCTCCTTTACTCTCTCTAGACATTCCCTCATGCCCATGCTGGTGACTCTGAACCCGGTGATTGTAGCAGAATGAGGCGGCAGTAGGTTGGCCAGCCTGAGGGTAATCGGGTCGACCCCTAACTGCTCAGCCAAATCATCCATTCCGACTTCTACTGCGCATCGTGAGTTCACCGCCCCGTGACCTCGCATTGCCCCACTTGCTGGCTTGTTTGTCCACACTCTTGCCCCGGTATAGTGGAACGCTCCAATCTCATATGGAGCAGTATGCAGGACTCCGTTGTAGTATGTGGTGACGTGGCCGAATGATGCGAAGGCTCCACCGTCGATTAGAGCATCAGTCTCGATTCCACAAATCCTACCCTCTGAATCAGCATGAAGATTCATCTCTATCCGAGATGGATGCCGACCTCTATTGACCCAGAACACCTCTTCGCGGTCAAAGTTGATTCTGACCGGTTTGCCAGACTTGCGTGACAAAATGGCAGCACACATTTCATGCGGAAACGGGTCGGACTTCCCCCCAAATCCTCCTCCAACGAAAGTCCGATGGACATTGACCTGATGCATGGGGACCTCAAGCACGTCGGCTAGGGCTCGGTGAACATAGTGCGGAACCTGCTGCGGAGTGTACAGAGTAAGTCTGCCAGAAGGATCCCAGTTGGCAACCACGGCATGTGGCTCTGTGAACCCGTGGTTGGCGCCAGCGAAGAGCCAATCAGAGGTATGACTCGCTACTGCATTAGCAGACATACCCTCGATATCTCCGAACTCTTGGAACACTCGCTTCTGAACGTTCGATGAACCGATGTGATAGTCTCCACGATCATGAATTGGCTCCTTAGAATCGTCAAGGCCTTTGCGCATGTCGTGAATCGAATCCAAATCCTCGTATTCTATCTCAATCAGGCGAACTGCCTCTCTCGCTGTCTCCTCATCCACTGCGGCAACACAAGCAATAGGGTCACCGACATGGCGAGCCTTCTCCACGGCCATGGCATGTTCGTCCTTGGTCACCGGTAGAACTCCGAATCTAGCAGGAGCATCTTCTCCTGTTGCTATGGCGACTACTCCTGGTAACTCCATGGCTGCGGAAGCATCAATCGATAGAATCCTAGCATAGTGTCTGGTTGATCTGACAATCCTACCGATTAACTCACCTGGGAGACGTATGTCATCGCCATACTGGGCCTGACCGGTGACTTTCCATCGACTATCCACCAAACCTGTCGGCTTGCCGATGGTAGAGCCTGTGATTAACTCGTCATGACGATGGCCTCCTGTAGCCTTCGATGCAGTAATCGCCTCTTCGTCTCTGGGCTTGCTGGTTCCAAGACTTCCTCCTGAGCCGGGTCGAGGGAAGTGCAGTTTACCACTCTGCTGACGATACCCCTCTACTCGCTTCTTATCGGACAACTAATCGCCCCCATTGGACAGACTTGGGTCTGGATCACTCTTGGCACTAGTTGGATTTTCAGTAGGCTCGCCCGAAGTCAGAATATCAGATGCCGCCTTGACAGAATCAACTATCTGCTGGTACCCTGTACATCGACACAGATTCCCCTCGATTGCACATTTGATTTCACTATCATCAGGCTGAGGATTCTCTTCCAGTAGGGCCGAAATGACCACGAGGAATCCTGGTGTGCAGAAGCCGCACTGACTCCCTCCGCACTCGGCAAATGTCTGCTGGATGGGGTGCAGGTGATGCCCGTCAGACAATCCTTCGACTGTAGTGATCGAACACCCGGATGCCTCTTGGGCCAAAGTTAGGCAAGACAGTCGTGGCTCTCCATCAATCAGAACGCTGCAACACCCACAGGTCCCCATGTCGCACCCTCGCTTGGTACCAAGACTGCCGACTTGGTCACGTAACACATCAAGGAGAATGGCATTTCCATCGATGTGCAGAGAAGCCTCTTCCCCATTCACCTCGGCATTCCAAGGGAGCTGCCCAGAGCGGGGCAGCATGGGGAGTCTGAACTGAACCATCAGCAGGTCACCGAGAGCAGCGCCCTTTGAGTATTCCTTTGACCCCAAGGGGGTCAATTTGGTATTGTATGCTCAGGAAAATTATCCCCAATACGCTTCTCTGATGGCTTGGTTGGCTTCCATACACATCACTACATCACTAGGGCGCGAAGGCATCGTAGCCGTTCCATTCAGGTGCTCGATTATGGGCTGAACATTGCTCTCATTGACAACACCCCAACCAACCTGTGTACACGGTGCCACAGGAGAAATTGGAGTCGTTCCCGAGAGAGGATCCCATGTATTGAACGATGGATACCAGCCAGATAGGTTCAACGCATCTCTGAGGTCATCATTGGTTAGGGAGAAATTGGTCCCGTTTACCATCAAGCCATCTCTGATTTCAGGATCGGCTCCAGATGACATGTCTCCGAACTCGTACCTGAGCGACATCAGGACCTTGGAGAGAAGACCAGCGGTCCTAGGGGTGGCGAAAGAGGTCCCGGAAGTCTCGTGATAACCGTCGATGTCATCATGGTTAGGCAGGTTTTGTGTCCAATCCGCAGCCACATCTGGGTAGGAACCGCTCATGGTCTCCTTCTGGTCATCACCCTCTTCGGCATAGCCGGAGACCCCGATACTCCATGGCGGCCCTGCAGTAGGGTCCTGCACAGCAGGCGAGGGAGTGTTGTCTGCAGCACCTGTGTGAATCTTCTTGTTCTGAACCACAGCTACCTTGGTAGCGTCTTCGATACCAGGAACTGGGATGGAACCTATCGGTCCGAAACTGGTTGTGATGATGTCTACGAGAGGTTGGTTTGCAGCGGCTAGTACAGCGGCATCGCTAAAACCCTCTACAAAGAAAATTACAGCATTCGGATTAGCATTGATTACCGATCCAGTTACTGCAGTCCCATGCCCGTCCTGAGGGTCATCTAGAATTGGAATGTCGGTGTTATCATCAGGGGTTGTTCCAACTATTCGGGTACCTCTGAACCAGACGATATCTTCTGAGGTTATGTTGTCCCAGCAAGCCTCCTTGTCGGCCTCGTATCGCTCCTGCCAGGTCCCATTAAGGGTGACATCGCAGATTTTATTCACGCCAAGACCATCTAGCAGCCACTGAGGGTAATCCTCAGCCATCCTGAAGTGATTGTGATAGACGTTGATTCCGGTGTCAATTGGGGCAACCACGCTGAAAGCCCCAAACTCTTCCTCCTCCTCGGGCAAAACCTCCGGAGACTCATCATCACCCCATAGCAGACACCCGCTCAACGGCGTGGCTATGACTAGCAATGAGAGGACCATGACAACGCTTCGCACGAGCACCCGTGTAGACTGCTAGATTTCAGTCTTAGTCGTCTTTGGTTTCTTCTCTCGGCATATTCATGAACACCACCATAGTGACATGACCTGAGGAGTAACATTGGGTTTCGCTCTACGCAAAGTCGTTTCAGGTTTGTTTAGATATGTTTCAAAAAACGTTTCCAAAATCATCGGTTTCACCTTCGCCGCATTCAATAAGATGCCCGTGAGAGTAGGTTTGGCAATAGTGGGATCAATATATTTGGTACTGACTTTCATCTTCGCCGTTCTTTGGGGGTGGTTTGCAGTTACCATTGAGAATGAGGAGATTTCCAAATCAGTTCAGGACTCGTTCACAGTAATTCTGGTCATAGTACTAATTTGGATTTCAATCGCGACCTTCATACCCAGTTTGGAAAGACAACCCGAAGTCGTGCATGTAACCGAGGAACCACTGACCAAGGTCATCGAAGTAAAGTCCAACACAGTTATCGTTGAAGACGAGACAGAACTGGTCGAATAATCAGACCTTCTCGAGAGCCATTATCTCCGCACAAACCGCGACGGCAATCTCTTCAGGAGACTCAGCCCCTATCTCGAGGCCAATAGGGCATCTCACTGAGTCCACTAATTCTTCCGAAATACCTTGGGCGATGGCAGCCTGTCTGAATGCCTTCCACTTGACCTTCGAACCAATCGCACCTATTCTCGGGCGACCCTCTACGCCCGACTTCCTTAGCAATCCAAGTAGCATATCTTGGTCGACTGACCAGTCGTGGCCGAGAAGCAGAATATCAGAGAACCTAGCTAGAGATTCTGAATCCTCCTCTTTGAGGAAACCATCAACGGAATTAGGGTGCAATTCGGAAGCAAATGGGTACGCATCCTCGTTAGCATAGTCTTCTCTGACATCGAAGACACTGTGTGACCACCCAAGAGTATCACATACCAGTGCGACTGATCGGCCAACATGGCCACCACCAGAAATCAGAACGTGAGGAACGGGTTCCATTACCTCCATCGACACCGTGACTCTACCTCCGCATAGGCTGTCGAGAGGCGTCGCTTCTTGTTCCTTCGCATCCTTGTATAGCACAAAGGTCTCGACCCTCCCTCCCTTTTGGCGAACTTCTGCACGTCCTCCGTTGAGCATTCCTCTCAAAGCGCTCTCGACCTTCATCTCCAATCCAGCCCCTCCTACGGTGCCGAATCTCGCACCCTTCTCAGTCACCGCCATACGGGCACCCGGCTTGCCCGGAACACTGCCACTGGCCTCGATTACAGAAGCCATAGCTACACTATGACCTCTATCGAGCATGCCCAGAACCCATGTCAGAACTGCCTTCGTCACGGAACCGGGAGCGGCTACTGAGTCTTTGGGATTACGCTCACAAGAACTCCGACCAACTTTGATATGACTAACTGTTCGGGACATCCTCATGTCATCTGGCGTCGGCGCGGGCGAAATTCTCGAAATTCTCGTCACCTCCATGCGAGATGCATTCCTCGCAGTGACTGTTTTCGTTGCGGCAATGGTGCTGTTATTCAGTTGGCTTCAGTATGTTACAGCAGGGCGTTTTGTGGCATGGATACGAGAGAACAAGCGCTTCCAGCCGGCAATTGGAGCATTGATGGGCCTGACTCCCGGTTGTGGCGGAGCAATCATCGTAATGCCGATGTACGCACGCGGATATGTCACCTATGGAACAGTAATTGCAACATTAATCGCTACACTCGGAGACGCAGCATTCGTTTTGATTGGGGCAGTATTCCAGAACTCCGCATTCCTCACACCAGTGATTGCCGTACACGCGACCTCATTAATCGTCGCCGTGGTGTGGGGTTACGGCGTGGATTCACTCGAAGTGACACCATCTTCTCCATTAGGTCGATTCGGACCGAAGTTCGGTTCCAGCGAACCACTAGGAGAAGATGCAGCTAGAGAGATGGAAGGCAAGGGCTCTGTAATCGAGGATATGCCTAGGGAGGTGCCCGAGGGGCTCGGTTACAGAATTATTCACCAGGGATACAGAGTCTGGTGGGCGATTACCGCAGTCGGTTTTTTACTTGCCATCCTTCTGTTGATTTGGTACTCACAGGATCCCGAATATGCTCCAGAATTGGTCTGGGACCCAACAACTCGGGATGGCCTAGTGACGTGGGTAGGTTTCATCGGAACATCGCTGTCAATAATCCTGTATGTGTCTTCAAAGAACTTCCTCGGAGACGATACTGAGGCAACCATCGGAGACAAACTCAACTCACTCGATGAGACACTGGTTCACGCAGCCTCAGAAACCGCATTCGTGACGTTCTGGGTCCTGATTGCCTATCTCGCGTTCGAATTCGGAATGATTGCATCTGGTATCAGTGAGGCAGATCTCGCCGAGCAAGGAGCTGGAATCGGCGCTGTATTTGTCGCTGCAGCTGTGGGCCTGATTCCTGGTTGCGGACCTCAGATTATTGCCATATCCGCATATGTCGAGGGAGTAATCTCCTTCCCGGCCTTAGTAGCCAACGCCATCTCACAGGACGGAGATGCCCTCTTCCCCCTATTGGTGCGACACAAGGTGGCTTCAATATGGGCTACCATACACACTACGCTTCCAGCCATAATTGTCGGATTGGCTTTCTTTTGGCTTATTGGAGAGTACCCGTCTCTTACAGAGAATCTGCAACCTTAATCATCTCTTCAACATCGCTAGAAGTGTCGATGTTCAGGTGCAAATGAGGGTCGTTTACTGCTATCCTTGAGGCATTAATCAAATCACGCAAAGGGACATCAGGCCTAGCTTTGAGAATTGCTTCGCAATCTTGTGAAGTTAGTGCAATTGGGTGCCCACCCCTTCCATTGTACTCTGGAGCCGTGGTGGTTTCCACTCTACAAAGCAAATTGACCGTGCCGAGACTGAATCCGGGCCTGTCCACCGGTGCAATCAGAACCGGACCAATTCCAATCTCGTTTATTCCGCACTGTATGGTCCCGGTTCTGCCTAGTTCGGGAGTTGGATTGACTATGACATTAGCTTCTGGTAGAAGTGCCCGAATAGAATCTGCAAGCGAACCCCTAGTCACTATCGTAACTTCTAGATTAGCCCGTTCTAATCTGTTGAAGACTGACTCAATCAGAGTCTGATTTCCAACTTCTACCAATGCCTTGTGTGTGCCCAGACGCTCACTAGCACCTGCGGCGAGAATTATGGCGCTGTTAGCCACCATCAGGAGCGACCTCATCTTCACCACTCACATGCACACCATTGAGTGGTATAGAGTCAGCATCATCTTCCATCACTTCGTCACTATCGAAGAATCCTCTTTCGCGTAATTGCATGCCAGCGAATACCAGTATGATCAGCAGTGCTAGAACTAACCCAGAGAGTATGCCTACTATCCATCCCATAAACGAACTTCCCGAATCCGATTGTACAATCTTCTCCTCGGCCATTATGTGGATTCCGACAGCCAGGTTGGTAGATGCCTCATCGCCAGCAATCACTCGAACTAGGATGACTTGGTCACCTTCGACAGTGTTGTTTGGAAGGAAACGAAGCCGGTCCACTAACAGCCCGTGAGTGACCTCAAAAGTCTCGTCACCAACCGAAAAATCAGCCAGGTCCATCCAGTTATCACGCATATCCCAAGTGCGCCATTGCACCCTCTGTACGCCGCCTTCAAGATTGAATGAAACCGAATCACCTTGATTGATGTAGACTCGATTGTCCAAGTTGTATTCACTAGCCAATGTGACATTCAGGGCTAGACTGAGTTCGTAATGGTAGTTCGCAGCCTCTTCTACTGCAGGCTGAGCATTGACATGGCCGTGCCCGTATACGTTATTCTGGCGATTCTTAGGAATCAGGTCCTCAGCGCAAGGCTCGTTTGCAAACATGTAGTGGCACTGCCTGTAAGTAGACGTCTCCTGCATAATGTTACGAATATCGAATGGACTGAGATCCGGGTTCGCTTGGAACATCAAGACGCCCACGCCCGCTGCACCTGGAGTAGCCATACTAGTCCCTGACAGGGCGACGTAACCATCCCCAGTATTCGCATCAGGAGCGTTTACACTGCTGCCTACAAATGCCAGATTTGGCTTAATCCGCCCTTCTTCAGTCGGTCCCTGACTGGAGTATACCGCAATTGCGGTATCCTTGTCCAATGCACCTACTGTAATCACGTCTTCCGCACTACCGGGTGTGCCGATAGTCGCACTTCCGGCGCTATTTCCTGCTGCTATGAAAAGAGCCACCCCTGATCTCATCATCTCATTTGCCATTCTATTGACAGATTCCTCTTCCGCAGAAGTCCACTCAATCGGGCCAGGACCGCCAAGACTCATACTGGCAGCTCTGATATTGAACTCATGTCTCTTTTCGACGGTCCATTCCATGCCTGCCATAACTTGGGCAAAAGAGCCACTCCCACTCCCACTCAGAACTTTAACGCCTACTAAATTGGCATGCGGCGCAACACCAACGTGTTGGAATGTAGGCGC
>CEUN01112770.1_pt1 | contig 10082 bp, 8 predicted proteins | sample 361501 | NCBI WGS metagenome assembly CEUN01 (sample SAMEA2622801, study PRJEB7988) | marine metagenome | biome: marine biome (ENVO:00000447); feature: marine epipelagic mixed layer (ENVO:xxxxxxxxx); material: "saline water (ENVO:00002010), including plankton (ENVO:xxxxxxxx)" | depth 120 m | reverse complement strand
CGGTCTCCTCGGCACCGCTGGTCCTGGTCGACCTGCTGACCCGGGAAGGCATCACCGGCCGCGGGTACATCTTCACCTATTCGCCGGCCGCGCTGCTGCCCACTGCGCGGCTGGTTCAGAACATGGCTGCCATGATCGAGGGAGAGTCAGTGGCGCCGCACGATCTCGATCGGCTCCTGCAGCAGCGCTTTCGCCTGCTCGGCGCGGAGGGTCTGACGGGTATGGCGATGGCGGGCATCGACATGGCGGCGTGGGATGCGTTGGCGCAAGCGCGGAACATGCCGCTCGCGGAGTTTCTGGGTGGTGCCTGCAAGCCGACCCCGTCCTACTACAGCGCAGGTATGATTGATGAGCCCGAGGCCGAACGTCTAATCGAGAAGTCACTTGGCATGGGATTCCGGGCCTTCAAGGTCAAGGTCGGCTATCCCAGCGTGGAAGAGGATCGCCGTATCATCCGCTTCATACGACGGCTGGTGGGGGACGAGTTTGAGCTCATGATCGATTTCAATCAGAGCCTGGACGCACCCGAAGCCGAATCCCGCACCCGGGCACTCGCGTCGGAGAACCTGACCTGGATCGAGGAACCGCTGCTTCACCATGACTTCGCCGGACACAGCGCCGTGCGCCGAAAGGTCAAGACGCCAATTCAGATCGGAGAGAACTGGTGGGGCATACCCGATATGACCAAAAGCCTTGCGGCAGGTGCTTCCGATCTCTGCATGCCCGATGCGATGAAGATCGGTGGTGTCACGGGCTGGATGAAGGCGGCGGCGCTGGCAGGCGCCCACGGCATGCCCATGTCTTCACATCTGTTCGTCGAGGTTAGCGCTCACCTGTTGGCTGTAACACCGACAGCGCATTGGCATGAATACCTTGATTTGGCCAAGCCCGTCCTTCAGCGCCCTCTGGAGATCCGCGATGGCGATGCCATTCCCTCGGATGAACCGGGTACCGGGGTCGATTGGGACGAGGATTCTGTGGGGCGCTATCTGGTCGACTGATTCGGAGCGGCGTTACGCATTAACGCTGCTCGGGCGGTTACCCGGAAGCAGATTGAACACGCTCCGGCGGGCGAACGCCGGGGGTGTTGCCCGCCTTTGAAGGGAATCCAACCCATAGAATCCCTTAATCTCAAACGGTTGCCGCAGTTTTCCGTGAGGGCTTCTAGAATCCGTCCCGGAGTCAGGCTGCTCCCACAACGATGCAGGATGGAGAGGCCGGGACTTCAACAGATCCCGTCAGTTACAAATTCATACAACTCACTACGCTGCAGACAAACTTCTCGAACATCGAATCGTTTAAATCGTACGTGGTTGGTTTGGTAACCCGGATGGGACGCACATTTGATCCGGGAGCTTTTGTCAGAGATTGGTGGTGAAGGGAGTTTGTGGACATGGGACGGAAAAGGACGATCAACAGGACGGTATCGCAGTACATTGGAGTGGTGATCTTGGGTGCCATCGTGGGAACGGTCACGGCCATTGGGACGGCCAATGCACATGTAGCGATTTATGCGACGTCCATTCCGGCGACGTATGAGGCCGCGCGTCTTGACGTCGTGGCGGTCATGGAGCCGTCGAACTGGTGGGATGATTTCGAGCTGGCTCTGCCGAATCTCGAGCTGCGCCCGGAGGATCCAAATCTGATGAATTCTCCGGTCATCGAATTGAGCAACGGCATGGAAATGGTCGGCACAAACGTCGCTGAATAGATCGGCTCATCACGACGGTCAAAGTGCCCGCCGCCGGCCGAAGTGGTGCACACGGACGGAACTCAACAGTCTTCTTATGAGTTCTTATAGGCTAGGCACTCCTACCGCATGTAGTAGGGATTTCCTGACGCTCTACAATATGATGTGGATCTGGCCGATCGCTCTCGCGGATTTGAGCGCCAGAAACAAATCGTTACATGTCGAAACCCGCCAGAAACCCGTAACGTCGTACGGTTAGTCAGCTCAGACTCATGTGATGGGGTGCCTCCCACAGCCATATGGGGGACCGCTCGCCTGCAACGGCGAATGTGTTCGGTGAGGGAGAGAGCTGAGGACAGGAGGGGAAGATGCGTCACCCGTTATTCGGATATGCGATCGCGGTTGCAATCGGCGCCGCTGTGGGTACGGGCGCTGCCGTACTGGGGCCGAACCCAGTCAAAACCTGTGTGGTCAACCCGGTTGCTGCGTCTGAGGCCGATCCGGTGGCTCATTGGCAGGACGAGTTGGAACCCGCTCTGCCCGATGACCTGCCGGCAACACAGAAGCATGCCGCGCTTGCCGGCTCGGGTGCTGACGATTTTCTGGGCCTGGAATTGGCAGGCGACTCCAAGGGTCACTAAGCAAGCTGCAGTGGCGAGGTGCGCTACCACGGCGCCTCGCTGCGCGCCGAAGGCGATCGTTCTGCCATCATCTCAGCGAGACTGCGTTTGGCTTGTCCCTCGGTATCGAAATTTTCGTCTGCCAGCCATGCTGCCAGATGGCTTTTCACTTCGGGCCATTCATCGTTGAGGATCGAATACCAGGCGGTATCCCGGCTCATGCCTTTAACGATCATGTGGTTGAAAAAGGTGCCCTCGAACCGGAAGCCGAGGCGTCGAGCGGCCGCCCGGGATTTGGCATTCAGGGAATTGCACCGCCATTGCATACGCCGGTAGCCGAGGTCGGTCATGGCATGATCGAGCAGAAGGTAAAGGGCTTCTGTGCCGCCCCAGGTTCTTTGCAGCGATGGCCCAAACCAGATGTAGCCGATCTCAATCACGCCAGCCTTGGGGTGAATGTCGAGATAGCTCGCCATGCCGCAGGCGAGCCCCGTTTCCTCGGAGCGAATTGCATAGGTCACCCGTTCAAACATGGCCGCGTTGTTCTCCAGCTATGTCTTGAATGAGTCGACGTCCGCCCATGGCCCGTCTGGCAGAAAATCCCAGAACCCGCGTGCCTCATCGGCGTGAACCGGCGGATTGAGCGGTTCCAGTCGGACGTGCCGGCCTTCAACAGGTGTGCGCGTCGGAATGAGACCGCTTGGCGGGGTCTCGACGGCAGCCCCCGACAACGGTCGGGGAAAGGGAACTCCCTGATCTGGTTTCATGCCATCTTCGCATCAGAAATTGGACCTGAAGGCCTCGATTCAGTTGCCATCCGCCACCGCTGGCGGTCGCCCGGATCCGACGTCCGGGGACCGTGGAGTTGACAGAATTCCTCCGCATACCTATGTTTCGCGCCGGTCTGGAGCCATCAAAGCCATTTGAATGCCATGAAGGTTGTCAATTCACTGAAATCCGCCAAGAAGCGGCACCGCGACTGCCGGGTGGTGCGCCGTCGCGGCCGTGTCTATGTGATCAACAAGACCAACCGGCGTTTCAAGGCTCGCCAAGGCTGAAACGCCTCAAGTACGTTCTATGGTTTTGGACCGCGCCTGTTGGCGCGGTTTTTTGTTGTGGCCGCGTGGCGCGAGAAAACGAATATGCCCGGCCTAGCGAACCTCACCGGCCCGGCGTATGGTTCGCCGGAAGGTGGGGATCCTAGATCCTGTTCGCGTGAGCGAAGGAGCGAGCCATGAGAATGCCTGAGCCCGATCAAAGCGTCCTCGCCGCGCGCGATACGCTGATTGCCTCCCTGCAAAGCATTGTGGCCGAGGAAGGCGTGATCTGGAGTGAGAACCAGCTCAAGGCATATGAGTCCGATGGACTCACGGCGTACCGGCAGCTCCCTCTCGTGGTCGTCCTGCCCGAGGACACGCGTCAGGTGTCCGAAATCCTCAAGATCTGTTCTGAACACAGGGCCAAGGTTGTCCCCCGTGGCGCGGGAACGTCTCTTTCAGGCGGCGCATTGCCGTTGGCCGATGGGGTCCTTCTGGGTCTCGGGAAATTCAATCGCATTCTTGAGATCGACTACGAGAACCGCTGTGCCGTCGTTCAACCTGGCGTGTCCAATCTTGCCATCAGTGAAGCGGTTGCGGATCAGGGCTTCTATTATGCGCCCGATCCATCCAGTCAGATTGTCTGTTCCATCGGCGGCAACGTCGCCGAAAACTCCGGTGGTGTTCACTGCCTCAAGTACGGGGTCACGACCAACAACATCCTCGGCCTCGAAATCGTTCTCATGAGCGGTGAAATCATCCGTCTCGGCGGAAAACACCTCGACCCGGAAGGGTACGACTTGATGGGCGTGATGACCGGCTCCGAGGGACTCCTTGGAGTCATCACGGAGGTTACGGTTCGGATTCTCAAGCGGCCCGAACTGGCCCGTGCGGTGCTGGTCGGATTCCCCGAACTGGAGGATGGCGGGCAATTCGTTGCCGACGTGATCGGCGCCGGCATCATTCCGGCGGGCATGGAAATGATGGACAAGCCGGCCACTCACGCGGCCGAAGAATATTGTCAGGCCGGCTATCCCCTGGATGCTGAGGCACTGGTGATCGTCGAACTCGACGGGCACTCCACCGAGGTCGATCACCTAATCGGCCAGGTCGAAGAAATTGCGCACAAATGCGGCGCATCATCGCTGCGCACCAGTCAGTCGGAAGAAGAGCGCCTGAACTTCTGGTCAGGAAGAAAGGCCGCCTTCTCATCGATCGGTCGCATTTCGCCGGATTACTTTTGCATGGACGGCACGATTCCACGCCGGTCCTTGCCGGAAGTGCTTAAGCGCATGGCGCAGATGTCCGACAGGTTTGGTTTGCGGGTCGCAAATGTCTTCCATGCGGGAGATGGCAACCTGCACCCCCTGATTCTTTACGACGCCAACCAGCCTGGAGAGCTGGAAAGAGCGGAGGAATTCGGAGCTGAGATTCTGAAGCTCTGTGTCGAAGTCGGGGGAGTCCTTACGGGTGAGCATGGGGTCGGCGTGGAAAAGCGCGATCTCATGGGGGTCATGTTCAGTGAAGCCGATCTGGAGCAGCAGCAACGCCTCAAATGTGCTTTCGATCCGGAAGGGTCCCTGAACCCGGGCAAGGTATTTCCAACGCTTCATCGCTGCGCGGAGCTGGGGCGCATGCACGTCCATCGGGGCCAAGTCCCGTTTCCTGATATCGAACGTTTCTAGGGCAGTTAACGGCCGTGTCCGAAACCTACCGCCCCGCCGATGCGGACCAGGTTCAGAAGATCGTTGCCTGGGCGGTAGCCGAGGAACGACCTCTCGAGATACGCGGAGCCGGATCAAAGCGGGCGTTGGGGCGGCCCATGGAAGTTTGTAGCACACTCGATCTCTCCGGGTTGACGGGACTTACCTACTATGAGCCGGGCGAACTTGTTCTTGCGGCGTGCAGCGGCACACCACTCAGCGTGATCGAGGCAAAGCTCGGCGAGAACGCGCAGCGGCTGGCGTTTGAACCTGCAGACTATGGAAGTATCCTGGGTGGTACGGCGGGACAATCGACGATTGGAGGTGTTCTAGCCTGCAATATTTCCGGGCCGCGGCGTATCCAGGTCGGTGCCGCACGGGATCACTGTCTCGGCGTCTCGGGCGTTTCCGGGCGGGGTGAGGCTTTCAAGTCGGGGGGACGGGTTGTCAAGAACGTGACGGGCTATGACCTCTCCAAGCTGATGGCTGGCTCCTACGGCACTCTGGCAGCACTGACCGAAGTCACGTTCAAGGTTTTGCCGATGCCGGAGAAGACGCGGACCGTCCTGGTGTTTGGATTGAGCGTGTCGGAAGGCATTTCCGTTCTGGGTCAGGCATCCTCGAGCGATCTCGAACCTTCGGGTTTGAGTCACCTTCCGGCGGCTGCGGCATCACGGTGTTCGGTTGGCTATGTGACTCAACCGGGCGACAGCGTCTCTGCGATACGCATCGAAGGACCAGCGCCGTCGGTGGAAGCCAGATGCCGCTCGTTGCGCGAGATGTTCGAAGATCGGGGTGCGACGGAGGAGTTGCACGGTCAAAATTCATCCACCCTGTGGCGGGAAGTAGCGGACGTGGATTTGCTCGGGAAAGCTGGGGGCGATTTGTGGCGCCTTTCTGTCCCGCCCTCGACCGCCGCCGGTGTTGTCGACCGGATCGGCGCAGCCCTCCCATCAACCTGCGATGCAGAGTTTCTTTTCGATTGGGCTGGGGGTCTCGTCTGGCTCGATATCAACGGCGCCAAAGATGCGGCCCACGAACTTGTCCGGGACGCCCTTGCAGCGAGTGGCGGTCATGCCACCCTCATTCGGGCATCGGAAGAGGTTCGCCGCACAATACCGGTGTTTCAGCCTGCAAGCCCTGGCCTTGCGGCACTGAACGCCAGGGTGAAACATGGTTTTGATCCGCGCGGGCTCCTCAATCCCGGCCGCATGAGCACGGAATACTGAGGCGAGATCCCCGGATGCAGACGCATTTCACTGAAGAGCAGCTTGCCATCCCCGCGATCGCCGAGGCGAACCGTGTGCTGCGGAAGTGCGTGCATTGCGGATTCTGTCTGGCAACCTGCCCCACTTACATCCTGCTGGGGGACGAACTCGATTCTCCACGAGGCCGAATATATCTGATGAAGGAGATGCTCGACGGTGGCGCGCCGCCCGTCGCCGATACCGTCAAACACATCGACCGCTGTCTTTCCTGTCTCTCCTGCATGTCGACCTGCCCCGCGGGCGTCGATTACATGCGCCTCGTCGATCAGACCCGGATCCGTATTAAACAGTCATACCGCCGTCCCATTGCGGATCGTTGGCTGCGTCGCGTTCTGGGCTGGCTACTGATCAGGCCGCGCGCACTCCGCGTCGCCATGTCCATGGGAAGTCTGGCGAAAGGCATTGCGGGTCTCTTGCCGCCCCGTCTGGCGGTCTTGGCGCGTCTCTCGCCTGGAATCGTCAGCGGACCTTCGCCCAATACAACTGTGGGTTGCCATGCCGCAGAGGGAGAGAAACGCTTCCGGGTCGCTCTGTTGGCTGGCTGCGTCCAGTCAGTAACGGGTACAGAAATTCATGACGCGACAATCCGTCTGTTACGCAGACACGGTTGTGAAGTGGTCATCGCTGACGGTGCCGGATGTTGCGGTGCACTCAACCATCATCTGGGCAATAAGGACGCGGCGCTGCGAACAGCGCGAGATACCCTGCTGGCATGGTGGCGCGAGATTCAGGCTGGCGGATTTGATGCCATCGTCATCAACGCCTCCGGGTGCGGAACGGTGATCAAGGACTATCCACACTTTTTCCAGGACCAGCCTGAGCTGCATGACGCGGCTGTCGCGGTTGCCGAACGTGCCGTCGATGTGAGCGAGCTACTGGCGCAACTGGAATTGAGGCCCGGCCACGCGCAAACTTTGGCCGTCGCCTATCACGACGCCTGTTCATTGCGTCACGGGCAGCAGATCACTGAAGCGCCGCGGCAGCTCTTGGCAGATGTCGGATTCGACGTGCGGTCGCCTGCGGAAGGACACCTCTGTTGTGGGTCTGCGGGGACGTACAACATGCTTCAACCCGAAATCGCCACGAAACTCGGAAAACGCAAGTCAGCCAATCTGGAGAGTCTGGATCCTGATGTCATCGCTGCGGGCAATCTGGGTTGCATCGTGCAGATCGGGCAGCACACATCCCTTCCCGTAGTTCATACCGTCGAACTGCTGGACTGGGCCACCGGCGGACCGGTGCCGCCGGCCATGTCGGGGAAAGTGCGCGCGTGAATGTGAATTGGCCGCAACGGCGCAGCCAAGTATGATGACCCGTATGATGAAGTGGCTCACGGCAATGGCCGTGGTATTCGGTCTTTGGGGACTGACCATGGCACCATCAGAGGCGCGGCAGGATGATCCCCGTCTCGATGCATTGTTCGACCGTCTACATACCGTAGATGGCGGTAACGAGGCTCGCCTGGTCATGACCATGATTTGGCGCCTCTGGTCTGAGTCGGGCAGCCCAACCGTTGATCTTCTGTTCACGCGCGGCATTCAGGCCATGACCCAGAAGGAATTCGATACGGCGCTGGCCATGTTGAATTCGGTGGTCGAGATCGATCCGAAATTCTCGGAGGGTTGGAACGCGCGCGCCACTTTGCACTACATCATGGGCAACTACGAGCATTCGATCCGCGATATCGATCGGACGTTGGCACTCGAGCCGCGCCATTGGGGTGCCCTGTCCGGATTGGGCATGATTTATCAAGATACGGAACGCGAAGAGCAGGCCATCGAGGCCTATCGTCGGGCGCTCGCTGCAAATCCGCATTTGCCCGGTGCGAAGAACGCCATCGATTTTCTGACTCAGAAGGTGAAGGGCCGCGAACTCTAGACCACCCGGCTCGTCAGTCCACGGAAGCGATATACAACGTGTTGGTCGCGCCCGGCGTGCCGAACGGGACACCGTAGGTTACGACCAGGGTGTCTCCCGGCTTGGCGAAGCCTTGTTCGCGTGAAATTCGACAGGCTCGCTCATGCATGTCGGCAAAATCCCGTGCGTCTTCGGTGTGGACCGAGTGCACGCCCCAGACGAGCGCCAGTTGGCGCGCGGTGCGCAGGTCGTAAGTCATGGCCAGTACCGGCACACCAGGACGTTTGCGCGCAGCACGAAGCGCCGTCGCGCCCGTGGACGTAAAAGTGACGACTGCTGCGGCGCCCAGAGTTTCTGCGACTTGTCGAGCCGCGGCGCTCAACGCGTCGACATGAGTCGCTTCGGGCTCGGCCCATTCGGCATTCAGAATTCGTAAGTAGAGCGGATCCCGTTCTGCCTGTGAGGCAATGCGACTCATGGTGGCCACGGTTTCTACGGGATAGGCGCCGGTGGCTGTTTCGGCTGACAGCATCACGGCATCCGCACCGTCGTACACAGCTGTGACCACGTCAGAGACTTCCGCCCGGGTCGGGGTCGGTGCCCTGATCATCGATTCCAGCATCTGGGTGGCGACGACCACGGGCTTTCCAGCCGTTCGAGCTGACCGGACGATCTGCTTTTGCAGTCCAGGAACGGATTCCAGGGGCAATTCAACACCAAGATCTCCTCGGGCCACCATGATCCCGTCCGCAAAGTCGATAATTTGTGGGAGCACGTTGATGGCTGATGGCTTCTCGATCTTCGCCATCAATGCGGCTCGACGTCCAATCAGCTTGCGAGCCTCTTCCACATCTGAGGGTCGCTGAACGAAGGACAGTGCGACCCAGTCCACGCCCTGATCGAGGGCGAAGTCGAGGTCCGCTCGGTCTTTGCTGGTCATCGGTGCAATGGGAAGAAGGGCGCCGGGGAGATTCACCCCTTTGTTCGGTGTCAGTTCCCCTCCCGTCACCACGATCGTTTGCGCTGACGTACCGGTTACGCTCTCGACCAGAAGCTGAATACGACCGTCATCGACGGAAATCTGGGATCGAGGTTGCAGCGCCTGAAACAGTTCGGGGTGAGGAAAGGGTGCCCGCGTCTGATCACCGGGTTCTTCATCGGTATCAAGGATGAAGGACGCACCCTTTTCCAGTTCAGCTTTCCCGCCCTTCAAATCGCCGATTCGTAACTTGGGACCTTGCAGATCGGCGATAACGCCAATGGGGCGTCCTGTATCGCCTTCGACTGCCCGGATGGCATCGAGGGTGGCCTGATGGGTGTCGTGTTCTCCGTGGCTGAAATTCAGACGAAAAACATCCGCGCCGGCATCGAACAACGCCCGAATCATTTCAGGCGTGCTGGTTGCAGGACCGAGCGTTGCGATGATCTTGGCTGAACGGACGCGTCTCATATCATTAGGTTAAGCTGCCGAAGCGGCCGCGGCTAGTTTTAGGGGGGGCGCCCACGAACTTAGTGGCGACCACTCGGTCAATCGGACCGTGTCGACGCCGATCGCGGATCGATGAGTATGGCCCGGAAATCGTTGACGTTGGTGTAGGTGGGACCCGGGATCACCAGGTCCTCCAGCGGAGCGAAAAAGTCATAGGAATCGTTGTTTTCCAGGTGAGCTACGGGATCGAGCCCGAGTGCTTTTGCGCGCGCCAGGGTATCGGGAAAGATCATGGCGCCTGCGTTGTCTTCGCTGCCGTCGATGCCGTCGGTATCACACGCGATGGCGAAAATCCCCGGGGTTCCCGACAGGGCGATCGCCAGTGCCAGGGCGTATTCGGTATTGGGGCCCCCACCCCCGGTGCCGGATATGGTGACGGTGGTTTCGCCGCCCGAGAGCAGGGCCACCGGCTTGTCAC
>CEUN01091249.1_pt1 | contig 10083 bp, 7 predicted proteins | sample 361501 | NCBI WGS metagenome assembly CEUN01 (sample SAMEA2622801, study PRJEB7988) | marine metagenome | biome: marine biome (ENVO:00000447); feature: marine epipelagic mixed layer (ENVO:xxxxxxxxx); material: "saline water (ENVO:00002010), including plankton (ENVO:xxxxxxxx)" | depth 120 m | reverse complement strand
GAATCCTGATCAAACTTGCTCCTGCCACACAGATACCTGATGCCTGGGTCGATAAATGCCAATTACAATGGCTTCAATCTCGCAATGAATGCCGGCAACAACTTGCCCTCTTTACGCCTCTGACTGTGGATAACCACAAACGCAGTGCTGTGGCAGTGACACCGTCAGGAAAAACCGCCTGGGCCTTCGAAGCTGATCAGGGAGAGTTACTCACAGCCCGGGATGTCCCGCTGTCCAACTCACCTGTACGCTATATCTATGAACCCTCTCCAGCTGTCTTAGCTGCGAATCTCGCCCCAACCTGGGCAGCGCAGCATGACCTGAAGTTCATCCACTCGGGCGTGGCCTACTTCTCCAAAGACTCACATCAAAGCGTCCCCGGAGGAGCATGTTATCGAGTCGTCGACCAATTGCCGTACGACCTGAAGAAAATCCGTAAATGGATTAGTGAACACGACATCGGTTCCCTGGAAATTAAGAAACGTGGTATTGAACTCACACCTGAACAGGTCCGGAAACAACTCAAGCCTAAAGGCTCGAACTCCATTACTTTGATTGTCGCAGGTAACCCTCATACGCAAAAAACAGCCGCAGCCTACTTTGCCGAAAACCTATAATCTCTACAACCCTCAGGAAATCATTCACTTCCAACACAACGTAGCTACCATGCCAATCCCCGTGAGTCTCTCAAATGGTAGTTTTTTCTAACAAACTCAACTTGTTGGAGACGCAAATGAAGTGGATTCTAAAACGGTTACTCTATCTGGCCATGTTTGGTGGCGTCATCTTCGTGCCGCTGGTTATCTTCTCCGGAGGTACGACGACCGGTGATGCTGAAGACTCGACAAGCATCTTAGATTCCATATCCAACTGGTTTGATTCGACAAGCGATTCGATCAGTGCATTCTTCTCAGGCGATGATTCTAACGTCTCCACCATTGAAGATGTAGCAATGACGACACCTGATCCGGATGGCTCTTCCCCTCATCTTGATGGAGGAGTCTTTTCAGGTATCGAACAGGTGCTGGATTTCAAAATCACACCAGCGGAAATAACTAGCCGCTGGGCCCGGGTTTCCTTTCATGTGCAAGACAGCGGTTTACACAGCTACCGTGTCCCGGTCGTGACGGGTGAAGATCCCGATGACCTTGCTGGCTCGCTAACGTTTCTTTTTGATCGTCATGACAAACTGCAACGCCTGGAGTTCTTAGGATTCACTCACGACCCCTCTACATTAATCATTCTTATGAAAAACAAATTTCGGATGACGCAACGGCCGAGTTCCATCCACACCCTCTTAATAAAAAGCCAAAACAAACTACCAGTTAGTGCCCTGCGAATCGTCGCTCCGACGGTTGTCTCCACATCAGATCATAGCGAACCACTAGAAATACGCTTTGAGCTCAATCGTCTAAAGCTCGGAGCGACTCTCAGTGAATCATTTCGCAGAATGTTGAAAACGGATCAATCCCGACAGCAGATCTAATCCATCGCGGGATTCACCTTCGCCAATCCCCCTCGAGAGGAGTTTGCTTGAGAAACCTTTGCCGAATCACGGCAATTTCATGGCAGCTTGGTTCTTTCAGAATCCAATTCCGATATAATTCAAAAGCGGATAATCGCTGTTTTTGAATTTCTTCAAGACGCTTTCCGGGCAAGATGCCCACCAAATCCGGAAACGGACGTCAGACGTTGAACGTAACGACAGTTATCGTCACCTTGTCGACAGTTTTTCCACCGTCGAACGGGAAACTTTTCAGACGACGAAAACACTGTTTTTACCGTCAATCAAGAGCCTTTTGGCTCTTTGTTTTTAAAACACTTTGAATCGAGTGCTAGCAGGATTACAATCGGTTCCCACTCATCAACCAGCAGGAATGCTAACTTGCCGAATGGGGAAAGAACCGACTGTTTTCAGTGGTCTCTAGCGACCGGGAAAAACACTCGAGTTCCAAAGATGATTCGGTGATTATGCGTTTTTCAGCATCGCCTGAATCCTGAAGAACCTTGATTGGTTCGGGATGGCTTAGAGCCCTCAAGGATTCAAATGGCGTCGAAACCAAGATGGTTTCGGTGGAAGCTGAAAGCGTTTAAAGGAATATAAAAACGTGACCAAGGACGACATGACCCTCATCGCGACCATCAGGAAAAGATTGGTCGACGAAATTGGGCAAGACAAATTCGACATCTGGTTCGATCAATCAGTAACGTGGAGCCTGTCAGGAACCACGCTGAGCCTGTGCGCTCCGAATAGCTTCAACGCCGAACGACTCAAACGCGTTTATCAGTCCAAATTGCAGGATATCCTGACGTCACTTTCCCAAAGTCAGTTGGAACTATCATTCCTAATTGACGCACCGGAATCCTCTCACAGCGACATTGCCAACGCATCAGCCCAACCATCGGACTCGGATCGGCAAGTCCAACAGATCAAACAAATCCAGCTAACGCCGGCCACTCAACCCATTCCTAAACACAGGCCTCCTGCGGGCTTACTCAATCTTGTTGTTGGGCCAGCCAATCAAATCGCCGTTAGTGCTGCCAAGTCCATGCTCGATCGGCCCGGTACGATTTCCCCTTTGTTTATCCACGGACCGTCAGGCAGTGGAAAGTCACACTTACTCCAGTCCATCTGGAACAAGTACCGCAGTCGAGTAAAGGCGGGGCAGGCGGTTTATTTGACCGCAGAACAATTCACAACTCATTTTTTGGAATCGCTGCAGGGCAATGGTTTGCCTACATTTAGGCGGAAACACCGTGATGTGGAAGTCCTCATCATCGACGATATTGAATTCTTTGTCGGTAAACAGGCGACCATGATCGAGTTTCACTATACCGTCGACACACTCATCCGCAGTGGTAAGCAGCTTGTGTTTTCGGCCAAGATGTCTCCCACGGAAATTCACGGACTCGGATCGGACCTGGTGGCACGTATGTCGAGTGGACTGGTCTGCGGAATCGAATCGCCTGATTTCAGTATGCGACAGGAAATCGCTTATCAATACTGCCAGCATCTGGGTCTGCAAATTGACTCTGCTGTGCTTAATATGCTGGTGGAACGTGTCCACCCTGATGCTCGTCATATTCAGGGAGCGATCAATCGGATTGGCGTCCTGCAACAACTGGCTCAGTCCACAATGACATTGGAAGAAGCAGACAGGCAGTTGGCCGATTTATTCGACAAGCCTCGCCGGAATGTGCGTATCACAGATATTGAGCAGGCCGTATGTGAAGTGTTTGGTGTCGATAGGAAGAAGCTCAAATCCACCGCCAAAGCCAAGAGCATCAGCCAGCCACGTATGCTGGCCATGTGGCTGGCCAGAAAGTACACCCGTGCAGCCTACTCAGAAATTGGCGACTATTTCGGCAAACGAGCTCACAATACAGTGATCTCCGCTCAGCAGCGAGTTAGTCATTGGATCGAAAATGATTCCTGGATCACTCATCCGCATGGCCAATGCAAAGTTTCTGAGGCACTCAGACGCTGTGAAGCCCAATTTGGAACGTAAACACGCGGCTGGTTACACGCTTTCTATTTAAATCAAAAAAGCCTCGTCCGAGTTTACTGTCGAACGAGGCTTTTGGATTTTTGAATGCTGGGATAAAGACTTAAACAAATTCCGTTTTACCAGGAATGGCAACCTTGGGAACTTCCACGTCGCCCCACTGATAAACAGCCGGTGACAAGTCTTTTTCTGAATTCAGCATCTGATCCCAGGTGATCGTTTGACCTGTGTAACAGACTTCACGTCCCAGGATGGCCATCAGAGTACTGGAACACATGTAATCACCGTTATTGATGGTGTCACCACTGCGAATTGCAGCAAATAGTTCTTTGTGTTCCACATCGTACATACTCGGCTTAGGACCACGATAGCGGAAGGTTTCTTCACCACCCACTTCGATGGAATGTCGCAGGATCTTTGCGGACCCCTTAGTACCCATCACGTAATCTTCCACGTTATTCGAGCAACCCGACTGCTGGCGAGTGTAGGAATAGGTCTTGGCACCATTTTCCCATTCATAGCAAACGGCGAAGTGATCATAGCCATGACCCCATTGCTCGTCAACACGTTGCTGGCGTCCACCCAATCCGGTTGCCTTGACCGGTGGGACGTCATCCATCAGCCACATCGCTTTGTCGAGGCTGTGGATATGCTGTTCCACAATATGGTCGCCTGACAACCAGGTGAAGTACAGCCAGTTGCGCACCTGGTACTCCATTTCACTCCAGTCTTCCTTACGCCCCCGGTGCCATAACGTACCGGTAAGATAGTTCTCCTGAATGGATTGAATATCGCCAATCGCTCCGCTCTTGATCTGCTCCATCACAGCTCGCACGCCGTAGTCATAACGCCAGCAAAGCCCTGAAACAACGTTTAGATCTTTCTCTTTGGCCACACGCACTGCGTCCATGACCTGACGAACACCGACAGCATCTGTCGCGACTGGTTTTTCACAGAAGACGTGTTTGTTTTGCTTTACGGCTTCTTCAATATGAGCTGGGCGAAAATGGGGAGGTGTACAAAGAAGAACAACGTCGACATCGCCTGCCATCAATTCTTTATAGCCATCAAAGCCCGTGTAACTGGTTTCTTCAGTCACGGCAAACTTATCGCCAATTTGACGCTCCAGAATATTCCGGGAATGCTCCAGACGATCGCCAAACACATCGGCCATCGCAGTTAACCGCAGATTATCTTCGGCACGCATGGCGTTGACAGCGGCTCCCGTGCCTCGACCACCACATCCGATCAAACCAACCTTGAGGATATCGCTGCCCTGTGCGTGGACAGCGTTAGCGGCAGTAAACGAAGTGGCAGCAGCCCCTCCAACCACAGCAGACGTCTTGAGGAAATTGCGACGACTATTATCTGTTTTACGAGGTGTCTCCTTTGACGACATCGTATTCTCCTTATGAATGAAACAGCGACCATTCGCTGCAGATTTACTAATGCTTTATCTTACGTATCGAGCGTTCTCGATACAAGCTTTGTGTTTGCTCCGGGCAGACTCTAACGCAGATAAACTCTAATCAAAGTTTAGAAAAATACACCCGCATTTGGTTTTCAATTTGTGTCAGGCTGGCTCCAAAAGCCTCCGTGAACATCACTTGACGCTGTTTAGCACTGAGTTGCTGAAGTGGCACATGCAATCGTTGTAGCTTGAGAAAATCCTGGTACTGTTGCGGCTTTGTCTTTTGCAAAAAGTAATTTAATGCCCAGGACTGAGCGTAGGCAGCCCGCACTGTTTTTCCCGAACGAAACACATCATCCGAACTGATAATCTCATCAAATTTGAGCAGTTTTCCATCTCGTTCCAATAACTTGTAGTAATTCAAACTATAGCGATTGATACCACCGATCGTCGTCCATCCTTTAGGGCTACTTAACTGAGGCGTTTCAAAATAGATGGCCATCCCTTCACTTAACCACAAAGGTGTGTAGGAAAGCCGCCTCATCATCCCACTATTGAAGCATAGCTGATGTGTCCCTTCGTGAATGATCGTGGCCACATTCCTTTCAGCCGTCGGGTGATCTAACACTCGCTGAATCTGAACAGCGGGACTGCCTGAACGCACGCCCTGAACGGCCAACTGCTCCTGCCGCTCACTTAAACGTGATAAATCGTAGAGATTGACGCGGTTGGACTCCTGATTGTAATACCCGGGAATAAACTCAGCCGTCTCTCCCAAATCACCTTCCACGTGTTTTAGAAACGACTGCTGATTTCGGTGAATCACAACGACCAGAGGAGCAGTGGAAGGAGTCAATGCAGCACGGCGTTTGTCCCAGTGGCCATAAAACCCACGATACAGGCGTTCCAGTAATGATCCTACCCAGCGAGCATACTCCGGTACGGTGTTAAAACAGATGACATAGTGCGACGTTGCATGGATTTGAAAGTTATCGCCAAACTCCTGTTTGAGAGCCGCTGTCAGCTGAGCCCGAGAATGCATAACCAATCGGGTCGCGTCTTTAGATCGCTCCAGCACATCCGTGACTTCCACTTTTTGCAGTCGATTGTCGGCTCGCTGAAGCAACAATCGAGTTGGATCACCAGAATCCCATAGTCGCCCTTCTAACAGGACGACTTCGCCATGACTCTCGACACGCAGTTTATCGACAGCCTCAGAGGCCATCGGCCAGAACCCAACGAACAGGAGGCCGAGTGCCATCACGTTTCGAGCGGAGAGAGCTCGCAAACTGATCTCCCTTTTCAAATCAACGTACAGAGACGTCTTTGGAGGAAGGCGCGGGCTTAACTAACTGCTCGGTCATCCTGGAGAGATAGTGAATCATACTTGCCGCTCCATTGAACCCGACAACCCGTTCATCCAGTTCCATTCGTGATGAGTAGATTCTGCCAGCCGCTAAATCAAATTGCAATTCACCATGCTGCATTCGTTGCATGAGTTGGCTTTTGACTTTCACATCCTGAACCGGAGTGAGTAACTGGGTTTTGACTGTAATCGTTGCCAGTTGGTTGGAGACCTTCGTTAGCGTGTACAACTTGCGAAGTTTGATGGTCTTCACTCGACCATCCTTTGTACGTATACGAACCGATTCAGGCGTATACCATTTTTGTCCAATTGCAATCGGATAATCCGGAAGTCGCGGCAGCAAGACTCCAATTCCCGGGTTGAACTGAACGACCGAGTCTTCTCGAGTGAGAATCTTACCTGCTGGATTGACCTTAATGACAGCCAGCGGTTTACCAATCGACTCAGCAAGCCGTTCGTAACTTTCCGGCACGACCTCATCTGTCTTGCTGTTATAACGGACTTCTTCTTTTCCGGTCACTTTCTGCCAAAGTTCAGCATCTTCAACCAGATGAGTAAGTGTGATATTTCCCTCACCATCCACTGCTTGTACCTGAAACACTCTAGTCGAAACACTACGAGATTTAAGGTTCTCAAATTCCCCATCAATCTTCGTATCCATCGAAACCAGATGTACAATCCGGGAACGAATGGACTCGCCTTGCTGAAGTTTATATTGCAGGTGATATTTTTTAGCAGTTGCCGATTCACCTGTTGCGGCGGCAGCTGCCTGTTGCAGCTGTTTTTCCAGATCCTGCCCCTGAGCATGGGCGTTTGTTGATATCCCCGGAATCAGAAATACCGCGAACAGAAATACCATTAATCCGGTTTTCGCCACAGTCATCATATGCCTCCCTGCACACTCCACAATTACATTTCGTTACTCGAATCCATTCGAGAGCCTTTATTGTTATTTTTTATGGCGAATACGACCACCCCAATCCAGCTTCTCACGCAAACTTCGATAATCATTTTGCCCGTCAACTTCGATCATCAAAAACGGTTGCGAGGCTTTTTCAACACGAATCACATCCTGCTGAGTGACATCCGCGATCACTTTACCGTCCACGGCAACAGCCGTTTCAGCCGAAGTTGCCCGCAGGATCATTTCGTAGATTCGATTAGACGAGTCCACCACAGGTCGAACCGTGAGCGTGTGAGGGCTTATCGCGGAGATAACAAAGGCATCCAGAGTTTTACGCAAAATCGGACCACCAGCCGATAAACTGTGCGCTGTCGAGCCCACGGGTGTGGAAATAATCAATCCGTCGCAACTAAAAGTCGTCGCTAATTCACCGTCTACATGAAGGTCGATATCAAGGATCGAAAAAGGAGCTCCACGCAGCAACGCTGCTTCATTCAGTCCGATCGCCGAGGCTACCTGTTGCCCGTCACGCAGGACCGTACATTGCAACATTAAATGCTCGACAATGCGACAATTTCCAGCAACTACATCGCTAAAAGCCTGTTCAATTTCATTGGGCGACACGGATGCCAGAAACCCTAAACGGCCTAGATTGACTCCGGCGACAGGCAAGCCAACAATACTCAATTCGCGTGAGGCTCGCAAAATCGAGCCGTCACCTCCAAGAACAATTGCCAGATCGGCTTGAGAGGCCTCTTCCACCTCTTCGAAATATTCCGCAATCTGTTCTCGAACAAGCGCCTCTGCTTCCTGACTACCGGCATTGGAGGCTCCGCCACAAACAAGCACACGCGGCTTACGGCCGGCATCGATCCAAGTTGCTGCTTGAGGTTGTGACATGATTCAGGCTCTGCCTGGCTACGCGGAAATCCACTGAAGCTAGACCGTCTCCATATCTGCAGTGTCCTGTGCCATGTCCTTGCACGCTCGATAAACACCATCAGCATCCAAACCGAGGTCACGTAAGAGTTCACTGCGTTCGCCGTGTTCGACAAAGATATCCGGAATTCCAAGCCGACAAACATGCGATGTATTGAGACGTCGTTCTGCCGCGAATTCCAACACCGCCGAACCAAAGCCTCCTATCAAGGCAGCCTCTTCAACCGTCACGACAAAGGGACTATTTCGCAACACATCGGTCATCACGTGTTCGTCCAGAGGTTTCACGAACCGGGCGTTCACGACACCTACGTCCAAACCGTCAGCTTGTAGTTTTTCAGCAGCCTTTAAACTTGGTTCCACCATCGCACCCAATGCCAAAATCGTGCCGTCCTTACCTGTGGAGAGTACTTCCGATTTCCCGTATTCCACAGCCGCGGGTTCCCGGGCAATCTCCGGTGAAACTCCCTTCGGGTAGCGGATGGCCGTGGGGGAATCGTGATTCAACGCAAACTCCAGCATCAACCGCATATCGTGCTGGTCAGCCGGAGCCATAATGGAAATGTTGGGGAAGACACGCAGGTATCCCAGGTCGAACACTCCGTGATGGGTTGGCCCGTCAGGACCTGCTAACCCGGCCCGGTCAAGCATAAATGTGACTGGTAAATCCTGCAGGCAAACTTCCTGAAAAATATGATCATAACTGCGTTGCAGGAAAGTGCTGTAAATCGCCACAATCGGTCGAGCACCCGCTTTGCATTGGCCACCGGCAAAAGCCACCGCATGGCCTTCACAGATTCCAACGTCAAAGAATCGCTCGGGAAATCTGTCCCGCACAGGTTCCAGTTTATTGCCCTGACACATAGCAGCGGTCATGCAGGTCACATCGTCCCGCTGAGTCATCTGCTGCTCAATGGCATCCCGCGCATGGTTCGTATAGTTAAGCAGTCCCGTGCTGCTACTTCTCTCTTGAAATACAGCTTTGCCTTCCACTCGCTCAAAGACCGGTGGAGCATGGAAGGTACGAGGATCCTCTTCGGCGGGCTGAAATCCGTGACCTTTCTGAGTCACGACATGCAATAAGACAGGTTCGTGAATCTCACTAACCATTTGAAGGTACTTACGCATCAGGCCAATGTCGTGGCCATCAATCGGCCCGAGGTACTGAAAGCCCAATTCCTCAAACAACATACCGCCATGAAATCCGGCTTTGACCGCTTCCTTCATCTGAGCTAAGAATCGTTCCGCCGGGTCGCCCACCAACGGCACTTTACCAAGCACCTTTTGGATTCCTGATTTTAACGACGGGTAGATCGAGTTACGCAGTCGATCCAGATAGGATGCGACACCACCGACTCGGGGGCAAATCGACATCTCATTGTCGTTGAGCACCACTAACAAATTCCCTTCGGCATTGTTCATCGCTTCATAGACTACACCGGATGGAAACGCGCCGTCACCTATGACGGCAACCGCCTTGCGATCAGCCCGGCCGGCAAGAACGTCACCGCTGTGTAGCCCCTGAGCGGTTGAGACGCTTGCCCCGGCATGCCCGGTCATGAACAGGTCGTATTCACTTTCCGCCGGATTGGGATACCCCATCAATCCCTGCTTCGTGCGAATCGATTTAAACTGGTGATAACGACCCGTTATCAGTTTGTGTGGGTAAATCTGATGCCCCGTATCCCAAATGAGTCTGTCCTGACTGAAGTCGAAAATGCTATGTAAAGCCAGACAGAGTTCGACGACGCCGAGATTGGAGGCGAAGTGAGCCGAGCGTTCACTCAATAAATCACACATGACATCACAGATCTCTGTAGCTGTTTCATTGAGTTCAGCTACCGACATCTCATGCAATTCCAGTGGTGATTGCAGATTAGATAGAATCGGGTGTTCCATAAAATGGTTCAGTCAATTAAAGGTGGAGATGTATAGTCTCTTCTTTTAATTTAGTTAT
>CEUN01172618.1_pt1 | contig 10084 bp, 9 predicted proteins | sample 361501 | NCBI WGS metagenome assembly CEUN01 (sample SAMEA2622801, study PRJEB7988) | marine metagenome | biome: marine biome (ENVO:00000447); feature: marine epipelagic mixed layer (ENVO:xxxxxxxxx); material: "saline water (ENVO:00002010), including plankton (ENVO:xxxxxxxx)" | depth 120 m | reverse complement strand
CTGTTCCAGCTTGTCCTTCGAGCGGCCGGCCGCCGCCCATTTCAGTTCGCCATCCACCCCATAGGTGTCGGTGAGATACTGGCAGAGAATCTGGCCAACAAAGCTGGTGGCGCCGAATACCACCACATCGAGCTGTGCATCGCTCATTAGGGACCTCTGGGTTAGTGAGAACAGATCCCGACATGCTACGCCAATGTCCCAGCCGCAGGAATCTCCGAACAGGTCAGTATTGCGCAAGTAAAAGACCCCGGCGCACAGGGGGGGATGTTGTTTCGCCGGGGCTGTCCACTCAGTCTTGCTTGAGGACGAAATCCACTTTCTCGCGCACCGCACAATCCGGGCACGGCCAGTCGTTGGGGATCTGCAGCCAGCGGGTGCCGGGGGGGAAGCCTTCTTTTTCCTCGCCACGACTCTCGTCATAGATATAGCCGCAGTTGGGGCACTGGAACTGATGGGGTGTGTCGATTTCCTGTTCCGCCTGCCGGGCGGCTGCCACGGCTTCATCTGCCACGTCCGGTTCGGAGTCCGCGCTGTGGTAGGTGACGGCGGGTTGTTGCCATTTTTCCAGTAATTTTTCCCGCTTTTCAGGTTGCAGGTTGGCGAGAGTCAGGTCGCCCTTGTAGTGCTGGAATACCAGCGGGTCCATCTTCTGGTACCAGACAAAAGGAATGTAGGCGGGTATCAGCATGGACGCGTAGCCGGAGGGCAATTGCGGGCTGTCATCAAAATGGCGCAGGGCCTGGAAGCGCCGGGTGGGATTGGCATGATGATCGGAGTGGCGCTGTAGCTGATAGAGGAACAGGTTGGTAACGATGTGGTTGCTGTTCCAGGAGTGGCGGGGTTCGCAGCGTTCGTAACGGCCGTCGGCCTTTTTCTGACGCAACAGCCCGTAGTGCTCCATGTAATTGATGACCTCCAGCAGGGACGCGCCGTAAAAGGCCTGCAACAGCAGGAAGGGCAGCACGATCCAGCCCAGCCACAGGGTCAGCAGGCCGAAGAACACCACGGTCATCAACCAGGCCTGCAGGTTTTCATTCTTCAGTGACCACAGTGGTTGCTCGCAGCGCTCCAGGCGCTGGGCTTCGATATGCCAGGCGGATTTGACGCTGCCGATCATGGTGCGTGGCAGGAAGCGCCAGAAGGATTCGCCCATGCGGGCACTGGCCGGGTCTTCCGGGGTGGCCACATTCTTGTGGTGGCCCTTGTTGTGTTCCACAAAGAAGTGTCCGTAGGCCACCGGCGCCAGGGTGATCTTGGCCAGCCAGCGCTCGGTTTTGCCCTTCTTGTGGCCAAGTTCATGGGCGGTGTTGATGGCAATGCCGTTAACTGCACCGACACTGAAGACCAGACCGATCAGGCCCCATAGCGGCGTTTGCCCCTGGGCGACCAGCCAGGCACCCATGATGGTGGCGAGATATTGCGTGGGGATATAGGCATAGACGATCAGGCGATAATACTTGTCGTCTTCCAGTTGCGGGACTGCGGATTCTGGCGGGTTGTTGGTGTCGGTGCCGATCACCCAGTCGGCGAAGGGGATCAGCCCGTACACCAGGAAGGGGCCGCCCCAAAGCAGGCCGGGCCAGTCCCAGACAAACATGTAAATGAGTAGAAACAACACAGCCAGCACCGGGATGGCGGGGCTGAGTAACCAAAGGTAACGCTTGCCATCATGCCAGTCAGTAAATGCGGTGGTCTTTTCTGCTGAATCCATTTTTCCACCCTGCATGCCAGGTTGCCACTTAACACCTGTATCGGTGATTTCTGTGTGGCGGGAAGGCCAAGGGCTGGTGCCACGATAAATCACCGGTTCAGGTTTTACGCTATACCTAATATTGCGGATGGCCAAGTCGTGGTTTGTATTAACTTGGCAACCTTGTGAGGATAAGAGGGGCAAGGAATTGCACGGTTTCGTCCAGCGAAAAGGGATGGCTGACTGGCGTTGGCATAGCACAGCGACAATCAAGTAATGCGGTTCCAATGGATGGAGAGTGCGGCTTTCTTCTGAGGGATGTTGGGAGAGAATGGATGATGGAAACGAACCAGAGCCACCGTGACGTTGATGTGCTGATTCTGGGTGCCGGATTATCTGGCATCGGTGCGGCCTGCCATCTTCAGAAAGACTGTGCCGACACGACCTTTGCGATCCTGGAGCGACGCCAGGCGATGGGAGGAACCTGGGATCTGTTCCGCTATCCTGGTATCCGGTCCGACTCGGACATGTTCAGCTTTGGCTATGACTTCCGTCCCTGGAATGAACTCAAGGTGCTGGCGGATGGACCGGCTATCCGTAACTATATTCGCGATACTGCCGATGAATACGGGGTCAGCAAACATATTCGCTATGGCCTGAAGGTCACAGGGGCGGACTGGTCTTCTGCAGAGAAGCTCTGGACAGTGACGGCGGTGCGGGAAGACAGCGGGGCAGAGGAAACCTGTCGTTGCCGTTTTCTGATCGGCTGTACCGGTTACTACAATTACGACCAGGGCTATCAGCCGGAATTTCCCGGTATGGACCGTTTTCAGGGAACCTGTGTGCACCCGCAGCAATGGCCGGAAGAACTGGATTACCGCGACAAGAAAGTGGTGGTGATCGGCAGTGGCGCCACAGCCGTTACCCTGGTGCCCGCCATGGCGGAAGAAACCGCGCACATCACCATGCTGCAGCGCTCCCCCTCCTATATTTTTTCCGTTCCCGCCTATGACAAGCTTTCCGCATGGCTGGAGCGCGTGATGCCGTCCGGCTGGGTGTATCGCTTGGCCCGCTGGCGCAATATCAAATTGCAGCGACTGATTTACGAGATTGCGAAAAAATATCCTGACTTTACCCGCAAGCTGCTGCTCGCCAACGTGAAACGTCATGTGGGAAAGGATTTCGACATGACCCACTTCCAGCCCGTTTACCAGCCCTGGGACGAGCGGCTCTGTGCGGTGCCGGATGCAGATCTGTTCCGGGACTTGCGCGAAGGCAAAGCCGATATTGTCACCGACCATATCGATACGTTTACGGAAACCGGGATTCGGCTGAAATCCGGTCGCGAACTGGAGGCGGACATCATCATTACCGCCACTGGCCTGAACCTGCAGGTGCTGGGTGGCATGAGCCTGTCGCTGGATGGTGAGCCGCTGGATGTGAGTGAACGCATGACCTACAAGGGCGTGCTGGTGGAAGGGGTGCCGAACATGGCCTGGATATTCGGTTACACCAATGCTTCCTGGACCCTGAAAGCGGATATTGCGTCGGCTTATATTTGCCGTTTGTTCAATTACATGGAGGCGGAAGGCGTGAGTGTGGTGACCCCGGAAGGCGACAGCGATCTGACTTTGCGCGACCGGTCGATCATGGATGCCCTGGCCTCCGGTTACGTGAAGCGCTCACGGCATAAACTGCCACGACAGGGGCGTCATCATCCCTGGAAAGTCATGAACCATTACGGCAAGGACAAGCACATGTTGCTGGAAGAGCCGGTGGAAGACGGGTTGTTGGCGTTTTCCGGGGGAGAGGGCAGGTAGCCCCAGCTCCTCCCCGCTCAAAAATGCTCGTCGAACTGCCTCAGCAGATTGATGATCTCACTGACGTCCTGCTCCATCTCTTTCAAGGCTTCTTCCGCCATGGGGGCCACATCGCACTGGCCGGGCAGGGGATGGTCGGCTTCCAGAATGGCACGGAAGCGGGCGATGAATACCCACTGGAGCCATTGGCTGAAATCCATGGTGTCGGCGAAGAAAGGTGTGCTGCTGTCGAAGGCGGAAGGCGCCGGCGGTTGTTGTTCCCACAGGCCCTGCTGGTCCATTTCTGCCTGCAGATCGTCAAGAAGGGTGGCGAGTTGCGCGCGTTTAGTCATCGAAAAGAGGTACCAGGTCCGGGAGTTCGTGGAGGTTATGGATATGGTGACGGGGACGTTCCAGTTCTGCCGGCCAGTCCAGATCAATCAGATTGGCCCAGATGGCGTGCATGCCATGTTCGCGGGCAGCGTGAACATCCTCCAGTGGGTGGTCGCCCACATGGACAGCCTGGCTGGCGTTGACCCGGGCGGATTGCAATGCCGCCCGGAACATGTCCGGAGCGGGTTTGCGCTTGCCGATGGTTTCCGAGGAATGGTGGAAGGCGAACAGGTCAGAGATGCCAATCTGTTGCAGGTCCGCATTGCCATTGGTCAGGGCGCCCAGCTGGTAGCTGTCGGCAAGCTGTTCGAGTACTTCCAGGGCGCCGGGGAAAAATGTCACCTGATTGCGGGCGCGATGGAAAACCAGAAAGGCCTCTTCGGCAATCTTGCGTGCTTCGCTGGCGCTGAAGCCATGTTCGGTGAACGCCCGGGCCATGGCGTCCTGACGCAGGGCGGTCAGGTTGTCCAGATAGTCCGGTCGTTCCCGTAACAATAGCGTACGCACCGTGCGTACCCGCTCGGCACTCAGTGCCTGGGCGGCTTCCGGGTGGCGGTCGATGATCCAGTCACTGCATGCCTTCTCTGCCCGGCGAATCACTTCGTCTACCGGCCAGAGGGTGTTGTCTAGATCAAAGGTAATCAGTTTGAGGTGGCTCATGGCGTTATTGTAGCGCATGGGTGGCCTAGAGGCCCGGGCCACGCTCGGTCGGAAAAAGCCCTCTGCATTTTTACGAAGACCCTGTCGAGGGGCCTCTGATTGGCTGGCTTCGCTCGAATACTCTCCCCGAAAACCGTGACAGGCCTTGGAGGCAAGCTGTTATCCTTGCTGCTAAAAACCTGTTGGGGAAAGTGTGTGCGAAGCAGTAGCCATTGTGTCAGAGATCAGGGATGCATCGACATTCTTCATGCCATCAGTGGTGGCAGCCCGCTGGTGCTGATGATTGAAATTGTGCTGTTCGTGTTGGTCTGCACGTTGATTGTTGTCCTGATCTGCGGGCGAGATTCCGAGTAGAGCTACTCCTTATCTTCCTTTTTGCGCTGGGCTCTTGGATGGGCGCCGTCATAAACCTGGGCCAGGTGCTGGAAATCCAGGTGGGTGTAGACCTGGGTGGTGGCCAGGTCTGCGTGGCCGAGCAGTTCCTGCACCGCGCGCAGGTCGCCGGAGGATTCCAGCAAATGGGTGGCGAAGGAATGGCGCAGCTTGTGGGGATGCAGATGGTCATCCAGGCCCCGTTCCAGAGCGTGACGTTTGAGGCGTTGTTGCACGCTGGACGGGGACAGTCGTCGGCCATTCTTGCTCAGAAAGAGTGCTTTTTCTTCGCTGTCCTTGATAAACAGGGTGCGGGCCTTGAGCCAGCGGCGCACGGCGGTGAGGGCCGGTTTGCCGATGGGTAACTGGCGGGTCTTGTTGCCTTTACCGGTAACCAGCAACTGGCCGGCACTCAGGTCCAGGCTGTCCAGATTCAGGCTCAACAGTTCTGCCAGGCGCAGACCGCAGGCGTAGAACAGTTCCATAATGGCCTGGTCGCGCAGGCTCAGCGGGTCGCCTTTATCCGTACCTGCATCCAGCAGTTGGCCCACCTGATCCGCATCCAGGGCCTTGGGCAGACGCTTGCCGCTTTTCGGCGGGCGCACATCCACCGCCGGGTTGTCCCGGGCCAGCCCTTCACGCATCAGATAGCTATAGAAAGTGCGCAAGGTGGAGAGCAGCCGGGCAATGGTCTTGCCGCCTTTGCCCTGCCGATGCAGGGTGGCCACCAGCGAGCGCATGTCGTGCACGGTGAGCGTGGCCCAGTCCCGCTGCCCGGTGAGGCGGAAGGCTTCTTTCAGGTCGCGCTGGTAATTGCTGACGGTGTGGGGGGAGAGGCGGCGCTCGGAGGTCAGATGCTGGAGGAAAGAATTAATAGTTAATAATGAATAATTAATAACGTCTGAAGATGCGTTCTTTTCATTATTCATTATTAATTATTCACTATTAATTGATTTCTTGGCTGCCTGATGCGGGTATTGCCGCAGGACTTCGTGCAGACGGCGGCTAAGTACCTGGCCGATGTGGGTGATGAACAGGGTGCCCAGGGAGCTGCGGAAGTGCATGGCGCTTTTGCTGCCGATGGCCAGCAGGCCCAGCTTGCCCTGGTATTCCAGCGGCACCATGGCGGCGGAGCGGATATCGGTGGCGTGCTCCTGGAACAGGGCCTGCATTTCCTCTTCGCGCATGGCGCCGCATACCGCCTTGCCGTTGCGCAACAGGTGGTTGAGGGCGCTGGGCAGGGCGTCGCTGTCCACGCAGCGGATCTGGTTGCGCAGGTCGCCGAGGATGGGCAGTTCCCGGTCGTAGAGCATCAGTGCTACCCGGTCACAGCGGAAATCATCGCCGAGGCTGGCGAGCAGGTTGCGGAACAGTTTTTCCGCGCCTCGCGCTTCCAGCAGGGACAGGGTCAGGCGACGGGTCTTGTCGAACAGGTGATCGTTTTCCCGGGCCACGTCCAGCAGGCCGTTGAGGCGGTCGCGCAGTTCGTTGTTGCGGTCGCGAAGGATGGAGGCCTGGCGTTCCAGCAGGGAAACGGCTTCGCCCTTGGAGTCGGGCAGGCGCAGCAACTCGAGCAGCTCCGGGCGGTGCTGGAAAAAATCCGGATTGTCGCGCAGGTAGGCGGCAACCTGGTCGGCACTGGCCTTGGTGTTCTCCGTCATGAGTCCGTCCTTATACGGCCGCTGTTACATCAATGCTGCCATCATAGACATGGCTGGCAGGGCCTGTCATCCGGATGCCTCCCTGGCCATCGTAGCGAATCTGCAAGGTGCCGCCGGGCAGGTGCACGGTGACGTCCTGGTCCAGAAAGCCCCGGCGCTGGCCGATCACCACCGCGGCGCAGGCGCCAGAGCCGCAGGCCAGGGTTTCCCCGGCGCCCCGTTCATAGACGCGCAGGTGGATTTCATTGCGGCTGACGATCTGCATGAAGCCCACGTTGACCCGCTCCGGGAACTGCTCGTGGCTTTCCAGCAGCGGTCCCACGGTCTCGACTGGTGCCGTGTCCACATTCTCCACCAGCAGGGTGCAGTGCGGATTGCCCAGGCCGACGGCGCCGACTTCGTAAGCATTGCTGCCAGCCACAAGGAAATAGGTGTCCTGTTCGCCCTTGGCGATCAGGGGAATCGCTTCCGGAGTCCAGCGCGGGGCCCCCATGTCCACGGTCACCTGCTCGTCGTCGGTCACCGCCAGGGTCATCTGCCCGGCGGCGGTTTCCACCACGATCTCGGCCTTGTCGGTAAGCCCCTGGTCACGCACGAACCGGGCAAAGCAGCGGGCACCGTTACCACACTGGCTGACCTCGGAACCGTCCGCATTGAGGATGCGATAACGGAAATCCGCTTCGGTGGAACGGGACGGTTGAACAATCAGCATCTGGTCAAAGCCCACGCCGAAATGCCGGTCGCCCAGGCGGCGGATTTCATCGGCAGAAAACGGCAAGCCGGTTTCCGGCAGCGACTGGCTGATGCCGTCGATGACCATGAAATCGTTGCCCAGGCCGTGCATTTTGGTAAAGCGCAGGTTCATGAGAAGGCTCGTTGCGGATTAAAGCCCTATTGTAAGGCCTGGGACGGGTTTCGTCAGGAGTGTAAGCCAAGGCTTACAGGTTTTCGGTCAAAATGCTTGCTTTGATGTGGCTTTCACCCCTCTAGAATGTCGTCGCACGTCATTTCACGGGTTCTCAATGGAGGGGGTATGTCTGACGTACTGAAGAGGATGATAGGGGTGTTGTCGTTGGTGCTGCTGGTGTCCTGCGGGGGCGGTGGCGGCAGCAGTAGTGACGGCAGCGGTGATGGCGGGCATCAGAATGACCCGGGTAATGATAACGGCAGCTATACACCAGAAGAAAAGAATGTGGAACGTCTGGTCTTCCTGGATGCCAACAACCAGCCGCTGGCTGGGGCAGAAGTCAAATTGCTGGCCGAATCAGACTTGCCTTCCGAGGAGCCCGCGGTGGCTAAAGCCGCCATGGCATCCGCTGTTTATTTCCCTGATATCGACAGTTTCCCCGACTTTACCGTTACCGGGGTGTTTCTGGACGAAAACGGGGCTCTGGATATCGCCGGGCTGACGCCCGGTATCTATTATGTGGAGGTGAGCACCAATGGTGTGATCGCCTACCAGGTAATCAATATTGTTGATGGCAGTGCCGTGGTGTTGTTCTCCGTGGTTATCCCGGTGAGCTGTGATCTGGATATCTGCCAGGGGGTGGATGCCATTATCGGTTCGCTGTCTGGCCAGGTGTATGCCGATGATGGTCCAATTGAAGGGGCACAGGTTTCGCTGGGTACGTCCGCCACCAATGGGGCCTATGCCACGACCCAGACCGATGCCGAGGGCAATTATTCGCTCAATTTCAATGTCAGCGCCGAGTTTGCCGATGAGCTGGCCGATTCTAAGTTGCGAGTTTCGGCGCCGGGGTATGTAACCGTTTCCCGTTCCATCGCCGTTGCCAATGGGGCTGCCTCCGGTGCCAATGTGGAGCTGGTCGAACTGACAGAGAGCGGGGATGTGATCTGGCGTGAAACCTTTGAGTCCGACTCCCTGACCCGGGATGCCTGGCAAATCAGCGGTGGCGATGGTGAGACCCGCTGGCGTTACCTGATGGGAGGGCATGGGATTGCCAATACGCTTCATGGCAGTCACGTTCAGGCTGCACCCGGGGATCAAAGCGAGGGCAAACTACCACAACCCCTGGAAGGGCAGGTGTCATACTGGTACGGGGATGCCGCAAACGGTAATTTCATTGGTGAGCAGGATATGGAGGGCAGTCAACCTTTCGATGGCGGTTTGTCCATGAATGATAATGATGGGATGCTGGAGTCGCCTGCTGTCGACCTGTCTCAGGTGTCTGCGCCAATTCGTCTCAGTTTCAAGACCTGGTGGGAGATTGAATCGGTGAATCCCAACGAAAACGGTTTTGACCTGATGGTGATTCAGGTTTCCACCGATGGGGGGGAATCCTTTACCGATCTGGCCCGCCTGAACCCCTTGGCTGACCCTGAGTCCTCCTTGGAACGCGACCCTATTCCCTACTCCAATACCGGTTTCAACAAGCCGCCGGTCGCGGTGCAGCAGGAGCCGGTGTCTCTGGATGCGGTGGCAGGAGAAAGCGATGTGCGCCTGCGGTTCTTTTTCTCCACCCAGGACGCACTGTACAACGGTTTCCGTGGGTGGGTACTGGACGATGTGGTTATCGAAGAGGGTGAGGGTACCTTCCCGCTCTATCAGGGGAGCGGTGAAGAAATGCCGGAGCTCATGACAGCCGTTGCCAAAAAGAGCGTTCAGGAAGTCGCTCCCCGTCGCCGCTAGCCCGTAAAGTCAAAAAGCCACCTGCTGCAGGTGGCTTTTTGGTTGCCAATCCAGTCCGGAGGTCTAAACTGCCCTTCATTGATCCCCGGGGTTTTCACCATGCTTTCCTACCGTCACAGCTACCACGCCGGCAACTTTGCCGATGTCCTCAAGCACATCGTCCAGGTGGCGATCATCGAGTACCTGAAAAAGAAGGATAAACCCTTCACAGTGCACGATACCCATGCCGGGGCCGGCAGCTATGCCATTGCCAGTGACCACATGCAGAAGACCGGCGAATACCGGGACGGCATTGCCCGGCTGTTGGACAGCCGCACCGGTGTCGGGGTGATCGACCAGTACGTGACGCTGGTGAAAAAACTCAACCCGGTGGGCAAGCTCACCGAGTACCCGGGTTCGCCGCTGATCAGTGCCAGCCTGTTACGTGAGCAGGACAGGCTGCAGTGTTCCGAGCTGCACAGTACCGATTTCGAGTTGCTGCAGCGCCGCTTTGCCGATGACAAGCGGGTGCGGGTGGAAAAGCTGGATGCCTGGCAGGGTATCAAGGCCATGTTGCCGCCCCAGCATCGGCGCGGCTTGGTGCTGATCGATCCTTCCTACGAAATGGAGGCGGATTACGTCGGCCTGTTGCCTGCACTGCAGATGGCCATGGATCGCTTCTCCACCGCCACCTACGCCATCTGGTACCCGGTGCTGGATCGCAACCGCACCGAGAGCTTTATCCGCCGCTTCGTGAAGGCGGAAATCCCCAATCTGTTGCGGGTGGAATGTTGTCCGCGCCCGGATGCCTCCGGCCGTGGCATGACCGGCTCCGGCATGCTCATCGTCAACCCGCCCTACACCCTGGCCCAGCATATGG
>CEUN01178083.1_pt1 | contig 10085 bp, 5 predicted proteins | sample 361501 | NCBI WGS metagenome assembly CEUN01 (sample SAMEA2622801, study PRJEB7988) | marine metagenome | biome: marine biome (ENVO:00000447); feature: marine epipelagic mixed layer (ENVO:xxxxxxxxx); material: "saline water (ENVO:00002010), including plankton (ENVO:xxxxxxxx)" | depth 120 m | reverse complement strand
ATGATATTGTTAAGTATCTATCCGTTGATACCATACTTCGTCCTATGGACCGAAAATTCGATCTAATAGTAACCATAGAGGTGATCGAGCATATAAAAAAAGACGATTGCGAAACGGCAATAAAAAACATGTGCGCGGCAGCAGACAGCGTTCTTGTGGCCACTACCCCAGACGACTTCGATGATCCGACGCACTTTAATGTACAGCCCCCATTTTACTGGGTGAAACAGTTCGCCAAATTTGGTTTTGTTCCAGACATTACGCATGATGCGGGCTACTTAACTCCCTACGCCATTCTGTTTCGAAAATCGAAAAAACCAATGGCTATTGAAATGCAGCAGTTATATGGAGAAAAAAAACTTCAAGACTACTTCTTTGCGCGCTCGAACCACCGGACAAATGTTTTAGAAAATGAAAGAGAATTTTTTGAGGGTAAAATAGATCAACTTTTTGAAATAAATAAGACACAAGAAAAAGCTATTTATCAAGCGGCAGAGCATGCCGCGAACCTAAACGAGGTGATCGAGGTTGAGCGGTTGGCTCGATTAGAATTGCAAGAACTTTTTAATGAACGTAGCCGGTCATTTTCGTGGACGATAACCCGACCCCTCAGAATTCTCAAAAAGTTAATTGATATCAATCGTCCGTTTAAGGCAGTTTCAATAAGAGGTAAGCGTGATGGAACTAAAGCTCTAATTGAAATTACAAGAGAGATACGTTGGGTGAAAATCTGTGCTGTTGGGGTTCAACCCAATGAATATGAGGTAAGCTTGGTCGGAAGAAAGAGGAAAATTCACAACAGGTTAACGGCATTAAAACTTCCGGTTGCCGGCAATATTGCTAAGTGGTTAGTTCGTGTAGAACCAGGGGTTTCAGAAGTCACATTAAATATCCTGCGTGGGGTGCCAGATCATGTTGAGTTTTATCACTTAAGCAGTGGTTCTGCCTGGTGTACTATTTTTAGTGATCGTTGGCGACGTGGAAGAGGTTTTCAGCGTGCACTTGGATTAATCTCTAGATCTTACAAGACCGCAAAACAGCAAGGCTTAGGTGCGGCGCTGGACAACTTTTGGCCTTCAAATGAAACAACTATAGGATCCTATGACGAGTGGGTGCTCCGATATGATGGTCCTGATCAGCATGCCAAAGTCAATGAGTTTATTAGTAATTTGAATTACAAACCACTCATTTCAATAATCCTACCAACTTACAACTCAGATCTAAATTTTTTAGCCCAAGCAATTGGATCAGTAAAAGTGCAGTCTTACTCAAATTGGCAGCTTTGCATTGCTGATGACGCCTCTACCGATCACGATTTGAGAGATTTCCTTGGAAGTTTAGAAAAAGGTGAAAAAAAAATATCTATTATTTATCGGGATAGAAATGGTCATATCTCAGCAGCATCTAATTCAGCTTTGAGCATCGCAAAGGGTGAGTTTGTAACTTTTCTTGACCATGATGATAAATTGCATCCTCATGCACTTGCAGCAGTAGTTAATAAATTAAACAAGGACAAAGAGCTGGATATACTTTATAGCGACGAGGATAAAATTGATGGGCAGGGTAATAGAAGTGACCCTTTCTTTAAACCAGGCTGGAGCCCGGATCTTCTCCTTTCTCAAAATTATACCTGCCATCTCTCCGTATACAGGAGGGCGCTTTTAGACGAGTTAAATGGTTTAAGAGAGGGAACAGACGGAGCGCAGGATTACGATTTAATCCTTAGGGCAAGCGAGCGAACAAAAAAAATAGAACATATTCCACATGTTTTATATCATTGGCGGGCTATAGAAGGATCTACCGCAATGGGAGCGCATGAGAAAGACTACGCGCACCAAAGAGCAATAGAAGTTTTAAATGATGCACTAGTGCGCCGGAAGTTATCTGCTGAGGTATTAGAAACAGGCCTAGGTGCTTATCACCGGATACGCTATGATTTACCCATCCCTGCACCTAGAGTAAGTGTTATAATTCCAATAAAGGATCGAGCTGATTTATTGAGTATTTGTTTGAATGGACTCCTCGAAAGAACTGATTACGGGAATTTTGAAATCCTTATTGTAGATAATAATAGTACGGAAGCGAAAACCTTCGCGTATCTCGAAATGATAGAAAAGAACGACAAAGTTCGTGTTCTAAACTTCCCAGGTGAATTCAATTTTGCAGCAATAAACAATTTCGCAGCATCAGAAGCGAGCGGTGAAATCCTTATTTTATTGAATAATGATATTGAAGTTATTAATGAAGGTTGGATATCTGAGTTGGTCTCCCATGCAACTCGCCCGGGCGTAGGCGCTGTAGGCTGTCGGCTTTATTATCCAGATGACCGCGTTCAACACGACGGTATAATAATTGGGATGGGAGGTGTGGCTGGATATGCACATCCTCATTCGAAAAGAGAAGATGGTGGGGAATTTGGCAGGAGTAAAATAATTCGAAATTACTCGGCTGTAACGGCGGCGGCCCTTGCAATTAAGAAATCAATATACGATGAAGTGGGTGGACTTAATGCAGATCGCCTGGCCGTTGCTTTTAATGATGTCGATTTTTGTTTGCGAGTGAAAGAGGCGGGATATCAGAATGTTTACTCTCCATTTGCTGAATTATATCATCACGAATCTGTATCTAGGGGGCCAGATACTGATCCGATAAAGGCAAAAAGATTTGAAAGTGAAGCCCTTTATATGAAGGACAAATGGAAGATATTCATTGAAAATGATCCTGGTTATAACACAAATCTTTCATTGATCGAAGGTTATAGAATAGACCTAGACCGAGGCCAAAAATGGCCATGGAGTGAATAGATAAATAAGGAACAGTCATGGCTAATCCACGTCGTGAATTTTTACTAAAAGCGTTGAATGTTGATAGCCTTAAAGGTCTAGAAATTGGCCCTCTCAATAAACCTCTTGTAAGGAACGAAGACGTGCAGGAAGGGGGAGAGATTTTTTATTTAGATCACCTACCGACATGCGAGCTTAAAGAAAAATATAAGGATGATCTTTCAATCGATGTAAATCAGATTGTTCCCGTAGATTTTGTATGCACAGATGGTAATATTGTTGGAGCGACAGCAGGTAATTTATTTGACTATGTCATAGCGTCCCACGTCATTGAGCATGCCCCCAATTTATTACAGTTTTTGAAAGATATTCAAACAATTCTTAAACCCGGAGGGCAAGTTTTCCTTGTTGTGCCAGATAAGCGTTTTACTTTCGATTTCAATCGACCGCTTACCACGTTCGGAACCGCTTTGGAAAACCTTTTGACAAATGTTGAGTTGCCTCGGATTTCGGCAGTCTATGACCAAGCTGCTATGGCCACAAATGCAAATGGACACAATTTATGGCATGGTATTGTAAAGGCTGAAGACTCTAACCTTTTAGCCTCAGAAGCCACCGCTTGGAAGGCGGCGCTTCGAGTTCATAAAGAGTCTTTCTATTATGACGTGCATGTAAATATCTTTACGCCGGAGAGTTTTTTTGAGATTTTAAAAAAAGCGTTATTACATGAGGTTGTGTTTTATGAAGTTAAACAATTTCTTGACACGCAAATCGGACAAATAGAGTTTATGGTGCAGCTCGAAAAACCAAAAGATGAGCCTAATAATTGCCTCAAGTCGAAGTGTCTCGCATCCCTCCCCAAATTTGAAATTGAGAGCCTTTTGTCGCCTTACATGCCTCAAGTAAAGGCATTAAGTGATGCTCTCCAAAATTCTACGGAAATTATCTCTAAATTTCAGCACCAGTTAGACGTGGTCAGAAAAGATAGCGATAATAAAATAACAAATCTCCAAAAAGAGCTCAAAATTGCCAATGAAATGCTAGATAGAAAAAGTGTAAAAATCATTTTGTTATCTATAGATAAAATCTATTCGTTTTTGAGAAAATGAGACGGAAATAATTTGCCGAGAGAAATTCTGAAGTCTACTAGTTGAATGTCTCAAAACATCTGTACGGCAATCATTCACTTTTATTAATTGCAGCATGGGCGTCTGAAAGGTTGAAATGGGGGCCATAGAAAAAAAAATGTTCAAGCTGGGGGAAGGGAAATGGGGTAGTTCCCAACAACTTGGCACCAGTGGAGGAATAGTCGAATTCAGTATTGCCACAGCAAATTTTTCGAATTCCTTTACTCAGTTCGACTTTTTCATAGATGAAGATCCTTTTATTGAAGAAATTATCGAAGCTTTTGCCGTTTGGGAACGGATAGCTGACATACGTTTCACTCAAGTGTCGGATAGACGTGACGTAGACATTAGACTAGGTTGGTTGGAAATAGATGGTGAGGGCGGTGTTTTAGGGGAGACTATTATTCCCGCTTCGGGACCTCTTCAAACGGTCACAGTGGCCCTCGATTTGGGAGAAAATTGGTTCACGGGCGGGGATGCTCCCGCAGATCGAATTGACTTTTCTTACGTTGCAGCCCACGAAATTGGGCATGCCCTAGGAATAGACCACTCAGATGAATTTAACGCGTTGATGTCACCCATCTATTCTACAGGAATAACTGAATTGCAGTTAGACGATTTAAATGCAATCAGATCTATTTACGGAGATACAAATTATACCAAGGTAAATATAAGTAGATTTTTCAACCCTGAAGTTGGTGGACATCTTTTCACTGCTGATCCAAATGAGGCTTTAGTTCTAAGTTCGTCTGAAAATTTTAAGTCAGAGGGTGTTGGATTTCAGGCATTGAGCAAAGAAGCCGAAGAAGTCGCCGATTCTCTACCTGTATATAGATTTTTTAATACCCAGTTAGGAAGCCATTTTTTCACTGTCTCGGAACTAGAGAAGTCGAGCGTTGACATTATGGAACAATATACATTTGAGGGCATCGCATTTAGAACTTTGGAGCAAAATACGACTACAACAAGCCCCGTTTACAGATTTTTCAATATTGTTAACGGTGGCCACTTTTTTACAGCGAGTGAAACCGAAAAAGATTTTGTAATGGAGTTGAATAACTATGTATTTGAAGGGGAAGTCTTCAATGCCTTTATTTAGCTAAGTAGATCTAATCTAAGTAATAATAACCTGCATAACGCTGGACATTTTAAAAAATGTACAGTAATCTCTTAACGAGTTAATTGTTATTTTTGGAGTAGTTAGATGCATGCTGTTAATCGGCAGTCGAAGGTTGATGCGAATGAGCTAAGGAAAGCCGCAGGGCATTGGCTTCGCGAACGCAGGGTTGAGCTTGGAATCTCGCAAAGAACTTTAGCGGAACGCGTCAATATGGAATACTATACATTTATTTCTCAAATTGAAGCGGGCAGAGGACGAGTTCCCTCTGAAAAGCTTCAACAATGGGCGGAGGCCTTAGAACTTAACCCTCGTGAGTTTGCTATAAAAATTATGGAATATTACGATCCGCATTCTTTTGAATTAATATACGGTAGTAACAAAAACGACTAAACCGTGAAATACTTCCTCGATTGGGGATAGGTTAGTAATGACTATAATGCAATTAAGAAGCTATTTTGATGGTCGAAGTAAAGCTCGTGGCTGGACAAACCAGGAAATAGCAGAGTTTTATAGAGTTTCAGATATTCTAAGTCGCTCAGGTCTTTCGATAGCAATTGATCAAGGTTTGACCGACGAGGGGGACCCGTGGCTTGTCTTTTTTCGAGAAGAGACAGGCGATGTCATCGCGCACTTCGCACGTGTGAATTCACAATTCATGGCAGTGAGTTCACTTGATAACCGCCTCTACCGGGGTGACGACGTGCGCCTTGTTGTGCAGCAAATGTTAGACAGTCACCCGATGTTTTTGCCAAAAAATCATCAGTCTGCACGCCTTCTTCTGCACCCTAGCGCAGCTCTGACGGCTTTTGTGGCGGCAGCGTTTATACTCTCTATTGATGGCGTTAAAGCAAAAACATTGAGTGAAATATTAGTTGAAGTTTCAAATTCCAATTTGGCCCAAGAAACGCAAACGGATGATAGTTTGCGTAATGAGATTACGAGGCTTGAATTATCACGTGGAGCTGCTGTGGATTTAATGCCGTCGAATTATAATGCGGCAGTTTACGGGATGGTAGTAATAGCTAGGCAGTTCTTACCCGAAGAAGAGATTCATAAAACATTGGATCCGGAACTCTCTGTGAAGGCGCCGCTCGATGAATTTTATGGAGAACTCAATACTTCAACTAGTGAATCTATTTCTGGACTGGGATTAGAAGTTCGGGAGCGGTCTGCCTCTGAATCTCAAGGGGAAAACCCTGTAGAGTTAACAGAGGAGTTACGCGAGGCACAAATCTTGGAGGCTACGCCAGATGGAACAATTAACGAGACCGCAGATAAGAAGTTTGTATCTGCGAGCGTAACTGAGGCTATTAATGAGATCTTTCAAACGTCAAATGTCGACTTTATCGAAATTCAAACGTCTGCCGGTGACAAAAATGGTTTTAGCTACACTGTAGATTTATCTGATTTAGCGCAAGAAGTGATATCTCAAAAGTTTGATCAAACTGGCGGGGATGAGTCGTATTACCTTGTCTTAGATGAGCTTGGGAAGACTGTGGATGAAAAAAGCTTAAAGCCAGATCCCAACGCTATTGCAAGTAACGCGTTTGAAAAATTACAGGCAGTAGTATCGAAGGAGCTTGTCGGAATAAACACTTTTGAAGATGGAATTCGCCTAGGCGCTGATAAAGAGGGTGAACTTTTTTTTGTTGGGTTTGATAATGGGGTAACAGACAATAGTGCTTTGTTAAAAGATTTTTATTTTGATAATAGATTAGAGGAGGCTGTTGAACTGTTGGCCTCTGACTCTACTGAAATAGGAACCTTGCCTAAGGTAGCTAGCGAGTTCGTTGGTGAGGGTTCCATTTCCCCCCCTCAACCTACTTTCAATCCCGAACTCCCGATTATAGGCCATGATATACAGAAAGTAGGACAAAAATTCGCTCCAATGACCAATGGCATTGATGTTGTATTTTATCGTGGGGGCGACTTTACTGTAACAAATTATGAGTTGGGTAAGGATTTACTATGGTTTCTTTTGCCACCAGAAGACCTCTCATCGTTAAACAGTTACATTCGAAATGGTACAGATCTGGTCATGACTTTTGGTGAACTAGGTTCGTTAACATTACCCGGGGTGTTTAGCGATATTACGTCGATTGATGCCCTTCTTTTATAAAGCTCCACTTAAACACAGAAAAGAAGAAACCATTGATGTGCAAGGGCCCACAATGCTAGGTAGAGTCTCGTAGCCCAAATGGCGTTGACGCAGATAATTTCTATGGGGAGTGAAATATTCACTTGTGTTAGGGGTAGACAGTCCCTACTTGTTTCAAACGCAGGACTATTACGATACGTGATTTTACAGATTCCAAGTTCACGGGTGTTGGATCAATAACGAATGGAAAATCAAGATAACCTAATTAAGTTAGCACTTCGTAGTTGTGGGCCGAGATTAGGTATTATTATTTTTTTCAGCTTATTTATAAATCTACTCATGTTTGTAGCTCCACTGCATATGCTGCAAATGTATGATAGGGTCTTAGTAAGTAGAAGTGAAGTCACCCTCCTCATGCTCACGGCTCTCGCATTGGGCCTGCTAGTGATTTATGGTTTGTTGGAGGGAATTCGTTCAAAGTTATTGGTTCGTCTTGGTCTAAAATTTGATGAATTAATGCATTCCAAGCTTTTTGATAGTGTTTTTACTTCTTCACTCAGGAACCCTAATGGTGGGGCAATTAATGGCTTGCAAGATATGCATATCGTGCGACAATTTCTGAGTGGTGGAGCGATCGTTGCACTTTGTGATGCTCCCTGGGTCCCTATTTTTATCGGTGTCGGGTTTGTTTTTCATCCTATGCTCGGTTTTATATCTCTGGCCGGAGCAATCGTAATTTTTGTGTTAGCATTGCTTAATGAACTGTCTACAAAAAAGCGATTGGTAGAGGGGCTTGGTTTATCTTCAAAGGCAGCTGAGGAGGCCCGTTTCAGTCTAAGAAATGTTGATGTGGCTTTTGGGATGGGGATGGTTTCAAATCTCAAGAAAAGATGGATGGATTTGCATGATAATTCTCTTGGACAGCAAACCGTAGCCAATGATCGTGCAGGTTATATTTTAGCAGCATCTCGGTGCACCCGGTTTTCTCTGCAAGTCATAATTCTTGCTATGGGAGGTTATCTCGCAATCCAAGATGAAATAACCCCGGGCGTCATGATAGCTGCGTCAATAGTTATGGGACGCGCTTTAGCTCCAGTAGAAATGGCTGTCAGTCAATGGCGAAATTTTGTTAGCATGCGAGACTCATGCAAGCGATTATCCTCATTTTTAGATGAGAATTTCAAAGAAGAAGAGACGATGAACTTGCCATCGCCATCCGGAAATATTTCCTTAGAAAACGCGTTTATTAGTCCTCCCGGCGTGCAAAATTTTGTTCTATCTAACGTGAATATAAAATTAGAACCAGGTTCCGTTACTGCTGTTATTGGGCCAAGTGGTTGCGGGAAATCTTCATTAGTTAGGGCTATGATTGGAATTTGGCCTGCCGCGCGAGGGACTGTTCGATACGATGGAGCGAATATAAATCATTGGCAACGGGAGCGCCTCGGCGCACACTTAGGTTATATGCCACAGGAAGTTGAATTATTTAGCGGTTCAGTTGCTGAAAATATCTCGCGTTTTGAGGATGTTGACTCAAACGAAGTCATAATTGCCGCCAAACAGGCAGGGGTTCATGATTTAGTTTTAAAACTCCCAGACGGGTATGATACTCAAATCGGTAGCGGCGGATACGCCCTCTCTGGGGGGCAACGTCAACGTATAGCGCTTGCTAGAGCTTTATATAGGCAGCCAAAAATACTAGTTCTCGATGAACCGAACTCAAGTTTGGATTCTGCAGGCGAAAAGGCTTTGGCAGAGTCTATTAAATCTGTTAAAGACAAGGGAACCACTGTGGTTGTTGTTAGTCATAGACCCTCACTTTTATCTGTAGTAGACAAGATAGCTGTGCTTAAGGATGGGGCGCTAGTGAGATTTGACGAACGCGATTTGGTACTTAGCGAACTTGGGGGCGGACGTGTCGCGGGTGATCCGCCAAGACCGGCCAACAATTAAAGTAATTGCAAGAGAATTTATGACAACATGTCGGGCATATAACTATGGTGCAACATAATCAAGCCGAACCACTGGCGTTAGCTTCCAATTACGAACCACCATTTTCATCTCACCGTCCGTCCTCAAGCTCTAAATCAATCGTTATTATTGGAATAATCATTGTTGTCTCTATATTTCTAGGGCTAGGTGTTTGGGCGGCAACCGCTCCTCTAGCTAAAGCCGTGGCCGCTGCTGCGCAACTGTCTGTTAGAGGTGATAAGAAGCGGGTGCAGCATTATGAGGGCGGTATTGTTGCAGCGATAGATGTATCAGAAGGAGAGAAAGTTTCGCAGGGCCAATTATTGGTGAGTATGGACCCACTTCAAGCTAATGCCACTTTGACCAGGGTAAGAGATCAATTAAGCCAAGGATTAGCATTGCAGGATAGACTGGAATCCGAGCTGAAAGAGGAAAATACTATTACATTCAGTAGCGATATTTTAGATCGAGTAACTGAAGATGAAGGTGTAATAGAAATAATTGAGGCGGAACAAAAACACTTTTTTGCGCGGCGAGAGACGCTTAATGGGCATCTTCAAATATTGCGGCAACGACAAGACCAGTTGGTTAATGAAATCAAAGGCCTCGAAATACAAAAGGCTTCAAGGATTAAACAACGTGCCATATTCCGAGACGAGTTAAAGGGGCTGCGCCAACTATACGAGAAAGGCTACTATCCAAAAACGAAAATATTAGCCATGGAAAGGGCTATCGTGCAGTTAGAGGGGGCAATAGGAAACGATAGTGCGCTCATAGCGAGAGCTATCAGTGCGCAAGGAGAGGCGAAAAACCAGATCGTTAGTCTTAGGCAGAGGTTTAGAGAAGACGTTGTTGCGTTACTTCAGGACACAAAAGCTAAAATCAGTGACTTGCATGAGCGTCTGCTTGTAGCAAAAGACGTTTTGCAAAGAATCGAAATTAGAGCTCCCAGATCTGGTATTGTTCAAGCGGTGCAGGTTCATACG
>CEUN01434562.1_pt1 | contig 10087 bp, 5 predicted proteins | sample 361501 | NCBI WGS metagenome assembly CEUN01 (sample SAMEA2622801, study PRJEB7988) | marine metagenome | biome: marine biome (ENVO:00000447); feature: marine epipelagic mixed layer (ENVO:xxxxxxxxx); material: "saline water (ENVO:00002010), including plankton (ENVO:xxxxxxxx)" | depth 120 m | reverse complement strand
AATACCCAATGTATCGTACTGGCATTTATAATGTAGAAGATAAGGTGAGCGGATGACACCGTATAACATTGGTTTAGCCCATTTATACTTGCGTAATCAATGTTGTTTTGAGTGCATTACAAGTATTGATCCAAATAAAACTTTTTCACATAAGGATTTTAATGACATTAAATCAGGTCGACCCAGAAATATATAAAACCATAAACAAAGAAAAAAAACGACAGTCATCAAATATAAATCTGATTGCTTCAGAAAACTACGCTAGTGCAGCAGTTTTGGAAGCTCAAGGCTCGGTGTTTTCCAACAAATATGCAGAAGGCTACCCTGGAAATCGGTATTATGGTGGCTGTGAGTATGTGGATATAGCAGAAAATCTGGCAATTGAAAGAGCAAAAACCCTATTTAATTCCGATTACGCCAATGTCCAACCTCATAGTGGGGCACAAGCCAACATGGCAGCTTACTTCGCTTGTGTTTCACCGGGGGACACAATACTTGGTATGGGATTGGAGCACGGCGGTCATCTTACCCATGGCAGTAAAGTAAATTTTTCGGCAAAACTTTATAACTTCATTTCATACGGAGTGGATAAAGATACCGAACTCATAGATTTTGATTTAGTGAATAAGCTCGCATTTGAGCACAAACCTAAACTAATAGTCGCTGGCGCTTCCGCTTACAGTAGAACTATTCAATTTGAAAAATTTAGACATATAGCTGACTCAATAGGAGCCAAGCTAATGGTCGATATGGCTCACATATCTGGTCTGGTTGCAGCGGGGATACACCCTAATCCATGTGAGTTCGCAGACATTACTACATCCACAACTCACAAAACTTTAAGAGGCCCAAGAGGCGGTCTAATCCTAGCAAAAAAAGAATTAGCAAAAAAAATAAATAGCGCTGTTTTCCCTAATATGCAGGGTGGTCCCATGGGACACACCATAGCTGCTAAAGCAGTGGCCTTTCAAGAAGCTCAATCGGATTCTTTCGGAGAATACCAGAAAGCTGTTGTTAAAAACGCAAATACCCTGGCAAACACCCTAAAAAAAGGCGGCCTACGGCTAGTTTCAGGTGGAACTGACAACCATATGTGCCTGATTGACCTAACCCCAATGAATATATCTGGTAAACAAGCTGAAGAAGCGTTAGGTAGAGCCAACATTGTAGTTAACAGAAACGCCATTCCTTTCGACCGGCTCCCCCCCAGACAGGCGAGCGGATTACGATTAGGTACCCCTTCTATCACTACCAGAGGAATAGAACATGAAAGCGCAGTAAATATTGGTGAATATATCCTTCAAATCCTTCAAAACATCGGAGATCCTAAAGTGGAAAAGGAAGTACAAGAAAAAGTATTGGCCCTTTGCACCCAGTACCCAATCCCTGGGATGTTTGGTTAAACTCAACTTCCTGACTAAAAGTCTTTTAAATTAAAACTCCCAAGCAAAGTGAAGTTGGGGTGTACTCTAAATATTCTCAAGCCCATTTTCCGCAGCATTACGTTCAGCTTCAGCAACGTTTTTTCCTTTTCCCTCACCTAGTAATCTTCGATTAATGGTGACCCGTACAGTAAAGTTAGGTGAATGGTCTGGGCCAGTTCTATTAACCACTCTATAAACCGGCAGTGAATCATATTTCTTTTGGCAATGATGCTGTAGGCTTCCCTTAGGATTCTCATTAGGTCCATTTTTCAATGTGCGGTCTATGCAACCTTTAAACCAGGCGTCAACTAAACATTTGACCGTTTCTATGCCTGCATCAATGTAAACAGCGCCAATTATTGCTTCAATCAGCCCAGCTAAATTCGAAGATTTGGTGCGCCCACCAGACCTCTCTTCCCCATTTCCAAGAATTATATGCTCATCTAGCCTATTTTTCAGGGCTATATTGGCTAACGATTCGCCTCTTACTATAGCGGACTTATAAGAGGTCATTTCTCCTTCATCGAGTTTCCCATCCAATGAAAAAAGAGCATCCGCTATAACTAAATCGAGCACAGCATCACCCAAAAATTCTAGCCTCTCATTATGACTAGCTAACGTTCCTTCCATCTCGTTTATATATGAACGGTGGGTAAATGCTTCAATTAACAAATTTTTATTAAAAACCTTCACAGGGATTGAAGCTTCTATCTGAGCTAACACATCTTCAGACATAATGAACGCAATTGCCTTATATATCTAGACAGCACCTTTAGGCCAAGGGGGCTGCGGGCGCTTAACTTCCCCAATATACGACCGATCGGAAAACAATCCCAAAAAGTGTTCGAAGGTTTTATCTGCTTCAGATTCGGGAGGAATAAAGGTTTTCAGATAAGCCGAATGGCCATTCTCAAATATGAACGTAGGGGTACCAAAAGCGCCATGAACTTCAGTAGCTTCTGTATGGTCATTTTCAATAATTTTTAAGATTCCCGGATCCTGAAGATCATTTTTAAAACGAACCGGATCCAATCCACATGCTTCGGCAATAGATATGAACTTATCGTTATCGTTGAGGGGGATACGATTGCCACCATGTCTTTCTATGAGCAACGCCAAGAAGAAGTTATCAAACGCCTCCCTTCCCTGTTTTTTTGCGGCCTCTCCCGCAATTGATGCCATCAGCGATCGAGTACCTTCCAAATCTGTTTCGTCCCAGACTCTCCAATCCCCTGGCTCTTTAGTGTTTACTTGCTGAAGCGAAAAATTCCTCCAATTTAACACTAGGTCAGGGTTGTGCTTCTTTACTGTATCCAGCCACACGGCTGCATTGTAAACAAACGGTCAAGCAAAGTCATAAAAAACGTCAAATTCCAATTTACTCATATATAACTCCAAATCGAATGATGTGTCTGATTTTTACAATTTATAAAGGTTATACCGAAGACATTATACCCATAAGTTAACAAACACAACGCTCTTCTAACGTGGTGAAAAAATTATTAAGAGTCTGTATAAGGAAGCATAAGCACATAAAATTGACACTTTTTTCATAAATAGATACGATTTAACCTCGTTATTTGAACAAATGTTACTTATAGAAACCACACTTCAAGAATCCCTTTTTTGTTTTGTTATATAACATTTGTTTATCCGTTGCATTACATTGAAGGCTTATTATTAAATGGTCCAGAGAAATACTGAAGCAATTGAATATGCTCTCAAAGAAGCGAGAGATAATGATGTTAAGTTTATCCGACTATGGTTCACAGATATTCTGGGAAATATCAAAGGGTTTGCTGTCACAGTAGAAGAACTAGAAACTGTTTTAACCAGAGGGATGGGGTTTGATGGGTCAGCTATAGAAGGATACGCAAGGTCAGACGAAAAAGATCTTTATGCTCTGCCAGACCCCAACACTTTTAACATCCTACCTTGGAGACCCAAAACTAACGCAGTGGCAAAAATGTTTTGCGACATTGTAACCCCAGACAATGAACCGTTTCAGGGTGACCCCCGCACAGTGTTACAAAAAAACTTGGAAATTGCCGCAGCAATGGGATACACCTATTACGTATCCCCTGAATTAGAATATTTTTACTTCCAAAGTTCCTCCTCAACAACCGGACTAGACAGTAGCGGTTACTTTGATCAAAGTAGTAACTCTCAAGGAACAGACCTAAGAAGGGAAACCGTTCTAACTTTAGAAGAGCTCGGAATTCCTGTAGAGTCCAGTCATCATGAAGCAGCACCTAGCCAGCATGAAATTGACCTTAGACATACAGACGCACTTACTATGGCCGACTCTGTTATGACTTACAAATTAGTTGTAAAAGAGATAGCAATGCAACATGGATTTTACGCTTCATTCATGCCGAAGCCAGTAGCTGAAATTACTGGCAACGGCATGCATACACATATGTCCCTGTTTGAAGGAGATAAAAATGTTTTTTATGAGGAACATGACGAAGCACATTTATCTCAAACCGCTAGACATTTTAGTGCTGGGCTCATGAAGCACGCAAGGGAAATCACATTGGTGACAAACCAATGGGTAAATTCCTATAAACGTCTAGTTCCTAGCTACGAAGCACCTACATATGTTACGTGGTCTGATGTAAATCGCTCAGACCTTATCCGCATACCATCTTTTATGCCGGGAAGAGAAATGTCAAGAAGAATTGAATATAGAGCTCCTGATCCAGCATGTAATCCTTATCTTGCATTCAGTGTGATGCTTGCAGCCGGATTAGAGGGCATTAAGAATAAATATAAGTTACCAAAAGCCTCCGGGCGAAACGTCAACGATATGTCTTCAGAGGAAAGATGCTCAAGAGGAATTGAACCACTGCCGAGTAATTTATATGAGGCAATCCAAATCACAGAAGGAAGTGAACTGGTAAGAAAAGCGCTTGGAGATAACGTTTTCCAAAGTTTCATAGAGAACAAAAAAATTGAATGGAACCGATTTTCCTCTGAAATATCCCGTTATGAAATCGAGAGATATTTGCCTCTGTTATAAGAATCCCATCAATTATATAATTAGGTAACCAATGTCGTATAAATATCAACACACAAACCTTCCTAGACCTACAAAACAAGGATTGTACGATCCTGTATTTGAACATGATGCATGTGGTGTAGGACTAGTAGCGAACATACAAGGCAATAAGTCTCATAAAATCATCGCGCAAGGGTTGGAAGCACTTTGTCATTTGGTCCATCGCGGTGCTGCTGGCGCTGACCCAGAAACCGGAGATGGAGCAGGGATAACTATACAGATACCCGACGAATTATTTCGCTCAGAATTGACGTCAAATGAAATTAATTTGCCAAAAAGTGGTGAGTACGGATTAGGTATGGTGTTCATCCCACGGGTTGATGAAGAAATAGACACGTGCAAGGAACTGATTGAATCAGAAGCCCGAAAAGAAGACTTCGAGGTGCTCTTCTGGCGTGAAGTACCTGTTGATCCCAGCAAAATAGGAGTCCTGGCTGATAAAGCTAGACCAGCAATCTACCAGTTCTTTGTTTCAAGAAAAAATTCTAATAACTCCAATTTCGAGACTAGTCTATTCATACTACGCAGACAAATCGAAAAAGCTGCCGACCGATCAAATTTAACATCGCCCGAAGATTTTTATATTTGTTCACTCTCGAGCACAACCGTCGTCTATAAAGGACTTTTAATTGCCGACCAATTAGAAGATTTCTATTTAGACCTGAAAAACGAACATGCCATTAGTGCATTCGCACTAGTTCACTCAAGATTCAGCACGAACACTCTGGGCAGTTGGAGGCTTGCTCATCCATATCGGTACATAATACACAATGGTGAGATAAACACAGTCAGAGGTAATATAAACTGGATGGCCGCCAGAGAGCCATCTTTCAAATCGAGTGACCCCTCATTAATGCTGGACAAAATAACTCCAATCATGATGGAAGGGGAAAGCGACACTGCATCCCTTGATCATGCTGTAGAAGTACTTTTGGCAAGTGGGAGATCTTTAGAGCATTCTATGATGATGCTGATACCCGAAGCTTGGGGAGACCACATACCAATGGACCAATCCAAGCGAGACTTCTATGAATATCACGCAAGTCTTATGGAACCATGGGATGGGCCCGCACTAGTGATTGGTACTGATGGCAAAAAGATTTGTGCAGTTCTTGACAGGAACGGACTTAGACCAGGCCGATATATAGTAACTAAAGATGGATTATTGGTCATGGGGTCTGAAACTGGTGTTATTGATATCCCTGCTGAGGATATCCTTTATAAAGAACGAATTTACCCGGGTAGAATGTTTCTGTTAGATCTTGAAAAAGGGCAGATCGTAAATGACGATGAGTTAAAAACCCAAATAGCAGCCCAAAGACCGTATGGGAAATGGTTGAAAAAACACAGAGTGTTATTAGAGGATTTACCGGTCAAAAAATCCCCAGAACTTAATGAAGCCCTAGTAGTACAACAGAAGGCTTTTGGTTACACACTAGAAGATTTCAGAATTATAATGGAACCAATGGCTGCGACAGCTTATGAACCAACTGGTTCCATGGGAAATGATGCTCCCTTAGCCTTTCTTTCCGATCAAAGTCCTCTATTATTTAATTATTTCAAGCAATTATTCGCTCAAGTCAGTAACCCACCCCTAGACGCTATCAGAGAGGAATTGGTTACGTCATTGCGAGCTACTATTGGCGAGGAAAGAAACCTTTTTAGTGAAACTCCACAACACTGCAGACAAATCACATTGTTCAAACCAGTATTGACCAATGAAGACATGCAGAGAATCAAACTAAGTCGTGAGCAAGGCATAAAATCTAAAACAATTAGAATTCACTATGATCCAAGACAAAACAATCCTATTCAAAAGGCGATGGATCGTGTAAGGATGGAGGTATCTCAAGCCATCGATGATGGCTACTCGATCATAATTCTGTCAGACAGAGGCACTAATCAATTCAATGCCGCAATACCCAGCTTACTTGCAACAGCAGGTGTCCACCATCACCTTATTCGAGAAGGAACCAGGTCAAAAGTAGGATTAGCTGTTGAAACGGGAGAGGCACGTGAGATTAATCATTTTGCATTGTTGATCGGATACGGAGCAGCGGCCATCAACCCATACTTGGCAATAGAAACCGTGAAGACTCAAATATCCATTCAAAATAATTTTGGAAATATAACCCCTGAGAAAGCGGTAGAAAATTACTTGGAAGCGTCTCATAAAGGCATATTGAAAATCATGTCTAAAATGGGAATATCTGCCATACAAAGCTATAGGGGCGCTCAAATCTTTGAGGCGGTTGGACTCAGCGATGAAGTGATTGCAGAATATTTTACTGGAACATCGTCTCGGATAGGTGGCATTGGCATAAAAGAGATTGAATCAGAAGCTCTCGAAAGACATAAATCTGCCTATAACCAAGATTCTGTACCAGGTAATATGCAAATCAAACCAGGCGGTCAGTATCAATGGAGGCGAGATGGGGAACACCACATGTGGAACCCCAAAACTATAGCCTCATTGCAACATGCCGTGAAAAATAACACCTGGGAAAGTTACGACCAATTCGCAAATTTTGTCGATAATGAAAATGAAAAGCTGAGTACAATTCGTGGTCTTTTGGATTTCAAAACTGAGCAACCACCTATCGATATAAGTGAAGTAGAGCCTGCTAAAGAAATAGTAAAGAGGTTCGCTACAGGCGCTATTTCACTGGGATCAATCAGTAGAGAAGCGCATGAAACCATGGCAATTGCTATGAATAGAATAAATGCTCGGAGCAACACTGGAGAAGGAGGAGAAGATCCTGCTAGATATAATGCGGACAAGAACGGAGATTCAAGGAACAGTGCGATCAAACAAGTGGCGTCTGGAAGATTCGGAGTAACAATCGATTATCTCTCAAACGCTCATGATCTACAGATCAAAATGGCGCAAGGAGCTAAACCTGGAGAAGGTGGACAGTTACCAGGTCATAAGATTGACGAATATATTGGCTCTGTCAGAAATTCAACTCCAGGTGTTGAGCTAATATCCCCACCTCCTCACCACGATATTTACTCCATAGAAGACCTAGCGCAATTGATACACGACCTAAAAAACTCTAACCCCAGCGCTCGTATACATGTGAAATTAGTCGCCGAAGCTGGAGTCGGAACAATCGCTGCCGGTGTATCCAAAGGCCATGGGGACGTAGTGCTAATCAGTGGGTACAGCGGAGGCACCGGAGCTGCTACTGAAACAGCAATCAAACACGCTGGTTTGCCATGGGAACTTGGTGTGGCTGAAACCCAACAAGTATTAGTGATGAATGACTTGAGAAGCAGAATAGTTGTACAGGCAGATGGGCAAATAAAAACAGGAAGAGACGTCGCTATTGCATGTCTCCTCGGGGCAGAAGAATTTGGATTAGCAACAGGACCTCTTATTTCTCTAGGATGCATTATGTTAAGAAAGTGCCATATGAACACCTGTTCTGTGGGAATAGCAACCCAAGACCCGGAACTGAGAAAACAGTTCAAAGGCAAACCAGAGCATGTGATTAATTATTTTTTCTTCATTGCTGAACATCTGAGGAAAATCATGGCCAGCCTAGGACTGAAAACAGTCAATGAAATGGTAGGAAGAGTAGATTTACTAGATGCAAAAAAACTCATATCCCATTGGAAAGCAACCAACGTTGATTTTTCTAATCTACTTCACAATCCTGATGTTCCGGAAGGGGTTGTCAGGTATTGCAATACATCGCAGGATCATGGATTGGAAAGATCCTTTGACAATAAGCTCATCGAAAAGTCCCGAGAATCCATAGAAAAACGTACGAAAACCGTAATTGAAGAGTCAATAGACAACTCATACCGTACAATCGGAACCACTTTGAGTCACAAAATTGCCAAGAAATACGGCAACGATGGATTACCCAACGACACAATCACCATTAATCTGGATGGAGCAGGGGGACAAAGTTTCGCCGCATTTCTTGTCAAAGGAGTCACAATAAATCTTAAAGGGGATGCCAACGATTATTTCTGTAAAGGATTATCAGGGGGTAAAGTAGTCATCTCACCGCCTGACAAATCAACCTTTCCCCCTGAAGATAACATAATAATTGGCAACGTAGCTCTGTATGGCGCGACAGGCGGTTCTGCTTTCATTAACGGAATTGCAGGCGAAAGATTTGCTGTCAGAAACAGTGGTGCTAGCGCTGTGGTCGAAGGAGTTGGAGACCACGGCTGCGAATACATGACAAGAGGAAAAGTTGTAGTACTAGGGCCGACTGGAAGAAATTTCGCTGCCGGTATGAGTGGCGGTGAAGCTTTTGTATTGGATGAAAATGAAACGTTCGAAGCAAAATGCAACACAGGTCTCGTGGATTTAGAAAAACTTGAAGATCGAACTGACGTGGATGCTGTCAAACATTTGATACAAGAGCATTTTAAAAACACTGGCAGTAATAAAGCAGAAACAATTCTAAAAAATTGGGGGGAATTTCAATCGAAGTTTGTGAAAATAATGCCAAGGGACTACAAAAGAATTCTGGAAGAATCTAAAAAACAAAAACAAACGGGGGTGAGCACATAACATGGGTAAGCCTACCGGATTTAAAGAATTTAAAAGAATAACGCCCAGCAAAAAATCCGTAGACTCAAGAGTCACAAACCACGAAGAGTTCTATGAGCCATGGGATGATGAATCAGCCAGTACACAGGGAAGCCGATGCATGAACTGTGCTGTTCCTTTTTGTATGGGAGGTTGCCCTCTTGGTAATTTAATCCCCGACTTCAACGATTTAGTCTACAAAGGTGATTGGGAACAAGCATTAATAGCATTACATTCTACAAACAACTTCCCTGAATTTACCGGAAGAATATGCCCCGCCCCTTGTGAAGCATCGTGCGTGCTGAACATTAATCAAGATCCCGTCACAATTGAGTACATCGAAAAAACCATCGTGGATAAAGGTTGGGAGCTCGGACTTATCAAACCTCAAAACCCATCTGTCGCAACGGGAAAGTCCGTCGCAATAGTTGGATCCGGCCCTTCTGGGCTAGCCGCAGCCCAGCAACTTAATAGGGTTGGGCACAAAGTAACAGTGTATGAAAGAGCAGATCAAATAGGAGGACTGCTGAGACTAGGAATACCAGGATTTAAATTAGACAAACAAATTGTCCAAAGAAGAGTCGAGCAGTTAATCGCAGAAGGCGTTAAATTCATAACAAATGCGTACGTTGGGAAAACGGTGCCATTCAATCAATTGAAAGAATCTAACGATGCCGTATTGCTTACAGGTGGTTCAACTATACCTAGAAACCTAGATATACCTGGGAGAGAGCTTAAGGGCGTCCACTACGCCATGGAATTTTTGACACAGCAAAACCGACTAAATGATGGCATAGAAATTGAAGACTCAGAAAAAATAACAGCTAAAGATAAAACGGTTGTTATTTTAGGTGGAGGAGACACCGGCTCGGACTGTCTCGGAACATCTCTACGACAAGGAGCAAAAGAAGTATATCAATTAGAACTACTGCCAGAACCACCCCGTATTCGAAAAGATACCGACCTCTGGCCAAACTGGCCCATGGTACTCAGGACTTCGACTTCTCATGAAGAAGGCGGAACACGAGATTACAACATTTTGACAAAAAA
>CEUN01097266.1_pt1 | contig 10096 bp, 6 predicted proteins | sample 361501 | NCBI WGS metagenome assembly CEUN01 (sample SAMEA2622801, study PRJEB7988) | marine metagenome | biome: marine biome (ENVO:00000447); feature: marine epipelagic mixed layer (ENVO:xxxxxxxxx); material: "saline water (ENVO:00002010), including plankton (ENVO:xxxxxxxx)" | depth 120 m | reverse complement strand
GACTCATAATCCCTTGGTCCTCGGTTCGAATCCGAGCGGGCCCACCAATTCACAAGGATAGCAATTCCTAAATTCAATGCAGGCGGGCTCATGAAACCAACACCGGCACTCCTTTCCCTTTTGATGCTTATGTGCGGATGTTCCGACTTTCAATTTTCCGAAGAAGATCTTGGGAAAATGAATGAAGGAAAGAAATCATCCGAAACGGACAAAGACGAAAACAAAAACACAGAGGCTATGATACCCAAAGCCTTGCATGATGATTTATTATCCGGCCAGGAAGCTCGTTATCAGGAATTGAATCTGGCGTTGCAAAAAACCCAAGGTGAACTGCAAAGCACCCGAGAGGATCACGAAAAGCTTTTGGCGGAACTGGCAAAGCTGGAAGACATGAAACTTGCCCTTGCGGCCACGCAAGAAGAGCGGAACCGGATAATGGCCGAAGCCGAGAATTACAAAAAAACATCGCTAGCGGCAAAGAGCGCGCAAAGTGCCTCCAGCTCTCAATCCATTCAGCAACTAACGGCAAGCAACACTCAATTGTCCCAGGAACTGTTAGCCAGTACACAGCGTGTAGAGAAGTTAGAGCTCTCTGTCAGCCGGATTCAGAATCCAGCCAACATGCTGAAAATCAGGCAATTGACTCTGGAGAAAGAGTTTCTTTCCAGGCAAGTGGCGGGACATGAGGAAAAAATCAAAGAGTTACAAACCTCCGTCAGCATCACCAAGAATCAAGAAAACCTTAATACCATTAGGCAGTTAAAATCCCAAAACTCTTCTCTTACCCAATCTTTGGCCAGAAGTGAAAAAAGGTTGAAAGAACAGCAGGCTTTGCGACCAAAGCCAGTTAATCCGGTAGACCCCAACCTAGTTAAGCAATTAAAGTCCCAAAACGCCAAACTATCATCACAACTGGACAAATTGAGGAAGCAGGTTGCAAAACCTGTGGCTGTGCCCAAGGACAACCTCAAAACTCTTGCCGAATGGAAGCAATGGCTAACCAGCCAAGGCTTGATGAACGTTAAGCCGACGCCCGCTCAACTCGCGAAATCCGTTGGCAAGCCACATGACAAGGCGAACCAAGTGGCTAGTGGCGATGGGGACGAGGCGATTTTTATATGGAACGCGTTGGTGAAGGCCCCTTTGGAGATTCGCACCATCGATGGTAAAATTGAAACGATAAGTTACCAGAAATAACCTCGGTGAATTATACTTTTGGGTTTTAAGCGTCCTCGCCCTCCTTCATTTTCCTCTTTGTTTCATGATAGGTCGTTTCACCGCAACGGGTGTGGTGATCGCCAGTATGGTGGGGACCGGGGTATTCGTGGCTCTTGGCTACCAAGCGGCCTCCATTAAATCCACCTTTGCCATCCTGTTGCTATGGGTTTTGGGCGGTGTCTATGCTTTGTGCGGGGCTTTCTGTTACGCGGAACTGGCGTCTCGGATGCCTCGTTCAGGTGGCGAATATCACTTTCTTTCCCGGATTTATCATCCAGCCTTGGGATTCCTGGCGGGGTGGGCGACTGTCACGGTGGGCTTTGCTGCCCCCACTGCTGTGGCTGCCTTGGCCTTTGCGTCTTACATGAGCATATTGACCACCGACCTAAATGAGCAATTGATGGCGGTTGGCATGATTTTGCTTTGTGGCTGCATGCATATGGGCAAGGCGGAGGTTGGTCGCTCTTTTCAGAATGGTTTCACCGCAATCAAAATCGTTTTACTGTTTGGATTGATGTTGATGTTTTTATTTCTGACGATTGATCCTCAACCCGTAAGTTTGTTGCCCGGAAAAGGTGATTTGAATATGGTTTTAACCATGGAATTCGCCACGGCATTTGTGTTTGTGACCTATTCTTTTTCAGGATGGAATGCAGCGGTGTACGTTGCGGGAGAAATCCGCCGCGCAAAACAGATTGTTCCGTATGCCTTATTGGGTGGAACCACACTGATCCTCGCCTTGTACCTTTTGCTAAATTATGCCTTTTTGCAAAGCATACCCTTTGCTGAAATCGAAGCCCTTGAATCAAAGGAAAATATAGCAGCTTTAGCTGTCGGAAAAATATTTTCCGGGCAAGGGGAGATCATTTCCAACCTATTGATATCCATCAGTCTAATATCAACAGTAGGTGCATTAGTTTTCATTAGCCCACGCATTTCTCAGGCCATTGGTGAAGATTTCAAACCTTTGAGTTTTCTCTCCCGAAAAAACAAAAATGGCATACCTGTAACTGCAATTTGCGCGCAACTGTTTTTGTCCATTCTTTTTGTACTCGCGTCCAACCTTCAATCGATTCTCATGTACGTCGAATTCACTCTCATTTCATTTTCATTTCTTACTGTTTTCGGACTGTTTCTTTTACGCCGGAAATGCTCGGGATCTTTCGAAGGATACATGGCCTGGGGTTTTCCCTGGACCCCTCTTTTGTTTCTGCTCATGAGTGGGTGGGTCTTGGTGTCAGTTTTTTCAAGGCATACTTTGGAATCTTGCGTTGGTTTGCTTACCATCCTCGCAGGCCTTGCCCTTTATTTTTTATCTTCCCGCTCATCCATCAAGTGAACCATGCTCACCTCCGAAGCTCATGCTATGGTGGACCAACAAGTCGCGAGACGAGGCATTCGGGATGACCATGTATTGGAGGCAATGAGGAAAATAGATCGATCCCTTTTCGTGCCACCTGAAATTCGATTCAGAGCATTTTCGGATCATGCTCTTCCCATCGGCCATGACCAAACCATTTCCCAACCCTACGTAGTTGCCGCCATGACCGATGCATTGGAGCTCAAGGGCACGGACCGGGTACTGGAGATCGGCACCGGATCCGGTTACCAAACAGCTATATTGGCGGAGATTGCCGGTGAAATATGGTCGATTGAAATAGTGCGCCCACTTGCGAAAATGGCGAATGACCTACTGGATGGATTGGGTTATACCAATATATCTTGCCGCATGAGTGATGGGGGAGAGGGGTGGCCGGAGGAAGCGCCTTTCGACAAAATCATTGTGACTGCTGCGCCCCAACAAATTCCTGAAGCATTGGTCGATCAGTTGACGATGGGTGGTCTCTTGGTTCTTCCCGTCGGCTCAAGTGATCAGGATTTGCTTCGTCTACGCAAAACAGAAGACGGAGTCGAAAAAGAAAGGCTATTCGGAGTACGGTTCGTACCCATGACCGGTTTGGTTTCCGAATAGAAAACGGCTGCGAGCGTTTACTTCTTGGCTAGTTTCCCAAGCCGTTGCTTGGCTTTTTTGTGGGCGGGGTCGAGATCCGTCACTATCAGAAAATGCATTTCTGCCTTTTGCAGGTCGTTACCCGCGAGGGCCCTTTCCCCCAATCGAAAATGAGCTTCCAGATGTGACCAATTGGCTTCCAGAACTGTTTCCAGATGGGCAAGCACCTCATCGTCCCGTTTGGTGTTCTCGAGCAACGTAGCCAAGATGAAGTGAGCTTCGCACAATCCGGGGTTTGCCTGAATGGAACTTTCTAAAAAAGGCACAGCTTGCTTGTCCTTTCCCTTGGACAAACTGATTTTAGCTAGATTCAACAAAACGGGCCCCCTCGACCTACGCGCTACAAATGCCTCCTCCTGTAATCTGCGAGCTCGCGCGAAATTGGCTTTTTCGGAAGCTTTGTCACTGGCTTTGCTTAGTTCAAATTCGATTGAGGCAAAGGTTTTGTCGGCGGCCTTGAAATCCTTTTCTGCCTTTGGCAGGTTTTCTTCTCCAAGGAAATGTAAGGCTCTTTCCAAGAGGGCATCTCCGCGGGAAGAAGGTTGTTTAACCGCTTTGTCCAGAAAGGGGAGAATTTCTTTTGTCCGACCTTCCTTTTCGGCAAGCTTGCCTAAATACAGGTAGCCATAGCCTTTGGAACCCTGATCTTCGATGGCATGTTTGTAGTGCCTGCGGGCGGAACGAAAATCTTCCTCTTTCTCCCTCATTTGGCCGAGTTGTAGATGAGCCGGGCCATTATCCGGATCGAGTCCAATAGCTGTGTGAAGGTGTTTTTGGGCACCTTCCGTGTCCGGATTGACGATCAGATTGCCCTCCTCGTCGGTATATTCTCCCCGCAACAACAGGAGGGCCATTTGGTAAGGGGGGCGGGAGTCGTCAGGCAAAAGGTCGGCGGCGATTTCCAATAGTAGGCGGGCTCTGTCATACTCGTCAGGATGTTCCAGGAGAATTGCCAATTGCAGATGGGCTTCACCGTCAAGAGGGTCTAGATCGACTACCCTCGTCAACAGGTCGGCGGCCTTTTTGGTGTCACCCCTCTCAATCATGATCCTAGCAAGGCGTCTGCGTGAAACTGGATCAGAAAGGTCGATGTCAGCGATTGCCTGCAATAGACCAATGGCTTCTTCCTCGTCAGTTTTCACTAAGATTTCAGCGAGCAGGAGGCGTGCGTCCGAGAACTGGGGTCGAGAATCAATTGCTTCTCGGAGTAACGTGATGGCCTGCTCTTGTCGTCCTGCTGCGTAATGTAACCGGGCCAAGGCAAGACGGGCTTGGGTGAAGTCGGGCTCTATCTCGAGGGCTTTTTCGAGATGGGATCGGGCTTCGTCGAGGATTACCTCGGAGGGAGCAATTTCCATTGAACCGAAAGTGCTATTTGCTTTTGGCGGCCGTGCTCTTGCGGTTCGCGCGCTTGGCGGTTGCGGGCTTTTTCTTGGCTGGAGCTTTTTTCTTGGCCTGAGTTTTGGGCTTGGCTTTTGGAGTGGTGGTTCTCGCCTTGGCCGGCTTTGGTTTGGCATTGCGGGCACGGGAAGATTTCGCGGCGGCTGGATTCATTAGAAGAACGGCAAGGTGGTAATGGGCTTCGGCGTACTTTGGGTTGATTTCGATTGCTTCCAGCAAGTGGGTTTTGGCGTCTGCAAACAGCTTTTTTTCACAGAGCAACAAACCTAGCCTGAAATGGGCCTTACAATATTTGGGGTCAATTGCGATGGCTCGGATAAAATGGCTTTCGGCTCGGTCCAAATCGGGTTCCAGCAAATGGGTGCCGTCCGTTTTCACGCGGGCTCCACCAGCCAGTAATTTGGCAAAACAATAATGAGCTTGCGCGTGCCCCGGATCAATTTCCAGAGCGGTTTCGTAGTTTCTGACTGCTTGATCGTATTCGGAGGGCAGGTTGAGAATCCGAGCTAAATTAAAATAGGCATCCACGAAATTCTGATCTACGTCCGTTGCTCTTTGGAAATGTATTTTTGCCTCATTCAGGTCACCGTGCCGTTCGAGGTGGTGACCGAGATGATAGTAGGCGAGGGCAAATTCCGGACTGATTTCAAGCGAACGGAAAAAATGCTTCTTGGCGGGACCGGGATCATCAAGAGCCGTAAGTATTAGAGCGAGATGATAGTGGGCTTCGGCTTGTTCGGGATCAAGGGTTACTGTTTTGCGCAAATTTTCCTCACCGCTCTCGGTGTCTCCTTCCTCAGCCTGTAATTTTCCAAGGCGGTAATGAGCCAGTGGATTTTCTTGATAGCACTCAATTGAGGAAATGTAATGCTTCTTGGCTTTAGCTAAGTCGCCAAGTTCGTAAAACGCATTACCCAAAAGGTAATGAGCCTTTGAGTATTCAGGATCAATCTTCAAGGCCTTCAGGAGCCGGGACTTCGCTTCTTTTACTTTATCTTCATTCAATAATATGCGAGCCAAGTTATAAAGAGCCTTGGCATGCGAAGGATTGATTTCCAGAACGCGCAGAAAACTTTCTTTGGCCAATGCCAGATCGGTTCGGTCCACAATGGCCCCACCCTTGTCTGTAGCTACTCCGCCGGCTAACAATTTGCCCATGTAATAGTGGGCATCGATGAAGTCGGGCTTGATGTCGGTAGAGGTCTCGAAGTTTTTCCTGGCATCATCGAAGTCGTCTGGATTGGTGAGCAAGCGAGCTTTTTGGTAATATGCCAAGGCGTAGTTTTGATCGACCTCGGTGACTTTTTCCAAGTTGTTCTTAGCCTCCTCGACATCCTTGAGTTCGACTAGCAACAAAGCGTAATGATAGTAGGCATCCGCGTAACTGGGATTTATTTCCAAGGCATTCAAGAAGTGGTTGCGCGCCGCCTCCCGTTCGCCATCAGCGGCCAAGGCAATGGCCAGCTCGCATTGTGCTTCAGCAAAGTCGCCGTTGAGGGAAACTGCCTTGCGGAAGTTTTCGAGTGCTTCCGGACGCTTGCCTTCACTTTTTAGAAGTAGCCCCAATTTGTAGTAAGCTTCCGCGAAGTCAGGATTGATGGCGATCGCTTGTTCCAAATGTTTGCGTGCGGCTTTCATGGCGCGTGGAAAAAAGTGAAATAAAGAGAGTGGGAGTCGCTTGGATTATTTGGATGTCATTACCCAGACACCGTTCCATTCTCCCTTGGGAGGATTTTTCTTCATATGGGCGCACCGATCCAAATACAATTGGGCGGCTTTGTCGTCGGGATTAATCTTTTTGACGTCCTTGAAGAGCTTTATGGACTGATCCCATTTGCCTTCTTGCCAAGAACGATAGCCGTCGTTGAAGATACCAAGTGATTCCGCCAAATCTGGGTAGGTGTTGTCATTATGATAGTCGAGGACTTCATAAACGCCGACAGGCTCTGTCTTACCCTTGACTATTACGTAATCAACCGGGCGAGTGCGATAAGTGGCCTTAACGGCCTTATGAGTGAATTCACTAATTAGAATGTGGGCCCCGTACTGTTTGCAGGCGCTTTCGATTCTCGCGGCCAGGTTCACGCCGTCCCCGATGACTGTGTAATCCATCCGCTTGGGTGAACCAATGTTACCGGACACAATGGAATCAGTGTTGATGCCCATGCCGTGATCAATGGGCATTTTGCCCTCAGACGAGCGCTTCTCGTTGAAAATCATCAGATCGGTCATCATTCTGATGGCAGCCCGCACAGCCCGGTCAGGATCGTCATCGTGCGGAACCGGAGTGCCGAAAATACACATCATGGCATCGCCAATGAACTTGTCTAGCATCCCGCCTTCGTCCGTAATGCAGTCTACCATAATGGTGAAATACTCATTGAGAAGTTTCACCGTGCCTTGGGCACCCAATTCCTCGGTAATGGTGGTAAAGCTTCTGACATCAGAAAACAGCACGGTGCCGACACTTTGTTTGCCGCCAAGGAAATCGTCGCTGTCTCCTGCTTCCATGAGTTGATCGGCGAGTTCCGGATCCATATAGCGAGACATGGTGGACTTCATTCGTTTTTCTGAGCTTATATCCTCGATCATCAACATGGTACCCAAGGAGTTTTCCTGTTGTCCCATCAAAGGCATAACGGAAACATTCACCGATAACTTTTCGTTCTCCGCGTGCAACTCTGCGTCTAGATACTCATCTTTCTCGGTGACTTTCTTGAGCATGTCCGCCAACCATTTGTTGGGGCCGGTAAAGAACGTATTGGCAAACTGCCCCACTATATCTTCAAGGGTAGCTATTTTTAGTATCCGGAGGCCCGAACGATTGCAGGTCTTGATCACGCCCTCATCATCTAGAGTCAAGACAGCGTCATGCATACTCGAAAGCATGCTTTCCGAGTAGTTCTTTTGGTTTTGTACGTCGTCAAAGAGCTTTGCGTTTTCAATGCCCATCGAGATTTGCGAGGTAAACGCACCAAGACGCTTCTCGTCCTCCTCGTTGAAGGAACCACCTCTTTTGTTCATGACTTGGCTGACGCCGATAGTTTTCCCTTCCTTGTTTAAAACGGGCATACAAAGTATGGAGCGCGTGAAAAACCCCGTTTGTTTGTCGAATCCAGGATTGAAGCGGAGGTCCGCGTATGCGTGCGGAATATTTACTGGCTTTCCGGTGGTGAACACCGTGCCTGAGATCCCCATGTGGTTGGGGAAACGTATAATCGATTTTTCGTCCAATCCTTCAGCTACCTCGGTATAAAGCTCGTTCGTCTTTTCGTCATTGATGAATAGAGAGGTTCGTTCACAGTCCAGCATTGTGGAAATGGTGCTGATGATCTTTTGCAAAAGAGGTGTCAATTCGAGTTCCGATGACACTTGGGAAACAACGTCGAGAAACTCGAGCTCCTGTTTGCGGGCGGCCTCGATTTGTTCGACTATGATGTTGCCCTGAATGGCGACAGCGGCTTGTTCGGTCATTGCCTCGAGTAGTTCGAGATCATCTTCCGTGAATTCACCGTCTATTTTGTTCAAAATCTGACTGACGCCGATTTCCTCTCCAGTCACTGTGCGCAAGGGAGCGCAAAGAATGCTTTTGGTGCGGAATCCGGTACGCACGTCGACCGCTTTGTTAAATCGCTCGTCCTTGTAGGCATCATGGATGATTACGCCCTCGTTTTTTGTGAACACCCACCCAGCCACGCCCTTGGTGTTTAGGATGCGAATTTCTCTGCGGAAATTACCTTGAGCCACACGAGAATAGAGCTCCCCGGTGCTTTTGTCGTTCAAAAAGATGGTGCCTCGTTCCGCCCCGATTGATGAAGTGGTGATATTGACCAAGGTCTCCAGCGCCTCGTCCAGGGATTTCGTCTTTGCGAGGTCATTGGTGACCTGCAAGAGCATTTCGGCAAAACGCTTCGTTCGCCGAGCCCGGATCTCTTCGTGATTTTTTATATCATCCTTCATGAGCATTCTCCAATTCTTGACGCAGATCGACAATGGTATCCTGTAATTGCTGGAATTCAGCGTTCTTCAATTGTGCTTCTTTTTGCAAACTATCCTCGTGTGAAATCTTTTTGCTTTCAAGCTCGTCGCGCAAGGAGTTGACGATTCGGCGAAATTGTTGAATTTCTCCCTGTTGCGAGGCAACGGCCTTTTGCACGGATTCCTCGCGTTCAATATCTCGGCCCTCGAGTTCATTCCTTAACGAGGCGACGGCTTCTTTTAGTAATCGGGTTTCCGAATGTGCCTCCGCGGCAGCTTTTTGGATGGATTCGTCACGCATGACGTTCGAGCGTTCCAACTGTTCACGCAGTGTATTTACGGTGGTCTTGAGCTGCGTATTTTCGGTTTGTCCAACTGAAACCGCTTGCTGGACAGCTTCTTCCGTTTGAATTTCTTTTTGCTCTAGCTCCTGCCTGAGTTCGGAGATACTGCTTTTGAGTTGGCGAATTTCGCCTTCTGCCCGAGCAGATGCTTTCTGTATGGCATCTTCTTTTTCTATGCCGGCTTGCTCCAACCGCTCCCGCGTAGTTGCCAAACTTTCCTTTAATTGGCGGATTTCGCCCTGAGACTCGGCCGCAACCTTTTGGACCGCATCACTTTGACGATCTTGCGCAAGCTCAAGCTCTCCTCGCAAGGCAGAGGAGGTTTCCTTCAGCGAGCGTATTTCAGTTTGTGCCATGGAGGCGGTTTTTTGTACCCGCTCCTCTTCGTGCACCTTGGCTCGATCCAACTGTTCTCGAAGGCCCGCCAAGGAAGCTTTCAGTTGACTGATTTCGTCATTGGAAATGGAAATTGCTTTTTGGACACTGTCCGCTTCACGCGCAGAAGCCTGCTCCAATTCCTCACGAAGGGAAGACACGGTTTGCTTCAGTGAACGAATTTCATTGTGAGTCAAGGAGAGGGCACGTTGGATTCTCTCCTCTTCACCAATCTTCGCTCGTTCCAGTTGCTCGCGGGTAACAAGCAATGCCCCCTTTAATTGACGTATTTCAGCATTGGATATGGAGATAGCTTTTTGGACAGCATCTGCTTCCGCGGCGGATGCAGCCTCCAGCTCTTCTCGTAACAAGGCAACGGATGATTTCAGGCCCCGAATTTCTTCTTCTCGAGAGACAATTGCCCGTTGAATCCGGTCACCTTCATCAGCTTTCGTTTTTTCGAGTTGGTTTCTGAGGGATTGAAGGGACTCGCGTAATTGATTTATCTCAGCTTGTGCTGCAGAGGTGGCTTTTTGAGCCAATTCCTCTTTATCTGCTTGAGTGCGTTGAAGTTGCTCACGGAGAGACTGCAAATTTTCCTTCAATAGCCTTATTTCGTCATTGGCATTGGCAACGGCTTTCTGGATGCCCTCTTGTTCTTTTGCCCGCAGATTGTCCAATTGATCACGAAGAGCGTTTACCGTCTGGCGAACTTGTGAATGCTCATTTCTTTTGGAGGCGACTAGCTTTTGCTTATCTTCCTCGAACT
>CEUN01177746.1_pt1 | contig 10101 bp, 9 predicted proteins | sample 361501 | NCBI WGS metagenome assembly CEUN01 (sample SAMEA2622801, study PRJEB7988) | marine metagenome | biome: marine biome (ENVO:00000447); feature: marine epipelagic mixed layer (ENVO:xxxxxxxxx); material: "saline water (ENVO:00002010), including plankton (ENVO:xxxxxxxx)" | depth 120 m | reverse complement strand
AATGAGAGATCGTGTCTTTATAACGATCCATAGCTTGGCGATTTTTGCGTCGGTGGTCTTAATAGCCGGATACGGTGTTGGAGCTGACGCCATTGCTGCTGATCAAAAACGGATAGTAGAGGTCTATCTCACCAATCAATTAGATGAAGAACGAGGCTTTTGCTTAGATATTAAAGGCCACAAAACAAGAGCGAAGATTGAAAGAGGGCTTCAGGCTCATACTTGCTACTCCTACCAAGGAAGCATCTCCGTTGATCAAGGATTTGATGCCACCGAATTAACTAAGAACAAATTTTTTCTCCCCGCATTTGATATTTGCATGGAAGCGGCGTTCAGAAATGGGCAGGCGAACCTGCGGCTAAGTCCATGCCGGAATGAGAAGTTGCAAGAATTTAAATTCCAATTTGCTGGAACAATTACGCCAGCGGGAAACAGAGAATTATGTCTCACTGTGGCTGGAGGAAAATCAAGGAAGGGGGGAGGCGGCTCTCCCGTACATCTGATGAGAAACCTATCTCTTCAACCTTGCGGTGTCTCACTAAGCAATTTTCAACGCTGGGCTACTAGGGACACAGACTGAGTCCTTCGGGACCGATGACGGCGGTATTAACAAACGCTGTACCGAAGAAACGGCAGGATAGCCGGACTTTCGCGCCCGAACATCTAACTTTGTGGTCGAAAAGTTATTACGCATCTCTTGCACTAAGCGCTTACTGAGTTAAACGCTTCACATCAGTCCAAAAAATGCTCGCTGACTTTTCATTATATCCCTGCAAATTACCTCGCTTAACACAGTTCTTATATACCCATTTCTGCAAGTCAATCATACCAACGTTCTTTTCTGAAAGGCCTGTGGAACCGTCTCGTTTTTCCACATACATAAATACGTCTTTATCATAATTTATCGTGCAAGTCGGAATTATATGAGGAGCGTTAACTTTTCCTACGCTTTTGTATTTTGGACTCTCGAAATGGTGTGCTCCGTCGTAAATGAGCATCTCGACGTTTGGCATATCGTTCTTTTCTTTCATTTCCTGACACGCGAATGCGGGCGTACTGTCATCTTGCAAACCATTCACCGTAAAAATATCAGCATTTTGTGATAAAGCAGGCCCGACCTTAGCGGGACAGGCTGCATTCAGCATAAAGATGTGAGTAATTAATCTGAGGGACGGCATGGCATTTATAACAGGCAATAACTGAGACGCCAGAATTGCCAGAGATCCAGTTGAACTTGCCAAAACAACTACTTTGTTTGGCGTTCCAAATTTCTCATTCGTGAATGCTAAAGTCTTTGCCAGATCTTGTGCAATCATCGCAGATGTATATGAGCGAGTAAATTTCTTGGCAAACCTAGGCTCGGCACCATCTACAACAACGGTGCTAAATCCCATCGTTCGCATTTGCTTGGCGTAGTAAAACTCATCTTCCATATCAGGGGTACTGGACGGAAGAATAACTGCCAAACCTTTCGACTGAATGGCTTCTATTTGTTCGAACTTTAGAGAAATATCAATGTTCTTGCCCATATCACCAGACAACATTGCAGCTATAGATATTGGACTGTTGACATTAATTTTGAATTCGCCATCCGCGGCGTTAGCCGCCACCGAAAAAATAAGCGACGATGTGATAGCCCAGAAAATTCTGAGTGTCGGCATTTATATCTCCGCAATTGAACCTGACTATGTCCGTAAATTCTAAGTCTAAAATTTAGCTCATCAAGCACTCCCCAACAGCTTCACCTAGAAAAGTTCTTGGATTCAATGGTGTAATCACTGTGTTCAAAAGAGAATGGCGCACCCGACAGGATTCGAACCTGTGACCTCTGGCTTCGGAGGCCAGCGCTCTATCCAACTGAGCTACGGGTGCAACTGTACAGTTACGGTCGAGAGTAATAACCAACCCGAACCAGTCAGAACATAACGTGATCGTGTCGGTCCGGCAATTCTATGTTACGGGCTAATCTGTGTGTAGCCGAATTTATATCCTCTCAGCGCCGTTGCACGGTTGCCGATGGGAACGTGATGTCTCAAGCGGATCAGTACGGGGGTCAATGATATCGGAGTGAAGCGGACCGTCGGGTCTATTAGTGGTTAGGGAGATGAATATTTCTTCTAGGTCAGTATCGCGTGTTGATAGGTCGGTGATATGGAAACCGGCAACCCTCACAGCATCAAGAAGCTGCCCCATCTGTACTTGGCTAGGTGAAAACCGGATCAGGATGACCCGCTTTCCGGTGATCCTCGCCTCTATGCCGACCCGCTTTAAATCGTCGGGTAGGTTATCGATATCCCGGTCCACCGAGATGAGAGCCTCTTTTCGGTCTAGCCTCGCCAATAATGCCGCGGTCGAGTCTTGGGCTACTATCTCGCCGTGATTGATGATAGCGATCTGATCGCACATTCCCTGTGCTTCTTCTAAATAATGGGTTGTGAGCAAGATAGTGGTGCCTGCGCGGTTTAACTCTCTCATGTATTCCCAGAGTGATTGACGCAGTTCTACATCCACTCCCGCGGTCGGTTCGTCGAGAACCACCACTGGTGGTGAATGCACCAATGCCTTAGCGACCAGTAAGCGGCGACGCATGCCGCCAGACAGCGACCGCGCATAGACATCTGCTTTGTCTTCTAGGTCCAGCGCTTCGAAAATTTCTTGAGTTCGCCGCTGACTTTGGGGCACGCCATATAGCCCTGCCTGCAGTTCCATTGTTTCGCGCGGGGTAAAGAATGAATCCAGATTGAGTTCCTGCGGAACTACGCCGATTGAGCCGCGCGCTCGGCGCATATCCTGTACTATATCCCAGCCATTAATCTGGGCGTTACCCGAAGTCTTAATTACTAAGCCGGCAAGTATGTTAATGAGAGTTGATTTGCCCGCGCCATTCGGTCCTAGTAATCCGAATATTGCTCCCCGTGGAACCGATAAGTTGATTGATTTAAGAGCTTCGTTAAGCACTCCGTTCTTGCCCGCGTAAGTTTTATAGAGGCTGTTTACTTCAATAGCAGCATCATCCGGATGGCGAGATTCAATCATAAAATTCCATTTGGCTATCGGGTAGTTGTGAACTCGGGTAATATACACTTCTTTCGCGGATCGGCCCTTTTGGGTATCATCAGATCCAGTTAAAAAATCCACTGAGAGGCGACACGGCTATGGCGCTAATGCCACCCACCCCCGAGATCGTTGAAGTCGAAACTGTCAATGTTTCATGTGACGGCGGCGGCGGCACGTTAGGGCATCCTAAGGTCTATCTCACCTTGGTTGATGGACAGGTCGAGTGCCCCTACTGCGACGCAAGGTTTATTCTCAAATCCGGCATCGCGCAAACCTACGAGCATTAGGAAAATAACTGCGACGCAAGGGCTTAGGTCTAGTCATTATTTGAGGTTCGATCCCATCGTGCGTCCGGATGCTGTCCTCTGATAGCAAAGGATTTTACTTAGGAGATAGAACCATCACCATCTGCCGGCCTTCCATTTTCGGGAATTGTTCTATTTTGCTCATTTGTTCTAGATCGTCGCGCACTCGGTGGAGTACGTCGAGCCCGAGATTTTGGTGAGCCATCTCTCGACCGCGGAACCGCATCGTGACTTTCACCTTATCTCCGTCATTAAGGAATTTTACCATTGAGCGCATTTTCACATCATAATCATGGATATCAATATTGGGCCGTAGTTTTATCTCTTTAACGTCAATAGTTTTTTGTTTCTTACGGGCTTCGTTCTTTTTTTTCTGTTCCTCGTATTTGAACTTGCCGTAATCCATGATTTTGCAGACCGGCGGGTTTGCATTGTCTGCAACAATAACGAGGTCGAGGCCAAGAACCACCGCACGATCTAGAGCATCGTCACGGGATACGACACCAATCTGTTCCCCTTCGGCACCAATAAGTCGGACCTCTGCTTCCTGTATCATTTCATTGATTGGCCGCTCGTCTCTTACCGGCGGCTCCATACTTGTATGTCGTACGATCGAATTTCTCCTCTAATCGTTCTCGTTTAACGCCCTAACCTGTCAAGCTCACCTTCGTAGCATTTTATTCTAACCCTTAGGCCAATGGTGATTGACATTCCTTCGCAAGTCTAGCGACGGCCTCGTTTAGCGCAAGAAATTCTTGTTCCTTGCTGCCTAAACGCCGGATAGCTACCTTGCGATCCTCGACTTCCCGTTGACCGACCACCAGCATCACCGGTACCTTGGCGTGGCTGTGCTCACGGACCTTATAGTTGATTTTTTCATTACGGATATCGAGTTCCGCCCTAATACCTGCGGCATCCAAGGCATTCCTTACCTCGACGGCATAGGCATCGGAATCCGATGTGATCGTAGCTACGACAGCCTGAACAGGTGTTATCCAAAGGGGCATGCGACCCGCATAATTTTCGATTAGGATGCCGATGAACCGTTCGAAAGAGCCTAAGATGGCTCGGTGTAACATCACAGGACGGTGTTTCTCCCCATCCATTCCGATATACGATGCGTCAAGCCGTTCGGGTAGAACAAAATCCACTTGTAGTGTTCCACACTGCCAATCTCTGCCGATAGCATCTCGCAGCACGAATTCCAGTTTGGGTCCGTAAAAAGCGCCTTCGCCGGGGTTTAGAGAATATTCTAGGCCGGATGATTCGACTGCGTTAGTAAGTGCTGCCTCGGCGCGATCCCAAACACCATCTTCGCCGGCACGCACTTCCGGCCGGTCTGCGAACTTCACCATAACGTCGTTGAAGCCACAATCCTTGTAAACGCTTAATAGTAATTCACAAAATGCTTCCGTTTCAGATGTAATTTGATCTTCGGAGCAGAAAATATGGGCGTCGTCCTGAGTGAACGCGCGCACTCGCATTAGCCCGTGCAGCGCTCCCGATGGTTCATAACGGTGACACGAACCAAACTCGGCCATCCGCAGGGGTAGATCACGGTAGCTAGTGATGCCTTGGCGAAATATCTGGACATGTCCTGGGCAATTCATAGGCTTAAGCGCAAAAATACGGTCGTCCTCAGTTTCGGCCGTGAACATGTGCTCGCGGAACTTATCCCAGTGGCCGGATGACTCCCACAACCCACGGTCAATCAGCTGTGGCGTCTTGACCTCAACATAGCCGGCCTCATCCAATCTCGCCCGGATGTATGTCTCAAGAGTACGGTATAGCCTCCAACCTTTAGGATGCCAGAATACGCTGCCAATAGCCTCTTCCTGAAAATGGAAAAGCTCCATCTCTCGGCCAAGGCGCCGGTGATCTCTCTTCTCGGCTTCCTCCAGCATGTATAGATGGGCTTTTAACTCCTTTTCATCGCGCCAAGCTGTGCCATAAATTCGCTGCAGCATCTCGTTACGAGAATCACCGCGCCAGTATGCTCCCGCCAACTTCTGTAGCTTGAACCCCTTACCAACATGTCCGGTAGACGGCATATGGGGACCGCGACAAAGATCTTTCCATCGACCTTGTCGGTAGACCGATATGATTTCCCCGTCAGGAATACTCTCGATCAGTTCGGCCTTATATTTCTCGCCGATGCCCTTAAAATGTTTTACAGCCTCGCTTCGGTCCCATTCTTCACGCACGAAAGCATCGTCTCGTTGGATAATTTCATGCATTCGGGTCTCGATCTTCTCCAGATCATCGGGAGTGAACGTTTCTTCGCGGGCAAAATCATAATAGAAACCGTTCTCGATCGCTGGGCCGATTGTGACTTGTGTGCCGGGATAAAGTTCTTGAACTGCCTCGGCCATAACGTGAGCTGCATCGTGGCGAATTAGATTCAGTGCTTCATTGGACTTGCGGGTGATAATTTCTACATCACTGTCATGGTCAATTTCGCGTTCAAGATCAACGACTTCTCCATTTAGTTTGATGGCAATCGCAGCCTTCGCTAATCCCGGACCTATTTCCGCTGCGAGCCGGGTGCCGCTGACTGACCCATCAAATTGTCTTACGCTGCCGTCCGGCAACGTTATAGAAACAATGCTCATGATGATTTTATAGGATCCACGAGTAAACCATAGAGCCGGGCATTTAAAGCAATCTTGACGCCTCGGCAACCTTTGAGACACTGAGATCCCTGAGATTTTCGCACCTCAGGATAGTAACATCTTTGCCTCGGGGTGCCGAGATATCTGGGTTAGACGCGTTCGAAAAAAGTACCACACTTGGACAGCCACAAATTGCAGCAATGTGTGCTGGTCCGGTGTCGTTGCCAATAGCGCTGACCGCGTGGCGCGACAATTCCGCGATATCCGCGAACGAGGTCTCGCCGGCGATCGATCTAGCGTTGTTATCGGCGGCAATATCTGCCGCGAGTTGTATCTCGTCCTGCCCGCCGATCACGATTGGTAAGATACCTTTTTCGGATATCGAGGCGGCAATTTCGCGATATGAGGCAGCTGGCCAGCGTTTTTCCGGCCGGTGTGCGGCGCCTCCCGGGATAAGAAGCACGTAATTGTCTGGGAGGGAAAAGCGCGATACGTCCGACGTTAGCCAAGATAGATCAGGAAAAGGTGTTTCCGGTATCCCTGCCATTGCTAATTGGTCTGCCTGGCGCTCGATAGTATGCATGTTGTTGCGGTTATTATTGCAATGAGGATGCGATGCGCCAAATGCAACGCCTGACCATTCCGGGCGGAAAAAGCTTCGCATCAGTTGGAAATACCAAGCCGATCGACTAGATGTTTGTAGATCGTAGACACGGGTAAACCGCGCGCCACGAAGCTGTCGTCGTAACCTTTGTATCGCAATTATGTTGATACTTGACGGACGATCATCGATCCAAACATCGTCGAACAAATTGGATGCTCGGCCGATCTCCGCAAAAGGTTCGGTGGTTAGAAGTACGATCTCGTCATTTGGATGTGCCGAACGGATTGCATAGAATGGCCCCGTGGCTAAAATAAAATCGCCTAAGGCCCCAAGCTTTATGACTAGAATCCGCTTTCTAGATTTTTTCATCGGATTTTATATAGTAATGGGCTGATTTGATTATCGAATAGTAATTCATTTGTTTAAGAGTTCTTCGTAAACAGCCAGCGTCGCGGCACACATCTGGGGCTTCGTGAATTTTTCATGAATATGAGAAATGGCGCGCCGTGCAACAGCTTCGCGCTCATCTCCTGTCATCGCAAGCGCGGTTTGCAGAGCTAGAGCTAATGCACCGGCGTCATTGGGTGGAACAAGCCAACCGGTTTCACTTGCGATGACGGTTTCGCGCGCCCCCCCGTGATCGCTGGCGATAACTGGTCGTCCCATTGCTTGTGCTTCCGCGGCGACGCGGCCGAATGCCTCCGGATCGGTTGAGGCAGATACTACTACATCTGCCAGCATGTAGGCCGCGGCCATATCCCGGCACGGCCCTGTTAGGTGAATGATTCCCTCTGCACCACTGCGGCCGATCTGTGCTTCCAACTCAGCCCGGTAACCGCTTCGGCCATGGCTATCACCGACGAGCAGTACACGCACATCATTCCTTTCCAGTTGCCTTGCGGCTTCGATTAGTACGCTATGCCCTTTCCAGCGGGTGAGGCGGCCCGGTAACATGATCACCGGTGCTTCGTCGGGTAGCCGCCAATTCCGCGATAATTGTATCATCCGTTCGGCTGAAACAGCAGCCGGATTAAACTCATCCAAGTCCACCCCGCGCGGAATTATCCGGATACGCCCCTCGGGTACATCGTATACCTCGGAAAGATGACGGCCGATAAATTCGGAAATAGCGATCACGCGGTCACCCCGTGCCATTATGGCATTATATGCTTTCTTAGGCGGATTATTGAATTTGTATCTACCATGGAAGGTAGTCATGAAGGGTACATTTGCCCGCAGAGCTGCTGGTCGGGCACTCCATGCTGGAGCCCGGCTCCGCGCGTGGACCAAACCAACATTCTTTTCTGTGATAATTTTAGTAAGCGCTCCTATATTTCTGCGCATCGTGAGCGGATTTTTGCTATCCAAGGGCAAAATTACATGCTCTCCGCCAGCCCGTTCTATCTCGGACACCAAATGGCCACCCGCAGATACCACCACAGCTCGGCGCCCTGCTGCTGTCAATGCAGCAGTAATATCAACCGTGCCCCGCTCGACGCCCCCGATTTCGAGGCGCGGTAGTACTTGCATAACCGCCGGCGCTTTCGCATCCCGCGCCAGGACGTTATGACTTGAGAGTATTTTCGTGTCCCCGGATATCATGAAAGGTGTCGAAAACCCATGAGTGAAATGATAGAACGACCGCCCGAGATCCTACCACGAGAAGACGGCACTACAATCGCCTACCGACAGATTGACGGCAAGGCTCCCAGAATAGTGTTTCTGGGGGGCTTGATGTCTGACATGCAAGGTACCAAGGCGATTAATCTTGAGAACTATTGCCGTGCCGCCGGATGCGGATTTACACGACTAGACTATAGCGGCCACGGCGAGTCGTCAGGTGAGTTTAGAGACGGTACCATCAGTGACTGGTTGGCCGACGTTCTTGCGGTAATAGATCAATGTACGGATGGACCCCTGGTGTTGGTCGGTTCGTCTATGGGTGGTTGGATTATGTTGCTAACTGCTCTAGCCCGACCGGACCGGGTAGTTGGTTTGATCGGAATAGCAGCTGCGCCGGATTTCACCCGCGATCTTATGTGGGGAAAGTTTAATGAAGAAGTTAAAAACACGTTGATCAGGGATGGAGTCTATTATGCACCTTCGGAATCCGGAGATGAGCCATACATCATTACGATGAAACTAATTGAGGATGGACGAGACCATTTACTGCTAGATAAATCGATTCCACTGAATTGTTCGGTGCGCCTATTACACGGTATGCGCGATGAATCTGTGCCATGGATGACAAGTGCTCGGCTCGCCGAAAAAATATCCTCGGAGGACGTAAAGATTTTTCTAGTAAAGGATGGTGATCACCGTTTGTCTCGTGATCAGGACATTGTTTATCTGACGTCTATTCTAGAAGAATTACTGGATGGAGTTTGAACGGCGCCTACAATGATTAGAGACCCAACACTGCCCGAATGCCAATCCGGTAATTCGGGAAGGCTAGTTTCACGCCAAGTTCAGTTTTTATTAGATTGTTATGCACTCGCCTATTTTCGGCCCAGAAAGTTTTTACCATTGGTGACATTTCGGCTTCCTCTATGGGGATAAGAGGTGGTGGAGCTACCCCCAAAAGACCACACACATAAGATGTCACATCTGCCGGGGCTGCCGGCTCATCATCGCACACGTTGTATATACCACCCGCTCGAGGACTCGCGATAGAAGCCGACAGAATTGTCGCTATATCCTCGACATGAATCCGTGAGAATACCTGTCCTGGCTTAAAAATTCGTCGCGCAGTTCCCTCTTTTACTTGGTCCACAATCGACCTTCCGGGGCCATAGATTCCGGCGAGTCGAAAAATGTGGGTTGCAATTCCTTGGCGCGCGCCCCAGTCCAGCCAAGTGCTCTCAGCATTTACGCGCCGCTGGGTTCGAGAGCTGCCGGGTTGTAGTTTAGACGTTTCATCAACCCATCCGCCATCACGGTTTCCATAAACACCCGTAGTGGATAGGTATCCGATCCATTTTACCGATGTGGTTTCTGCAATTAGGTCGGCGTGATGGAGAAATGTTGAATCACATTCCTCGTCGGGGGGAATAGATAGTAAAACATGGGTCGCGCCATTCAGGAGGTCTGGCGGGTCCATCGGTACTGAGCCATTAAAAATTGCGGCCTTTATACCCAAAGCTGCCAGAGCGCGTCGGCGATCCCGACCACGACAGGTACCTCGAATTTGCCATCCCTCCGTATCAAGGCGTCGGGAAAGCGACATGGCCGTATATCCCAAGCCGAAACAGAACAACACGCCAGGTGTTGGGGGAGCCGTTGAAATTGCCAAGAGACTTGCCCTCCGCGTTGGTGATCACAAATTTAGGCATTATGAGGATATCTCGGCAAGACCCACGCAATTATTAGCTAATTACTTTGGTCTTGAAGGCGGGTTTTTTGCCTTATTATACACCCGCTAGTATCTCAGGACTGGCCCCAGCCTGTTAATTCCAATGCACTTTTCGCGTGCTTGACCTCCTACGCTGATTGTATGTTACTCGCCCTAAGTGTATCCCGGATA
>CEUN01182044.1_pt1 | contig 10105 bp, 7 predicted proteins | sample 361501 | NCBI WGS metagenome assembly CEUN01 (sample SAMEA2622801, study PRJEB7988) | marine metagenome | biome: marine biome (ENVO:00000447); feature: marine epipelagic mixed layer (ENVO:xxxxxxxxx); material: "saline water (ENVO:00002010), including plankton (ENVO:xxxxxxxx)" | depth 120 m | reverse complement strand
AGCGCTCCCAGACAACCTCTTTAGGTTGGTTGTGGCCAGGGCCGGCGATTATGGCCTCAACCGGGCCGGTATTATCTGGGGTCTCAGCCATACGTGATGTCTCTCTAAGTTATTTAGAGCCAACCATAGAATCACCCAGTTTGGAGGTCAAAATCGCCTGCTATTCTATAGCAACAAGGTTCCGCGTATAAAGATTAAGCCCGGCCACTAACCGGTTTACTGGTGGAGAAATAAATATGACAAACTGGCCAGAAGACAAACCGCTCGCTATTTGCGTCAATATTATGTGTGAAATGTGGACAGATGATGCTGCTCCTGGTGTCGGTCCAATGGGAAATCCACTGGCTAGAGGTTACATCGACACCCAAGCCCGGTCTTGGGCAGAATATGGTATGACCACGGGGGCATACAGGCTCCTTGATATTGTCGCCGATATGGATATCCCTTGTGGGACCTATGCCAGCGGCATCATAACGGAAAAGCATCCTGAACTTCTGGAACGCATCGAGGCCGATGGGCATTTTATTGGTGCCCATTCGTGGGCCCAAAACATCTTGCCGGTTTATCAGGACCGTGCCGACGAGGAAGCCGATCTAATCCGCGGTATTGAGGGTTTTAAGGCCACCCACGGAAAGGCACCCAGAGGATTCATTAGCCCTCGTGGCACTCCTAGCCTCAATACGGTCGAGCTACTGATCAAGCATGGGTTCAAATGGCATTCGGATCATTTCGACAAAGATACTCCCTATTTTATCGAAAACGATTTTGGTGATCTAGTTGCGGTGCCGTTTACCATGGAAGTGAACGACATGCCGTTATACGTCCGCTACGGCAACGAGCCTGAGGCATTTACTCGCGTTCTGGAACGCATCATGGATGGTTTCGGTGATACGCATACATCTCGCGCGATCTTAGACCTAACCTTGCATGCACATGTGTTCGGGCGTCCATTCGGCGCGATTGAGTTAAGAAAGTCTATCGAAGCGGTTAAGAAGCGGGACAACGTCTGGATAACGACCCACGAAGAGCTTGCGGACACCGTTTGTCGGAATTCATGAACCATCTTTCAGCGAGGGCACCTCGAGCTGGGTCAGCCAGTCTGTCGGAATATCTTCTCCAATACCGTATTCCTTGGCTTTCCAGTGAATAACCGAGCCGACGGCAGCAAATTGGTATCCAAGGCCGAGGATATTCAGAAAACAAGTAATTTGCTCGTTGGAGGATCGTCCCGGCGTCATGCCGCTTAGGATATCCGGAAGGGTCGGAAGGTCTCTAAGACCGATCTCGTTCGCGAGATCATCGACGTCGAGGCCACTGGTATTGGGGAGGGATGCGGCGGCGCCAAATTCCAGTTTCGGTCGTCCATGCCGCACGTGACAGACAACGATGTTACACTTATTGATCACTTTGCTGCTGATTTCTGGGGATTTAATAGAACTAACATGCATGCCGGGTTCTAGCCAGTCGTCCCGAGCGTAAGACTATTGCCCCGACGATTCCCCCACAAAGCCGTATCCAACAACGATGACTTCTTATATTTCGTTAAGTTTAATGCTTTTCATGGCCGTTTAGAGATACCCCCTTCGCCGGACCAGTCCGGGGGATTAGTCGCTTTGATAGAGCGACCGTCTTTGACCAATTCCTTTACCAGACCAGCCAGCGGGAAGGCTTTATTCTCACCGTCCATCAATTTCTCCATCATTTGCATATCCTTTAGTGCCCAAGTAAAGGTCATGCGGTCCCAGTCTCGCAAAGCGGCACTGTCACCGGAGCTCATCATCAAAGCCTTACGCAGTTTCGGCAGGTCGATTCCGGTGGATTCAGCCAGACGCCCGGCTTCAATCAACGCGCAGCCGTTCACCCATAGGAGATAGTTATTCATCATTTTTGCGACCTGCCCATGGCCGACCTCCCCCATATGTTCGATATCAGAGCAGAAGCTCTCAAACACCGGGCGGAATCGTTCGACGACCTCCGCTTTACCGCCGACCAGCGCAAGGAGAGTTCCTTCGTCAGCCGCCCAGCGGCCCCGGGCGATGGGTGCATCTAGGAAATCGATGCCTCGTTCTTCGCACAACCGAGCAAGATCTTGGACGCCGCTGACGGAGGCGGTTGAACAAACTGCGATCGCACCACCGCGCGCCAGTCCCGCTAGTGCACCTTCGTCGCCTGTCAGGCAAGCATAAACCTCAGGTTCGAAGCCGACGCCGATGATTATATAATCGCTGGTTTTGCCGACATCTTTTGGACTCTTAGCGGGAGATCCGCCGGCCTCAACCGCTTTTGCAAGCTGTTCATCATTGATGTCAAATACGGAGACATCGAACCCATTTTTTTTAAGGTGTTTGAGCATGGCAAGCCCCATGCGGCCGGGGCCGATAATACCAACGCGATCCTCTGCCATGGATTCCTCCTGTGTTGCGGTATTTATAAGTTGTATTTCTCCTTTGCCGCTTGCGCGGTAACGTATCCTTGATTGATATCATTTTGCAGCCGGGCCGGATCGCGGATCTCTGGATCTCCGTATCCGCCACCACCGGCACTTTCTAGGTAAAAGACATCTCCGGCATCAAGCTCGAACTTACCAGCGGCGGGCGTGAGTTGTTCGCTTGGCGTACCGGCCTTTATAACGAACTTGCTGGCGCCGCCCGGATCTCCGCCCTCGGCACCCGGCGGTGGATATTTATAGCGGTCATAGCGTCGTACAACAGTGCAGTCCTGTAAGACCTCGTATTTGCGCCGAAAGGCAACACCGCCTCGGTATTCGCCGGCGCCACCCGAATCGGCGACTAAATCCAATTCGATTATCCGGCAGGGATATTCGCTTTCGATGATTTCTACCGGCGTAACATGGAGGTTCGACAGATGTGTTGCGGTGGCATTGCAGCCGTCATTGCCGTTGCCACCGCCGTAGGCCGAGCCAAGTATTTCATATTGCAGCGAATTATGCCCAGGTTTGCCACCCTGGTGCCAGTTGATTGAAAGAGACCCGGAAGAGCCTGAGCCCGCAATAGCCCGGGCGGGGTTAAACGTCGCTAGCGCTTCGAGGATCACGTCCGTTAGGCGGAGATTTGCTTTTTGGTACGACGAAACGGGGGCAGGGGACTCTGCATTAGTTATCGTGCGCGGAGCATAAACGAAATTAACAACGTCGCGCATACCGTCGTTGAATTGCATGTTATGCCCAAGGCACCCAATTAGCGAATAAAAGACACAGGCTTCTACCATCGACGGTCTCAGGTTAATGGGCCCCTTCGCTTGGGGTTGGGAGTTTGAAAAATCGAAAGTTATATCGTCACCTTTTTTGGTGATAGTGACGGCGAAATAGACACCCTTATCCATCTCGACGCCGTCATCGTCCATATAGCCGTCTGCCGAGGCTTTACCATCGGGCAGTGCGGAAATTGCTCCCTGCATTTCGTCGGCGGCACTTTTAAGTATGGCGACAAAAGAGCTCATAACCGTATCGGTCCCGAAGCGTTCACAGTGGTCCTGCATCCGGGTTACACCCATCTCCGTGGCCGCGATTTGCGCGCGTACGTCGCCGCGCACCAACTCGGGTTGTCGGCTGTTGGACAGGATCAGGCGTTCGAGGTCTTCGTCGTATTTACCTTTCGACGATATTTTTACCGGTGGCAGCACTAAGCCTTCGTGGTATATTTCCGTGGAATTGGCTGACGTGGAGCCGGGGTTCATGCCACCGATATCGGCTTTGTGTGCGCAACTGCCGGAAAAGCCGATCAACTTGCCATCCACGAAGATCGGCGCAATTAAGGCCATGTCTGAGACATGCGGGACGCCGGCTTCATATGGGTGATTAGACACCACTACGTCACCATTCTCTAGACCGTTTTCCCCGTATATTTCGAGTGTGCGATCGACAAAATGTTTGTAGAAAGGTGCGTGAAAGAACATTGGTGGCGGTACGATCAATCTACCGCTTTTTTCCAGTATGACACAGGAGAAGTCCCGACTCTCGCGGATGATAGTTGAATAACCGGACCGATAGAAATGATAGTGCATTTCGTCGACAAGGCTGGCGACCTTGTTCTTTAGGATCTGAACAGTAACAGGATCGAGTGTCATACTTGCACCTAACGCGTCAGAATAAAATTCAAATACCCATCTACCTGACCGAACCATCCGGATGGCACGACAATGGTACTGTCAAGCTGCTCGACGATCCCGGGACCAGATAGAACCGATCCGGCGGGTAGGGCCTCCCTATCCCATATGATGGTTTCTGTCGACGCGTCTGATGTAAACCAGACCTGCCGAAAGCCTTTTCGTGCTTCGTCCGGGGCTGGTTTTTTTAAGGAATTCTCCTTAACGACCGGTTTGTATTTTGGTACGACGACCCGGGCACGAACACGATAGCTGACGACCTCAACCGTTTTTTCTTTGGCTGCATGGCCATGAATTCGCTCGTGGATACGGTCAAAACGGTCACGTATTTCGGAGAGTGCCAAATCGTCTAATCCGTCTGCGCCGCCAATACCGTCAAGCGTTACCCGAAGCTCGTATCCTTGGCCGGTATATCGCATATCGATTTCTCGGGCGAAGATCGCGGCAGCTGGATTCATACCTTCGTTTTTCAACTCGGTGCGGCCGCGCTCTTCCAGTTCTTGCATAATCGCCTCCGCGTGAGCGGGTGGCACTTGGTTAAGTGGACGCAGATCAGAGCGGATGTAGTCGTGCACAACATCGGTACATAGAAGACCGAGGGCGGAAAACGCACCGGGACGCGGCGGCACCAGAATCCTCTCCATTGCAAGCTCCTCGGCCACTGCCGCGGCATGCACCGCACCGGCGCCACCGAACGGAAGCAGAGTAAATTCCTGCTGATCGACGCCGCGCTTTGCGCCAAAAATCCGGACCTCATCAGCCATACGCATATCGACGATCCGTCGGATACCGGCAGCCGTTTCTAGTGCGGTCATGCCGAGCAGCTTGCCGACCTTTTCCTCAAGTGCTTTGAGAGACGCATCAACGTCGAGTGATTGAGCCCCGCCAAGGAAGTATTGTGGGTTTAGGAAACCACAGACGATATCGGCGTCTGTAACAGTCGGGTTTTCACCGTTTTTGCCGTAACAGGCTGGACCGGGGTCTGCGCCCGCGCTCTGTGGACCGACGGCCAGAAGGCCACCGCCGTCTACCCAAGCGATCGATCCACCACCGGCCGAGATCGTTGTGAGATCTAGAGCGGGTACATCGAGCCGGCGCCTCGCAACTTCGCCTTCTGTCACTTCTAAGGGGGTACCGCCTTCGATAAAGGCAATGTCGCAGGAGGTCCCGCCCATATCGAGCGTGACAAGTCCCTTCTTCGCATCCTCTGCTGCCAAGTATGCGGCAGCTTGTGCGCCGGCTGCAGGACCAGAAAAAAGAGTATGTACGGTCTTTGCACCGGAGACGGCGGCTTGGAAAGGCATCACGCCGCCATTCGACTGCATTAGGAAACGCTGTTGGGTCGCGACGCCAACTTGGTCAAGCCCTTCCGAAAGATCTCCAATGTAGTTCACCAATACCGGCTCGAGATAGGCATTGAGCAGGGTGGTCGACATCCTTGGCCATTCGCGAATGCGCGGTAGGACGTCGGATGACAGTGAAACATGTGCGTTGGGCCACTCCTCGAGGATGATTTCACGAGTGCGTTGCTCATGAGCCGGATTCATGTAGGAAAACAGATATACTACAGCGATAGACGCGACACCTCTATCTTTCAGTGCTCGTGCGCCTAAACGTACTGCTTCCTCGTCCAGTGGCTCCAATTCGTTACCTTCATAGTCAAACCGACCTGCGGCCTCAAACGTCAGGCTCTGTGGCGCTAATTGAGGTGGACGCTGAAAGAAATAATCGAACGGGTTTCCGTCCCGTGCCTGCTGCTGAATTTCCTGTATTGCGCGGTAACCCTTGGTGATCATCATCCCCACATCTGCGCCGCGGCCTTCCAGCAATGCATTTGTCGTGATAGTCGTCCCGTGTCCGAAGAACTCTATCGCCGACGGCTCTTTTCCTTGGGCAATGAACCGTTTGAGACCGTCAAGTACTCCCATAGCCGGGTTTACCGGTGTAGACGAGACCTTTTCAATCTCGATGGAGCCGTCGGCAATATTAAGGAGAACTAAGTCGGTATGAGTGCCGCCGACATCGACACCAAGTCGGTAGGGACCGCTCACTTACTATCCTTGCGTTTGGCTGGGCTGGCAAATGAGGCCATAGCCATAGTGCCCCCATCCACGAACAAGTTTGTGCCAGCAATAAAAGACGCGTCGTCTGATGCAAGAAATAGAACGGCTTTTGCCTGTTCCTCAGGTTCGCCCGGGCGTCTTACTAGATTATTTACTTTTCTGTTACGGTCGAAAACCTCCTGTCCAACAGGGGAGCCAGTCATATTAGGTGAAACCTGATTAACGATTATACCGTATGGGGCGAGTTGTACGGCCATGGACTGGGTCAGGTTGAAAACACCACCCTTTGCCGCGGTATAGGCTAGAGCGGTTGGACGACCTTTGAAACCAGAGGTCGAGCCGATATTGATTACCCTACCTCCCCGGTCATGGTCGACCATCCATTTGGCGACCTGTTTGGTGACGTAGAAGGGTGTGGAAAGAGTTATATCTATGGTCCTTCGCCATTCTTCTTCCGAGATGTCGAAAATGTCCTTATTGTCAGAAATCGCAACGTTGTTTACTAAGATATCGATCACGTCGAACGCTTCAACAGTCGTTGCGACCATTCTACCGATGTCGTCAGTATCTGAAACGTCGCATACAACAGCGCGGGCGTTGCCTCCCTCACCGTTGATGCGGTCGGCAACTGCGTTTGCGCGGCCCTCGTCCAAATCGACGACGGCGACCTTCGCGCCCTCCGCCGCAAAAAGAACGGCGATTTCCTCACCAATATTACGGCCTGCACCCGTCACGATGGCTACCTTGCCTGCCAGTTTCATCCCGTTCCTCCCTATTTTCCCCCTATGGGGATTGATCTATAAGAAGGTAATAAACTTAGATTTCGAAGGAAAATCAAGGATGGGTGAATTCGACGTCGGGCAACCGATTCCGCGCACCGAGGACCCGCGTCTGCTAACCGGTGGCGGGAGGTATTCAGATGACTACAATCTGCCACATCAACTGCGCGGTTATGTTTTGCGTTCGCCATATGCCCATGCCGATATCCTCTCAATTGACCTTGTGGCAGCATCCCATATGGCCGGTGTCCATGCCATCCTGACTGCAGATGATTATCGTTCCGACGGCCACGGTGATCTAAAATGTGGTTCTAGCTGGAATGAGAATCAGTACCAACCCCCGAACCCCCCTTTGGCACTGGCTCGCGTCCGTCACGTCGGGGAGGCGGTGGTATTTGTGATTGCTGATACGGTGGACCAAGCCAAGGACGCAGCGGAGGCAATAATCATTGATTACGCTGAGCTACCTTCCAATACCGACACCGCTATTGCAATGAACGATGACACGCCAGCGGTCTGGGATGACCGACCGAACAACGAATGTTTTCATGAACAACGCGGCTATCCTGAGGAGACGCGCACCGCTTTTGAAAAAGCCGATATCGTGGTCGAGAGGAAGTTTCCGATCACACGGACTATCACTAATACGATCGAACCGCGTTCATATCTCGGTGAGTATAACTCGATGGACCATCGATACACCCTTTATACAGGCTGCCACTATCCTCATAAAATTCGCGAACAGATGGCATTGGAGGTCTTTCATGTGGCTGAGCAGGACGTAAGGGTAATCGCTGGTGACGTCGGCGGCAGCTTTGGTCTTCGCGGTAGCGTCTATCCTGAGCAGGTATTGGTGATGTGGGGTTCGCAACGTTTAGGTAAACCAATCAAATGGACTGCGGAACGTTCGGAGTCTCATCTCTGCGACTATCAAGGTCGTGATAACTACTCTGTTGCGAGGCTGGCAATGGATAAGGAAGGCAATTTCCTTGGCATGCATGTGCGCACGTTGGCTGCTCTGGGTGCGTTCGTTACGACCGGTGGCAACGGTCCGCCGATCAATAATCTAGGTACCTTAGCAGGTACTTACAGAACTCCTGCGATCCATGTAGAGGTTTCCGGTGTGTTCACTAATACAACACCTACCTGCCCTTATCGTGGCGCTGGACGACCAGAAGCGGCATACATTATCGAGACCCTTGTCGAGGCTGCGGCGCAGGAGTTGAAGCGTGACCCTGCGGAACTGCGACGTCAAAATACGATTCCCGCGGATGCTATGCCGTTCAAGACTGGACTAGTATTTACCTATGACTGCGGTGAGTTTGAGAAGAACCTGACCGATGCACTGACTATGATCAACTATAATGAGTTTGACGCCCGTCGAGCGAAATCCCAAGCTATCGGCAAGTTACGCGGGCTGGGGATTTCCAACACAATTGAACGTGCCGGAGGTCCGTCTATGGAAGAAGCGACCGTACGTATCGACAAAACCGGTAATATAATGGTGATGGCGGGGACCATCAGCCAAGGACAGGGGCACGATACAGTTTACAAACAAATCGTCGCTGAAAAGCTCGGCGTGGGGGTTGATCGCATCCGAGTACGTGAAGGCGATACCGATATGCAGGGGATCGGCGGTGGCACAGGTGGATCTCGCTCCGCGACTTGCGGCGGTTCGGCAGTTTACCAAGCTGCTTTGGCTGCGATCGATAAGGCTAAAAAGCTAGCCGCCCATGAACTCGAGGCCAGCGTAGAAGATTTAGAGTATGCTAATAGCAGCTTCACCATTGCCGGGACCGACCGGTCGATTACACTGGCCGAGGTAGCTAAGTTATCCTACGTGCCAGGTAAGCAGCCTGAGGGGGTAGACGCCGGTATTGATGAACGCTCTACCTTTTCTCCAAAAACTGCAAATTATCCTAATGGTGCCCATGCTTGCGAGGTAGAAATTGACCCCGACACAGGAGTGGTTGATATTCAGGCCTACGTCATTGTCGATGATGTAGGTACGGTGTTGAATCCGCTGTTACTGAAAGGCCAGATACATGGTGGGGTAGCACAAGGGGTTGGACAAGCGGTGATGGAACGGGCTGTGTTCGACGGTAATGGCCAAAATGTGACAGGCTCTTTTATGGATTATGCTATGCCGCGCGCGCAGGATTTTACCCTATTTGAGGTGAAATCGAACCCTGTGCCTACCAAACAAAACCCACTTGGTGTCAAAGGTGCAGGCGAGGCTGGCACGGTTGGCGCGTTACCCGCGGTAATGAATGCGATCGAGCACGCGCTACGGAGCGCCGGCGTCGAAAAAATTGACATGCCAGCATCTCCCGAACGCATTTGGGCGGCTTTGCGTGCTGCAAGTTAGGGGAACCTATTGGTATGCATCTAGCGACCACGACGTTTTTTCGAATGCCCTGTACCGATCTGTGGAATATTCGGGACAGGCCGGATGATCAGGCTGGCCGCGCCCGCTTCGCTGTCTAAAATTTTCTTGCCTCTTTATATGAGCGGTGTATCCCAATCGGGCGAGATCAATGAGTTACCTCTCCCTCCACCGTGGTCCGATAGATGTGTCGAATATCTGGGTATTGGTAGCCGCCTGTCGCTCTATGATTTGTACATCGATTGTCCCACATGACAACGTCACCGTCGCGCCAGCTGTGGCGATAAATAAATTGTTTTTTTATCGATTGAGCAATTAACGCATCGAGTAAGCTTGCGGCATCTTTCTCACTAACGCCATCACCTTTTATTCCAATCGTAAAGCGCGGCGAGCAATAGAGGCTCTTGCGGCCGGTTACTGGATGCGTTCTGACAAGCGGGTGTTCGACATCTGGAATCTCCATTTCTTGACGTTTGTAAAACTCGACAGCGCCTTCTCGAGCCCCGGAAATCTTTACTCGCTTGTTTTTCAGTTTGCTGATCGAGTGACACCCGCGCAGCCCGGATATTTTTTCTTTGGTCTTTCTGGGCAACGCCTCATATGCCGCGTACATGTTAGCGAAGTCAGTTTGCCCTCCCTGTGACGGATTTTTGAGAGAGTAGAGGATTGTGCAATTAGCCGGATGGGCCTTGAACTGGTGATCAGAGTGCCAAGCGTCACCGGCATCAATCACGCCTATTTGGTTCCCCGCG
>CEUN01008929.1_pt1 | contig 10108 bp, 7 predicted proteins | sample 361501 | NCBI WGS metagenome assembly CEUN01 (sample SAMEA2622801, study PRJEB7988) | marine metagenome | biome: marine biome (ENVO:00000447); feature: marine epipelagic mixed layer (ENVO:xxxxxxxxx); material: "saline water (ENVO:00002010), including plankton (ENVO:xxxxxxxx)" | depth 120 m | reverse complement strand
GGCCAGCCGATTCTGGTCGTACAACACCACCACCATGCCGGTGGCCCACAGGGACCAGGTGGGGCAATCCCGAGAGGTGCCGTGAAAGTGTTCGTTGATAAAGGCCACCGCCTCACCGATATGACCGAGCTGGTGATTGGCCAGGGCGGTAATCAGCCCGGCGTAGCCGGCGGTGAAATTGTGCCCCAGGCGCAGCAGCACTTCCCGGGCCTGGCTGGCAAACGCCAGCGCGGATTCCAGCCGCCCATGCTGCAGATGGTAGTAGGCCACCATGGACAGGGAGAAGGCGCGAATATCCCGGTGGCCGCTGCTTTCCATCAGCAGGGACAGGTTGGCCCCTTCCATGAAGTCGGTATCGTGCTGGAACAATTGCAGGTGCATTTCCAGAAAGTCGATGACCCGGGCGTGGTTGTCCCGGGCCGCCTCGCCACTGCGGGGCGAGTCTTTCAGGGCATCCAGATAATAACGGGCGCGAAAAAAGCGACGCGACAGGGTCAGGGTGCTGATCAGCGGCGCGGACAGTTCGTCGCGGCTGAGAATGACGCTGTCCGGCAGGGTTTCCGCCCAGTCGAGAATGTGGGCGGTGTAGCCTTCGCGCAGCCAGTAGTCGAAGGCCTGTTCCAGGCAATGGATGAACAGGCTGTCATCCCCGGCACGCTTCGCATGCCACACCGCCTGGCGAAAATTCTGCTGACGCACGAAGAAACGGGTGGCACGGCGATGGATCGGCGCGATGCAGTCGGGCATGTCGATGGCCACCCGGGCGCGCAGGAAATCCTTGAGCAAGACGTGGTAACGGTACCAGCCGGGCTTGCCCGGTACCGGAATCAGAAACAGCTCGCGGGAAGTCAGCTCTTCGATCAGGCGGGCGCAGTGGTCGCTCTGCAATACCTGATCGCACAGTTCCGCGTTGAAGCTGTCCAGCAGCGCGCTTTGCATGAACAAGGTGCGGGCGGTATCGGGCAGGCCTTTCAGAACTGCATGGCCGAAGTAATCCATCAGCTCCGGCTGGCTGGCATTGAAGTCCTGCAGGGTCTGCATGCCCGAGCGCATGGCCGCCAGCAGGGCGATCTTCACGCCGGCCATCCAGCCTTCGGTAATGGCAAGCAGGTGTGCCAGCTCCTCCTCATCAAGAGCCTTGCCGCCCAACCCCGCATTGAGCGCCGAGACTTCCTCCCGGCGGATCTTCAGGTCATCCACGCCGATTTCCAATACCGCCTCTTCCAGCCGCAGGCGGCTCACATCCAGGGGCGGCTGGGTACGGCTGGCAATAATCAGGTGGACGTCTGCCGGCGGCTGATCCAGCAAGGCACCGATGACACTGAGGGTTTCCGGGCTGCGAATATGCTGGAAATCGTCGAAGACAATAAACAGGGGCTCGGCCACCTGCTCCAGGGCATCGAACAGCGCATCGGCGATGGACGATGGCGGCAGCTCGGCCACATCGAAAGGCATGAACCAGGAGGTATCGAAGGCGGGCACGACTGCCCGGGTGCGCTCGGCGAAGCGGCGCAGAAAACGCACCGGATCATCATCCGCCGGTCGCAGATTCAGGGACACTACCGCAGGGGCATCAGGCCGCGATTGCCACTGGCTCAGCAGGGTGGATTTTCCCGCCCCGGCCGGAGCCAGCAGCAGGGTGAGAGGAACCCGGGCGCAATGATCCAGCAATGCCACCAGTTCCTTCCGGTAGAACCGGCCCGCAGCGGGCCGGGACGCATCAGTCGTACTCATTTCTGGTCTGCCTAGCGTGTTTTTATTGTTATCTGGCCGGCTGGGACGCCAGTACCGATATGCAAACTAACGGATACTGGCGTACCAGTTCCGGCATTTGATCACAATCTGAACAACAGGGCAGCGCCGTGGCCGCAATTCACAAAGGAAGGACAGGGTCTGGGGTCGGACGTCTGAGGTCTGACGCTATAACCGGAAAATCTGCTGGCCTTGCAGCAGCTATCCCGGCCCCCTGACAGCCGAGACCTTCCCCGGAAGCGCTTGAAAGCTGACTGGTTTCGGTTTTTGGCGTCAGACCTCTGACCTAAGACCGGGGGATGCCGCTGTTCGCGCCCACAAAAAAGCCCCCTTCCCGTTAAGGAAGAGGGCTTATTGTGATACACCGGCGGATCAGGGAATCGGCAGGTAGCCGCCGTCCACTTCCTTGGTGACGATAGCCACCGCGTTGTGGGCGTGCAGGCTTTCCAGGTGATTCACCCGCAGCCAGAAGTCCTTGTAGCAACCCTGCGGGTCCAGCGCCTGCTTGAGACGGCGGGCCGCATCTTCGCAGAACATCAGGTTCTGGCCGTTAAGCAGGGCGAATTCCTGCTCGTCCACCCGCTTCACGGCGGTCTGCACCGGGGTTTTCAGGGCCCCTTCGATGGAGTCGATCAGCGCGGTGATCGGGAAGGCATCGCCTTCGGTGTGGTCCAGCAGGACCCGTACCTGGGCCACGGAACGCTGGCTGTGCGGGGTGGCCAGAATGCCCTCTTCGGTACCCAGCCACTCAAACACCGCGTCCGCATCGACCTTGCCTTCGGCAAAATCGCGGCGGAACTGTTCCTGAATCAGCTGGCGGGACAGGGCCGCCGAGCACGGGCAGGTGGAGGAATACGGCACTTCCACGTACATCTCGATACGCATGCCTTCTTCGCACAGGGTGCCCTTGATGCTCACCGGGTAGCTCTTCCAGCCGGAGTAGCTGCTCTTCAGGGCCGGGCGACGCATGGAATATTCAAAGTCCAGCTGCACAAAGCCGCGGGTGCTGAGGCCCTCGTGGGTCTGCAGGAAGTTGCGCAGCAGTTGCTCGATGGAGCCGGCACTCACCGAATGGTCGCCAAAGGTCTCTTCCAGCATCAGGAACAGACGGGACATGTGAATACCCTTGGCATCCGGGTTGGACAGGTTCACATAGGCCTGGATGGAGGTGCTCACCGGGCGTTCGCCGGCCAGGGTGTCACTGACCCGGGCGGGCAGGTGGATTTCGCTCATGCCGACCCAATCCAGGGTGCTATGGATATGATCCACCATGGAATTGGACGCTACGTCCGGCATCTGTTTGGTGCCACCGGCACCGGTTTCACGTGTCATGGGATTCTCCATAGGGGCGCGCGAGGGGTCGTGAGAGAACCCGCCGGGTGAACAAAACGGTAACCCGACCGTCATCGCCCTGACTGACAAGGGGGGCAAGTCTAGCAGAAAGTCACCCGCAAATTGACCATTTGCGGGCGCAGCTTTGACTATGAGATTAACAGAATGGCCCTATCAGACGGGCTCATCATTGTTACCAACCAGCTCCTGGAAGCGGGCCAGCTCGTGCAGCGGGCGGAACATCTCTTCACTGCGGGCATGGCGACGCAGGGTTTCCGAGGTCTGAATGGCGGCATCCAGGTCGGTGAGAGCATTGTCGATTTCGCCCAGCCCGGCCCAGGCGCAGGCGCGCTGGTAGAGGGCGTGGGAGTTCTCCTCGTCCACTTCCAGCACCCGGTCGCACAGGCTCAGGGCCCAGCGCTGCTCGCCCAGTTCCAGGGCGGCATCGGCCTTCCAGGCCAGCGCTTCCGGGTCGTCCGGGCGCAGTTCCAGAATGCGGTCGTAGAGCTCGATCTTGGCCTGGGCACTGGGCTCCTTGGTCGCCTTCAGCCACAGGCTGTGGATCTCGTTGGTACGCTCGATCTCTTCCTGGTTTTCGGCAATGGTCAGGGATTTCTTGCGCAGCTCCCGTTCCAGATCTGCCAGGCGCGCCTCGTACTCGCTGGTCAGGCGGGCCATCTCCTTTTCCGCATAGACACGCACGTTGTCTTTCAGGTCACGGATGGTGGACCAGCCCACCAGCGCCAGAATGGAGGCGGCACCGGCAATCAGGTAGAAGAAGTAGGTCACCGTATTGGTGGCGTAGCCCATGGCCTTGTCCGCCACTTCCAGCTCCCGGTCGGTGACCAGCAGATTCATCTGGTTACGGTATTCCATCATGTCCTGACGGAGGCTACGCAGCTCGCCAAGAATCCAGTTTTCCCGAAACTGGGAAATCACCGGCCCCTTTTCGATCTCGCTTTCGGATTCCGGACGAGGAGCCTCACCGGTTTCCGCCATCACCGTGGGCGCCAGGCCCAGAAACAACACCCCCAGCAAAGCCAGGCGCGCAAGTCGCATCGTCTGCAAGACACTATCCTCAATCTGTCGACTTACGTTCAAAAACCCTGGGTATGGTCGCATTAAGGCCCGCCAGACGCCACCGCTGCGGCCACTGCCAGCGAAGGCGTTGCGGCGGAAACGGGAACAAAAAGCACCATAACGGCGCATTACAGGCAAAACGATACAGCCCAGTAACCACGGGCATTTGGCGGGGAAACGCCGGCGCAGGCCGGCATTTATTTTGACTTCTAAATGTTTTATCTCTAAAATGTCCTACCACTTTTCGCAAGAGATTACTCGGCATTGCCCTGAATGATGTGGGGTTTAATCCTTACATCTCAAAGGTGATTGCAGACATTCTATGTCTAATAACGGTCACATTCCTTTGTTATCAAGAGAAAAGACGGCAATGGCCAGACACGAAGACGTGCTGATCGCATTACGACAGATTATTCGCGCCACCGACCTCTACTCGCGCAAGCTGAGCAAGGTCTCCGGCCTGACTTCGCCGCAGCTTTTGATCATGCAGGCGATTTCTGCCCACGGCGAAATCACCATGGGCGATCTGGCCAACGAGGTTTCCCTCAGCCAGGCCACCATCACCACCATTCTCGACCGTCTGGAAAAGCGCGAGCTGATTGAGCGCAAACGGGGTGAGCAGGACAAACGCCGCGTTTACGCCAAATTGACCCAGGCGGGCGTCATCATCATTGACCAGGCCCCCACCCCGCTTCAGGACGAATTCATCGAACGTTTTGACCGGCTGGAAGATTGGGAGCAATCTTTAATTCTCAGCTCCCTGCAGCGGGTGGCCGCAATGATGAATGCCGGTGATATTGACGCCTCCCCGGTGCTGGACCTGGGTGCAATAGACCGCGCCCAACCGGCGGTGGACATGAGCAGCCGCCGCGAACGCGAAGCCAACTCTTTCTCTAAAACGGACCAAAAGTGAAACCATGGTTGCAGACAGTGCAAAGAAAACGGACTCATCCACCGACAATCAGGATGACATTACTTTCCGTAAACCGGAAAGCCAGGACGGCAGCCGGGTGCACAAGCTGATCAGCGAGTGCAAGCCGCTGGACGAGAACTCCGTCTATTGTAATTTGCTGCAGTGTACGCACTTTGCCGACACCTCCGTCGCTGCGGAAATGGATGGCGACCTGGTGGGTTTCATCTCCGGCTACATTCCACCCAAGCAGCAGAACACGCTGTTTGTCTGGCAGGTAGCGGTGCATGAAAAAGCCCGCGGCAAGGGTCTGGCCAAGCGCATGCTGGCCGAACTGATCGGGCGCGAAGAAAGCAGCGACGTACAGTTCATCGAGACCACCATTACCCCGGACAACGAAGCCTCCTGGGGAATGTTCCGCAGCTTCGCCTACCAGCGCAGCTGGCCCACGGAAGAATTCATTCTGTTCGATTCGCGCATTCATTTTGCCGGCGAACACAACGACGAATACCTGCTGCGTATCGGGCCATTCAACAGAGACGAAGCCTGAACGCCCGAACCAGAACGAATACGCACGAATTCAAGCGAGGAACAGGAATAATGGATACCGACATTTTTGAAAGCCACGAATCGGAAGTAATGAGCTATGCCCGCAGCTTCCCGGTGGTGTTCGATCAGGCCAAGGGCAGCTACCTGTACGACGAAACCGGCAAGGAGTATATCGACTTCCTGGCCGGCGCAGGCACCCTGAACTACGGCCACAACAACCCGGTACTGAAAGAAAAGCTCATTGAGTACATTCAGCGCGACGGCATTGTTCACGGTCTGGACATGCACACCATGGCCAAGCGTGAATTCATGGATGCTTTCTACGAAGTGATCCTGAAGCCCCGCGACATGGACCACGTGATGCAGTTCACTGGTCCCACCGGCACCAATGCCGTGGAAGCGGCGCTGAAGATCGCCCGTAACATCAAGGGCCGTGAAAACATCATCAGCTTCACCAATGGTTTCCATGGTGTAAGCCTGGGCGCCCTGGCCGCCACCGGCAACAGCCACCACCGTGGTGTCGCCGGCGTCACCATGGGCGGCGTAACGCCGATGCCCTATGACGGTTATCTGGGCGATGCCTTCGACACCACCGAATACCTGGACAAGGTACTGGGCGATTCCTCCAGCGGTGTGGATCATCCGGCCGCCGTGATCGTAGAAACCGTACAGGGCGAAGGCGGTATCAACGCGGCCAGCTTCGAGTGGCTGCGCAACCTGGAAAAGGTTTGCCGCAAGCACGACATGCTGCTGATTCTGGATGACATCCAGGCAGGCTGCGGCCGTACCGGCAGCTTCTTCAGCTTTGATGAAATCGGCATCAACCCGGACATCATTACCCTGTCCAAGTCTCTGAGTGGCTATGGCCTGCCCTTCGCCATGGTGCTGCTCAAGCCGGAACTGGACCAGTGGAAGCCCGGTGAGCACAACGGGACGTTCCGTGGCCACAACCTGGCCTTCGTCACCGCTGCTGCTGCCCTGAATCACTACTGGCGCGACGACAAGTTCGCCAAGGAAGTGCAGAAAAAGGCCGACATCATCACCGAGCGTTTCCGCGAGATCGCCAACAGCTACGACGACCACTGGTTCTACCTGAACGGTCGCGGCATGATGCAGGGCCTGGTGGCCCGTGACGGCGAGCTGGCCGGCGAAATCACCAAGGCCTGCTTCAAGCGTCAGCTGGTGATTGAAACCTCCGGTGCCGATGACCAGGTGATCAAGACCCTGTGTCCGCTCACCATTGCCGAAGAAGATCTGACCCGTGCCCTGGATATCATCAAGGAAAGCGTCAGCGAAGTAATGACCGACCGCATCAAGCGCGGTGAAGCGCACTCTGTTTCCAGCATCAGCGGCTAACAGACTGCCCGCTCCCCCGGTTCCGGGGGAGCCTTTCTCCCCCCTCCCTTTTTTGCTCAGGAGTCATATTCATGATCGTTCGTACTCTGGCGGAAGCCGAGAAGTCAGACCGTTGTGTCAAAGCCGAAAACGGTAACTGGCAGTCTGTGCGTCTGTCCCTGAAAGACGACAAGATGGGTCACTCTTTCAACATCACCACCATTTTCAAGGGCACCAAGACCCATATTCACTACAAGAACCACTGGGAATCCGTGTACGTGATTTCCGGCAACGGCAAGATCGAAACCATTGCCGATGGCAAGGTCTATGATCTGCAGCCGGGCACCATCTACCTGCTCGACGAGCACGACGAGCACTGGCTGTACGGTGGTGACGAAGACATGGTGGTGGCCTGTGCCTTCACCCCGCCGCTGAGCGGCAAGGAAGTACACGATGAGAATGGCGTGTACCCGGCGGATCTGGATTAAGTTGCCTGCACGCAGACACGCAACACGCTTGCACGCATAAAAACGGGGCGCTTTTGGCGCCCCGTTTTTTGTTCAGGCTCTGCGGACAGAACCTTTGGCAGATCACTTAAAACGCGTACTTGGCAGTGAATTGCACGCGCTTCACATCACCATTATCACCGGCTTCGGTTTCCCGCTCGGCGTAGATCAGCTCACCACCCAGTGACAAGGGTTTCGCCACCTGCCAGATCAGGTTGGCGTGGGCGCTTTGCACCGTTTCATTGGTGGTGCCGGCTACGGTATCCGGGTTGTCCGCTTCGCTCATGGACACCGCAAAATTGGACCGCCAACTATCATTCCAGTGATGACGCAGGGCCAGCACCGCACTCCACTGGTCAATCAGCTCGATATCCCCGTCTGCCTCGATCTGCCCGGAGCGGAATGCATTGAGGGTGTGATAGCGGCCGATGGCATTGCCGTAGTTAAGCTGGAAACGCACATCATCCATGTCGCCCAGCATCATCTTGCCTGCCAGCGCCAGACCATAGCCGTATTCACTTTCGTCCCGGTCCTGACCGCCGATGTTGTCCTGGTAGGCCAGCTCCCGGCCCATGCCGGACAGGCTCACATTGCCCCAGTCACCACTAAGGTTGTAGCGCAGCACCACATCGGGTGCGCCATTATCGTCGTAGGGATTTTCCGCACCGCCGTAGAGAGTGGTGGACGGATTTTCCAGGGCCAGCATGAGCGGCCCATTGGTGTAGCGGATCTGCGGCTGTCGCTCGAAGATGGTGCCGGCGGCACCCACAAAGTCCAGGGTTTCCGGCAAGGCGCTGACATTGAAGAAGGTGGACCAGGTCTGGCCGAACAACCACTTGTCCCAGCTCAGGTAGGCGTGGCGAATACGTGGCGCGTAGCTGTTGCTGATGCGTTCATCCCCCAGGCCGGTGGTCTGGAAATCAATCTCGATGTGTCCCTTCACATCCCCCACCGGAGTGCGGGTCACACTCTTCAGCCAGAAACGGCTCTGCTTGGCGTGCATGTGCAGTTTTCCGGAACCCTCTTCCCCCGCCACGGGAATGGTGGAGGGAACCATAAAATCTTCACCGATGGGCGCCGAGGCTTCTTCACCATCGCTGTATTTGCTGTAGATAGTGTCGGCTTTGATAAAACCGCCGAAGGTAATCTGGCTATTTCCGCCACTGTGTTCCAGCTTGTTTTCCAGCTCGGCGACGCGCTCCTCGAGCGTGGCAGCACCCGCCATACCCGCATGGGCAAGCAAAACGGCGGCACACAGGTACTTGGGTTTTATTGCTGTCATGGCCCTGTCCTCTTGTTTTCATCAACACGTAAGTGACTCCACTCACAGCTTGCGCGGGCCATTTCTGACGAACTATTAGCCATAGGTCGAATCCAGCGCCGCGCCCTGTAAGACCAAGGTCTAATTCAGGCCGGCCCTGCGCTTTCGCACACTGCTGGCACGCCTATAACAATCGCATCACTTCAGTGAGGAACTCCCATGGAAACGGGTGTACGCGTGCCGGTAAAAGCGGCCCTGAAATCCCATTGCTGGATCGACGCCAACGACTACCAGTCCCTTTACCAGCAAAGCCTGAAAGACAGTGTCGGTTTCTGGCGGCGCCAGGCACAGCGTATTGACTGGATGCGTGAACCCCTGCAGGTGCGCGACACCAGTTTTCACCCGAATGACGTGCATATTCGCTGGTTTCAGGATGGCGAACTGAACGCCAGCGTCAACTGCATCGATCGGCACCTGGCCGGCAACGGCGATGGCATCGCCCTCTACTGGGAAGCAGACGAGCCGGGCCAGCCCAGCCGCGAAATCACCTACCAGGCACTGCACCTGCATGTCTGTCAGCTTGCCAATACCCTCAAGCGCCACGGTATCGGCAAGGGTGACCGGGTGATGATCTATATGCCGATGATTCCGGAAGCCGTGTTTGCCATGCTCGCCTGTGCCCGCATCGGTGCCATTCATTCCGTGGTCTTTGCGGGTTTTTCCCCGGATGCCCTTGCCGGGCGCATCGCCGACTGCGGTGCCAGAATGGTGATCACCGCCGACGCCGGGCGCCGCGGCGGAAAAGCCGTTCCGCTCAAGGACAATGTGGATGACGCCCTGCGCCAGAGCGGCACCAGTGGCGTGGAGAAAGTACTGGTGGTGCGCCATGTGGGTAACGAGATTCACTGGCAGCCGGGCCGCGATCTGGACTACGCAACCGAACAATCACAAAGCGACAGCCACTGCCCACCAGAAACCATGAACGCGGAAGACCCGCTGTTCATCCTTTATACCTCCGGCTCCACCGGCAAACCCAAGGGCGTGCTGCACACCACCGGCGGCTATCTGGTCTATGCCTCACTGACCCATCAACTGGCCTTTGATTACCAGCCCGGCCAGGTGTACTGGTGTACCGCCGACGTGGGCTGGATTACCGGCCACACCTATCTGGTCTACGGACCGCTGGCCAACGGTGCCACCTGCGTGATGTTCGAAGGCGTGCCCAATTACCCCAACGACCAGCGGGTGGGCGACATCATCGACCGCTATGGCGTGGAGATTCTCTATACCGCGCCCACCGCCATCCGCGCCTTGATGGCCGGGGGCGATCACTGTTGCCAGAGCAGCCGGCGTGACAAATTACGGGTGCTGGCCACCGCCGGT
>CEUN01158464.1_pt1 | contig 10127 bp, 8 predicted proteins | sample 361501 | NCBI WGS metagenome assembly CEUN01 (sample SAMEA2622801, study PRJEB7988) | marine metagenome | biome: marine biome (ENVO:00000447); feature: marine epipelagic mixed layer (ENVO:xxxxxxxxx); material: "saline water (ENVO:00002010), including plankton (ENVO:xxxxxxxx)" | depth 120 m | reverse complement strand
CGCGGCAGCCGCAGCAGCCGCGGGCGCGTCGGTGACTCTGGTCAGCGGTCCGACCGCGCTGAACCCGCCATCAGGAATCCGGTATCAACCGGTCCAATCTGCCGAGGATATGCTGGCAGCGGTCGAGCGGGAGATTGAAGACTGTGATGTCTTTATTGGGGTGGCCGCTGTTGCGGACTATCGTCCGGCGCAGTCTGCGTCCTCGAAGATCAAAAAACATACCGAATCCGTCACGCTTGAACTGGTTCGCAACCCCGACATCCTGGCACGGGTCGCGCAGAGCCCAAAGCGCCCCTTCACCGTCGGCTTTGCCGCGGAAACGGATCAGGCAATTCCCAATGCGCGCGATAAACTGCAGCGCAAAGGCCTTGACCTCATCGCTGTCAATCAGATCAACGAAACCAATAACCCCTTCGGCAGTGAAGAAAATCATCTCGTCCTGATCAGTGAGACTGATGAGATTGATCTTGGCCGCGATAGCAAAACCGCTCTCGCCGAGCACCTGATTGCCGAAATTGCCCACCGATATCATGACCAACATTCAGCTAAAGATCCTTGACCCCCGCATTGGCAGCGAATTCTCTTTTCCTAACTACGCGACCTCGGGTTCCGCGGGCGTTGACCTTGTCGCCTGTCTGGACTCCCCTTTAACGGTCGAGCCAGGTCAGTGCGAACTGATCCCGAGCGGGATCGCCCTGCATATTGCCGACCCTTCGCTCGCGGCCGTACTGCTGCCGCGATCCGGCCTCGGCCACAAACACGGGATTGTTCTGGGAAATCTCGTCGGCCTGATCGACAGCGACTACCAGGGCGAGATCAAGATATCCTGCTGGAATCGCGGCAATTCGTCATTTGAAATTCAGCCAGGAGACCGGATAGCCCAACTCGTCGTGGTCCCGGTCGCGCAGTGCCAGTTTGAAGTCGTCGAATCCTTCGATGCAAGTGAACGGTCGGCCGGAGGATTTGGACATACGGGAACGCGCTAGAGGATCCTCATCTTCTTCAGTACGGCAACGACCACCATAGTCGGATCACACATAGATCAGTTATACTCCCGGGAGTTGTTAACGCAGTTAATTCATGCGCTGACCGCGCCTGCCGAATGAGCAAAAAGACCGGTCAGAGACCGACACAGTCTCTTGCGCCCCTTTCAGGGGCAAATCGCGCCTATCTAGAGGATCTTTTCAACAGATCCCAGCAGGACCCAGCCAATCTATCACCGGACTGGACTGAGTTTTTCGCCCGGTTGCCCGAGGAAACGGCTTCACCAAAGAAAGCCGCCGAGGTCCCAGGTCGGGAACAGAGCGATGAGGCCGGCAGAAAACAGGCCGCGGTACTTCGCCTGATCAATGCCTATCGAACCCGTGGCCACAGCATTGCCAACACCGATCCCCTTGGCATCGCGAATCCATCCATTCCCGAAGACTTCGATCTTTCATTCCAGGAGCTTTCAGAGGAGGACCTTGGGATAAATTTTGACACGGGCTCTCTGGCCTTTGGTCCCGAAACACTTTCCCTGAAGCGCATTCGTGATCTCTGTCATGACGTGTACTGCGGGCCGGTTGGCGTGGAATATATGCATATCTCGGACACCGCCGAAAAGCGGTGGCTGCAAAGCCATCTGGAAACAGATCCGGTTCGCCCCCGCCCTGACGCTGAATTTCGAAAGCACCTGCTCCAGCGCCTGACAGCAGCAGAGGGACTTGAGCGCTATCTTCATACACGTTTTGTGGGTCAAAAACGCTTTTCCCTTGAGGGTGGAGAAACCCTCATACCGGCGCTGCAGCAATTGATTCAGATTTCCGGGCAATCGGGCGTCAAGGAAGTTGTTATCGGGATGGCTCATCGCGGTCGTCTCAATGTCCTGGTTAATATTCTGGGCAAATCTCCGGAAGATCTCTTCAGTGAATTCGAGGGAAAGGTCGAAACCACTGGTAACGAGATCAATACCGGCGATGTAAAGTATCACCAGGGCTTCTCTGCGGACGTCCACACCCCGGGTGAGACTGTTCATGTGGCCCTGTCATTCAATCCTTCACACCTTGAGATCATCAATCCGGTGGTCGAAGGTTCGGTACGCGCCCGTCAGGATCGGCGCAAGGATGATGACAAGGATCAAGTCCTGCCTGTTCTGGTCCACGGGGATGCCGCCTTTGCGGGACAGGGTGTCGTGATGGAGACACTCAACATGTCGAATACCCGAGGGTTTTCGACCGGCGGTACGATCCACCTGATCGTCAATAACCAGATCGGGTTTACCACACGCAACCCGCTAGACGCACGATCGACACCCTACTGTACCGAGATTGCGAAAATGGTCCAGGCGCCGATATTTCATGTCAACGGCGATGATCCCGAGGCCGTGATCTATGCGGTGGAAATTGCTCACCGTTACCGCATGCATTTTCATAAGGACGTTGTCATCGACATCATCTGCTATCGGCGTCTCGGCCATAACGAGGCGGATGAACCCGCCATCACCCAGCCATCAATGTATCGTGTGATCCGGGCTCTGCCGACCACGCGGGAGCGTTATGCCGATAAGCTGATTTCCGAAGGAACCATCAGCCAGGCCGAGAGTGAGTCCCAGGAGACGGATTACCGGAACGCTCTTGATGACGGACGCGTTGTTCACCCTCCTGCTTATGATGCCGACAAAGCGCGCTTTTTGGTCGATTGGACACCTTACCTCGGCGCGAAGTGGACGGACCCGGCCGAGACCGCTATCGGCCGCGAGCGGGTGATCCGTCTCAATCAGCGCCTGATGACACTTCCAGAAGGATTTGAACCGCATCGTCGGGTCAAGCGCCTGCTTGATGACCGAACCCAAATGGCGCAGGGCGAAATCGCAATGGACTGGGGTTTTGCCGAAACCATGGCTTACGCCTCCTTGATTGAGGACGGGTATTCAGTCCGGCTATCAGGCCAGGACTCGGGACGCGGCACCTTCTCACACCGGCATGCGGTGTTGAAGAACCAGGCTCGCCGTCAGCCCTATGTCCCGCTTCGCAGCATTGGCGACGATCCATCGAAATTTCTGGTGATTGATTCTCTGCTGTCAGAAGAAGCCGTAATGGGCTTTGAATACGGTTACGCCACCACGGAGCCCCGAACGCTGACCATCTGGGAAGCGCAGTTCGGCGATTTCGCCAATGGTGCGCAAGTCGTTATTGATCAGTTCATCAGCAGCGGTGAAGCCAAATGGCAGCGCTTGTGCGGCCTGACACTCTTCTTGCCTCATGGCATGGAGGGGCAGGGACCGGAGCATTCCTCGGCCCGGCTAGAACGCTTCCTGCAGTTGTGCGGCGACAACAATATGCAGGTGTGCGTCCCGACTACTCCTGCCCAGTTCTTTCACTTACTCCGACGGCAAATGATCAGGCCACTGCGCCGCCCGCTGGTTGTCATGACCCCAAAGAGCCTGTTGCGCCACCGCCATTCTGTTTCTCCTCTGACCGACCTGACGGAGGGACGTTTTCAGAATTTGATCGATGACAGCTCGATTGAAGACAAGGCTGCGGTCGAGCGAATCGTCCTTTGTACCGGAAAGGTTTTCTTTGATCTGGATGCGGGGCGTGCCGCTCGTGAAGACCAAACCACGGCTCTCATCCGGCTCGAACAGTTGTACCCGATGCCGCAGGAACAACTCGAGGACGCGCTCGCCGGGTATCCCAACTGTAAAACCCTCGTTTGGTGTCAGGAGGAGCCGCGAAACCAGGGCTCCTGGCACCGCATCCAAAACCACCTGTCACGAGCAATCCGCCAGGATCAGCGTCTTGAGCATGTAAGTCGTGACGCGTCGGCCTCACCCGCGGTGGGGTATTATCAAAAGCATCTCGAGGAACAGGGAGCTCTGGTGAACGAGGCGCTTGGATCGCAATCCACTTCGCTTGCCGCTACCGCATCAGGAAGTTGATCAGGATGTCTGTCGAAATCAAAGTGCCTATGCTGCCCGAGTCGGTTGCAGATGCCACCATGCTGCATTGGCATGTCGAAGTCGGCCAGCCAGTGCGCCGCGACGACAACTTGGTCGATATCGAAACCGAGAAGGTGGTGCTGGAAGTGCCCGCGCCTCGAGACGGCGTCATCACCGAAATTCTGCGAACAGAAGGAGACACCGTTCTGGCAGACGACGTGATCGCGCTGTTCGAAGAGGGACCGGCGCCCACAGCACAGCCCGAAACCCCTACTTCGGAAACGACAGAGTCGGCGCTGCCGGATACTGACGCTCTGCCTGAGGAAGCAAAAGCGCCTGTCAGCCCCTCCCCGCCCGCGACTATCGAGAAACCCTCTGTAGCAGCACCCGCCGGACCCGCCGTAAAGAACCTGGCTGCGGTGAAAGGCGTTGATCTTTCCGATGTGGACGGAACCGGGCGGGGCGGGCGAATCTTGAAAAATGATGTGCTTGCACGTACCAACTCATCCCCCATAGAAGCCGTCGCTGCGGATGCTCAAGGGGTTCGTCGCGAGCCGATGAGCCGGCTACGCAAAACTATCGCCTCACGCCTTATCGACGCTCAGCACAACGCCGCGATCCTGACCACGTTCAACGAAGTGGACCTGTATGAGGTGAAATCCCTGCGCACCCGTTACCAGGAAGCATTCGAAAAAGCCCATGGAGTGCGCCTGGGATTCATGTCCTTCTTCGTCAAAGCTTGTGTGGAAGCTTTGAAACGTTTCCCCATCATCAATGCAGCGGTCGATGGATCTGACATCCTGTATCACGACTATTACGACATTGGGATTGCCGTATCTTCCCCTAGAGGTCTGGTGGTACCAGTACTCCGGAGCGCAGAGCGCCTCGGGCTAGCGGAAATTGAATCGTCTATTGCGGCCTTTGGAGAACGTGCCAAATCCGGCACACTCAGTCTTGAGGATTTGAGCGGCGGTACCTTTACGATCACCAATGGTGGTGTTTTTGGCTCGATGCTCTCAACGCCCATACTCAATCCGCCGCAAAGCGCTATTCTCGGAATGCACAAAATCCAGGACCGGCCGGTCGCCCTCGAGGGTACCGTTGTCGTCCGCCCCATGATGTACCTGGCATTGTCGTACGACCATCGAATCATCGATGGCTCAGACGCCGTTTCCTTCCTGGTGGCGATCAAGGAAGCGCTTGAAGACCCTGCCCGTCTGTTGCTGGAGGTCTGAACGGTTGATCCAGTGATGCCCCGAGACAGCCGGGCCCGGCACGAGACATGAGCAGCATATTCCATGAGTAACTTTGACGTAGTCGTGATCGGCGCAGGACCGGGGGGCTATGTCGCTGCGATACGCTGCGCCCAGCTCGGTTTAAAAACGGCCTGCATCGACCGTTGGATTGGCAAGAGCGGCAAACCCTCTGTGGGCGGAACCTGCCTTAATGTCGGATGTATTCCTTCCAAGGCCCTGCTAGATTCTTCAGAGCGCTATGAAGAGCTGAAAATTCATGCGGCAGATCACGGGATCAGCAGCGGACCCGTTTCGATTGATGTCGAGAAAATGCTGGCGCGCAAAGACAAGATCGTCTCGGAGTTGACGGACGGAATCAGCGCCCTTTTTAAATCCAATCAGATTGCCTTTTTCCCCGGACACGGCTGTCTGGTCGAGGCAGGGGTCGTCCGCGTGTCGTCTGACGACCGCACTGAAGAGATACTCAAGGCAAAGCACGTCATCCTGGCCAGCGGTTCAACGCCCGTGCAGTTGCCCGGCATGGCGGTAGACAATCAAACGATATTTGACTCTGCCGGAGCACTTGAATTCTCCACTGTGCCTAAAAAACTGGGAATCATTGGGGCGGGGGTGATCGGCTTGGAGCTCGGCAGTGTGTGGCGGCGCCTCGGCGCCGAGGTGGTCATCCTCGAAGCGATGGATTCTCTGCTCGGTACGGCAGATCCGATGATCGCTCGGGAGGCTAAAAAACAGTTTTCCCGTCAGGGACTGGATATCCGCCTTGGGTGCAAAGTCACACAAGTCGAGTCGACAAAAGACGGATGCACCATCCGCTATCTCGACAATGAAAACAGCGAAACCATTGATGTGGAACGCCTGATTGTCGCGGTGGGGCGCCGACCCTGTACCGACGGACTGTTGGGCCCGAATTGTGGCGTGGCGCTTGACCACAAAGGCGCCGTTCCTGTTGATGCCCATTGCGCCACGGCTGTCTCGGGTGTTTGGGCTCTCGGCGATGTCGTCCAGGGACCCATGCTGGCCCACAAGGCCTCAGAGGAAGGTATCGCTGTCGCGGAACGCATTGCTATCGGCGGCGGCCATATTGATCACTCGACGATTCCGTGGGTCATCTATACGCATCCGGAAATCGCCTGGGTAGGCGCAACAGAAGATGAACTCAAATCGCAGGGAACCGACTACGCCGTCGGCATGTTTCCTTTCACTGCCAGTGGACGCGCCAAAGCGGTTGGTGCGACAGAGGGATTTGTGAAGATCCTTGCCTGTCGGGATTCCGACCGAATCCTCGGCGCACATATGATCGGCTCACAGGTGTCAGAACTGATCAATGAAGCGGTGCTCGCCATGTCGATGGAGGCCAGCGCAGAAGACCTCGCCCGCACGGTACATGCCCATCCAACGCTCGCCGAAGTGGTTCATGAAGCGGCGCTCGCATCTCACGGGCGCGCGATCCATAAAGTCAACCGCTAGTTGGCCTTCAATCCGGCTGTATCCGGTCGCCACTCGTTTTCGTTTCCTTCCTGCTCGAGCGTGAGAAGTCCGTAAGTATCTAAATTTATGCTATAATTTTAAACTGCGTTACGAAAAGCGCCCTTCGCTGGATCTACGCAATCGGCACCATCCTTTGGGCCCTCCCAGCCGTACAGACTCAACGCTTAGCGCAGGACTCTCATGAAAAAAGCTGATCCGGTTCTCAACTACGAAGAATTCGCCCACCTTTGCTACAACGTAGTCAAGATTGAAAAAGCGGAACTGCCGAGCGGCGGCTCAGACGGAACCTGCTATCGTTATGTGGTGGCCAATTCGGTTTCCTCCGTCACCGGTTATCGTCAGGGTACCAAGCGTGAGGTCACTCAGTATTGCGCCACCCTGATTGAAGACCTCAATCTCCGGACCATCCCGAAGAAAAAGGTCTGACCTGAAATCCTAAGATTTATTACGGACCGTTGTCCGCCCGCAGGCTCTCAACCGCCGGCATCCCTGAAACACGCGTTAAGGTCGAGCCCGCGTGACCATTGGCCAGATCCCTCTGGCGCAACTTGCGCTGATCTTCATTCCTGTTGCTTTGGTGGTGGCGATTCAGTGGCGATGGTCACTCGCCTACCGGAACACCCTCTACGGACTCAGCCGGATGGTGGTGCAGTTGCTCGCGGTCGGCTACGTCCTGGTCTTTCTTTTCGAGTCAGAAAGTCCGCTCACGGTGTCTGCCGTACTCTTTGTCATGATTACGGTATCGAGCTGGATTGCGCTTCGCCCCTTGGGAGAATCGCGACCCGGCCTCTACTGGATCGCTCTACTCTCCATTACCGCGGGCTGTATTCCCGTTCTGATGCTCGCTACCCAGCTGGTGATCGATGTGGAACCTTGGTATGCACCTCATTACCTGATTCCGCTTGCGGGCATGATTTTCGCCAACTCAATGAACCCGGTGAGCATTGCCGGAGAACGCTACCAAGCGGAACTCGACCATGGCCACAATCCCGAAAAGGCCCGTTACATTGCGATGCAGACCGCAATGATCCCCCTGGTGAACTCGCTGATGGCAGTGGGTCTCGTTTCCCTACCCGGCATGATGACTGGCCAAGTGCTCTCGGGCGTCTCGCCATTGATCGCAGCGCGATATCAGATTCTGGTGATGTGCATGCTCTTTAGTGCATCAGGAATTTCTGTCGCCTGCTTTTTGCACCTGTGGGGCCGGCGGTCTGCACATTGAGGTTACACCTTTACTTTTTGGTTGCGGATATCTGAAGCGCCAGCGCAGCGAAAAGAATCGCCCCACCAGTAAGGGTTGCGGCAGTTGGTAAATCACCCAACATCAGCCATACCCAAACCGGTGCGAGCAAGGGCTCACCCAAAGCAAAGAGCGTCAACTGAACAGCGGGCACCCCTTGTGCGGCCAGAGCAAACAACACACTCCCCAAGCCGAGTTGCACTACCCCCAGCAGCGAACACCACATTGCCTCAATCCACGGAATCACGAGCCCTACGCCTGTGCCGATGCTTACCGACAGACTGACGACCGCCCCAATTGCTCCGCCGTATAAGACAGCCGGCGTCATGTCAACGTTCTTGCCAACGCGCAAGGTGACCGCATAGATCCCAAAGAACACTATGCCGAGAACCGCAACGGCTACACCAATCGTGTCACCCACCTGCAGACGACCCCCCACCATGATCGCGATGCCCGCGACAGCCATCGCGATACTCGCCCAGACCCGCGCACTGACTTGCTCACCCAAAAGGATCTTCCCCAATAAAGCAGCAAGAATTGGGGCCGCTGCCATCACAAACACTGCTACGGCAACGGTGGTGTACTTGAGCGCAACTACATTACAAAGCATCGCACCACTCAGAAGCGCACCGGCGACGACGGTTTTGAAGCCCCCTACCCTGAGAACCGCCAAAGTCGAACGCCGGTAACGAATGAGGGTGACGATGGCCACAAAGAGGGCCAGCGAGATGCAACGATAGAAATTGATCTGCCACTCCGTTGCCTGTTCCAGTGACTTGACAACAACGCCGGCGAGACTCCAGAAGAGTGGCGCAGTGATTGCGAAGACATAGTGACGTTTCAAGAGGCTTCCTCCCGGGATGTATTTTGCCCAAGACACGCGCTAATCTACCGCTTATTAACCCTTTTTTGCCCTGTTCGGATTCAAAAAATGCCAACCCAAGCCAAGTGGTATTTCGACTTTGTCTCGCCTTACGCGTATTTGCAGTTCAAACGCCTCAACCAGGTGCCTCCATCGCTCGACTATGAAATGGTGCCCATCCTTTTCGCCGGCCTGCTGAAGCACTGGGAGCATAAGGGACCCGCCGAGATTGACCCAAAGCGCTTAGATACCTACCGACATTGCCAATGGCTGGCGGAGGACCTGGACATAGCCTTCAGGTTGCCACACGCACATCCGTTTAATCCTCTGCCCTACCTGCGTCTGTGTATCTCGCTGGGAAGCTCTCCCCAAGTGATCGATGCTATTTTCAGCTATATCTGGACCGAGGCCCCTCCGGCTCACTCGGAAGCCGGCATTAAGGAAATCGCCCGCAGGCTCGAGATTGACGATTTGGGCGCCCTCCTAGATTCGCCGGAAACCAAAAAACAACTGCGGGCCAATACCGAAAGCGCGATTGCGGCGGGTGTTTATGGCGTTCCGACTTTTGTAGTCGGTACAGAGCGCTTCTGGGGCCTCGATCAGATGAGAATGCTTTCCCAGTGGCTTGCAAAACCCGATGAGTTGGCTCACATTGCAACGGAGAACTTCTTGGACATTCCAACAGGCTTTTAGGATAACAACTCGATGTGATCCCGAATCAACTCGGTAGAGATCTGCAGGCATATTATTGGGAGGAATGATGACAGAAACGGGTGTCGCCCGGTCGTATCGGGCCGAAACGCTGGAGGAACAGCAAGCCGCCTATGACAGTTGGGCGAAACAATACGAAATCGATCTGTGCGCCATGGGATACCGGATACCGGCGGTCATGGCCGCAGTGGCTACACGTTTTATCCCTGCCAGCGCTGCGCCGATACTGGATGCAGGATGCGGCGGCGGCATTCAGGCAGAGCCACTCATGATGCTCGGTTACGGTCCGATTACCGGCATTGATCTTTCTGAGGGCATGCTTGAAGTCGCTCGTGCCAAGAACCTCTACAGCGAACTTCGCCAGATGACACTAGGCGAAGTACTCGACTTTCCAGATGATGCTTTTGCTGCGGTCATCTCAAGCGGCACGATTACTCCACATCATGCGCCTCCGAAAAGTTTTGAGGAATTGATTCGGGTAGCCAAACCTGGCGCCCCAATTATCTTCAGCATGCGGGACGATCCGGCGCAAGAACCAGAGTACCCCGCGACGGTAACAGCGCTCGCTGAGGCCGGTCTGTGGCGCAAGGTATTCTCAACTGAGAACTTCTACAGCATGCCCTACGGTGAACCCGAAATAACCCACCGCGTCCA
>CEUN01176833.1_pt1 | contig 10128 bp, 13 predicted proteins | sample 361501 | NCBI WGS metagenome assembly CEUN01 (sample SAMEA2622801, study PRJEB7988) | marine metagenome | biome: marine biome (ENVO:00000447); feature: marine epipelagic mixed layer (ENVO:xxxxxxxxx); material: "saline water (ENVO:00002010), including plankton (ENVO:xxxxxxxx)" | depth 120 m | reverse complement strand
CTTGAAACGCTCAATGCATTCCGGCTTCAAAACGAGATGTGCAGTATGTACGCAGGACATGTTTCTTTCTCGGTTCGCTGCCAGCTCTTACCAACCCATCTCGCCCAGTTTTTCGATCCCGTCAGGAAAGTCCACATCTGGTTCCGGAGAGATGATCTCCAGGACCACAGGCCCGTCGTAGCCAACCTGTCTCAGAGCGTTACCGACCGCCTCGAAGGGAACGTCTCCCCGGCCAATGGGGTCGTGGCGAAACTCTGCTGTCGTCGTATCCGAGATATGGACCAGATTCATGCGTGACTTGACGAGTTCGATATCGGCAACAGGGTCGTCTTTGGCAAACACGCCATTCGCCACATCGTAAATGAGTGCCAGGCCGTCGCCGTAGTCCAGGTCGTCGAGGACAGCCATCAGATCCTTGGCCTTGGGGAGCCACGTGTACGGGATATTCTCAAACAACAGTTCCGTGCCAGCGCGTTGAGCCTCGGGGACCAGCCGATCGAGACTTTCCTTCAACCAATCCATCATGCGTTCGCGAGGAGCCGCCAACAACGGTCGGGCCAAACCGGGTGAAATCACGACGCCAGGCACGCCCCATTGACCCGCAAGTTCAACAACACTGCTCAGGTAACGGTACGTGTGATCGCGTATTTCACGCGATGGACTCACCATGTTGTTGTCCCAGCCGCCTGGATTGAACGACGTGAACGCCAAGTCCCGGTCGCTGAGCAATTTTCCAATTGCGTCGCGGTCAGCCGTGCCGAGTTCGGCCGCCCATACATGACCCGGGGTCATGATGGCTTCGAACTGGCGATGTCCCTGGTCCGCAAGATGTGACAGGCAATCCGATATCGTCTGAGTCCATATCCATGAAAACGTGTTGATGGAGAATTCTGTATTCGCCATGCCTCCCCCCCCCCGTAAGAAGCCAGCGCAATCGGCCATCTGCGCGGATCACCGAGCACGCTTGGAATTCCCATTATAGGGGTACCCGTCGTACCGAGATATCTCACCGAATTCGTATCGCTTGCCACTGCTTGCCCCCAAAGGTTAGAACCCCGACATCTCGGGCAACAAACGGTTTCGGTGGAATGTCCAAAACATTGCTACTGATGCGCCATGCGAAATCGATCTGGAACGACCCCGCCGTAGCCGATTTCGATCGCAAGTTGAACAAGAGGGGCATCAAGGCGGCAGCGCGCATGGGGACGCATATGCGCGATATGGGAGTCGTCCCCGAATTCACCTTGTGCTCATCCGCACGCCGGGCCAAGGAAACCTGGGATCTTGTTCAGGATTCATTCGACGGATCAGTCGAAGTCAAGATCATGAAGCGGCTTTATCTCGCGTCGCCGACTCAAATTCTGGGCGCAGTTCGCACGGTGCCCGATAGTGTTCGATACCTTTTGGTCTTGGCGCACAATCCCGGCATTCAAGAACTTGCCCATCGTCTATCGAGTGTCCCCAAAGACGAAAACGCGCGGAGATTGGGAGAGGCCGTGCGTACCAAGTTTCCGACGGCAGCCCTTGTTATTTTGACCATGGAGATCGGCTCCTGGACTGAAATTGATCTGGGTGGTGGACACCTTGAGGACTTCGTCCGCCCGCGCGAACTGACCTAGCGATGGAACCGGTTTCCTCGAGTATTGGAGAGACGTCAGAGAATACCAGGCGCCAGGTTCTTGTGATCTACAATCCAACCGCCGGCCAGCACAAGCAACACCGCTACGGCGCCGTCATGAATGCTCTGGGAAAGATGGGCGTGACCGTTGTTGAAAAACCTACAACCAAGCGCGGCGACGCCGAACGTCTTGCGTCAGAGATCGCTTCTCATCAGTTCGATGCCGTCGTCATCGCAGGCGGCGACGGGACGATCAATGAAGCCATGAACGGACTTCATGAAGTCTCGCCTCCGCTCGCGATCATACCTTTGGGAACAGCTAACGTGCTGGCGGCTGAACTGGGGATTGAAGCCGACCCCGATGTCATTGCGCGCACGATTGCCACGGGCGAATCCAATCCCATTCATCTGGGCCTCGCCAATCGGCGCCGCTTCACCATGATGGCGGGGATCGGAATCGATTCGCACGTCGTGCAAGGTGTCTCACCGTCTCTGAAGCGAATGATGGGAAAAGGCGCCTATGTGTGGCAAACGCTGATCGAGCTTTGCCGCTTTCCATCGCCGGCATACACCGTCACGATTGAGAACGTTCGGCACGAGGTTGGCTCTGCCGTTTTTGCCAATGGCCACTTCTACGGAGGCCATTTCGTCACCGCACCGGAGGCCCGCCTGGAAGATCCTGCTCTACATGCTTGTCTGCTGGCCGGAAGAGGCCGTTGGAACCTCGTGCGCTATGGCATGGCATTGACCCGGAACCGGCTCGCGGCATTGAAAGATGTCCAGACGGTCAGGTTCGACAAGGCAGAGATCGAAGGTCCGGTCGGTGATCCTGTACATGCTGACGGCGATATCATAGGGGGCCTCCCCGTCACCGTTGAATTGGACCCACAGCCGGTTCAGGTCGTGCAACCTTCAAACAGTGCGAATTGCTGATACACCGTGCGAACGCTCTCACACTCTAAAGCCAAGAAGTTCTATGACCGGTTCGGAGCAAGACAGGATCGCAGCACGCTGTATGAAGATCTACCCATCAGACTGCTGATCGAGAACTCTGAATTCGAAGATGCAAACTCCGTTTTGGAATTCGGCTGCGGAACCGGAAGATTGGCGGAGCGCCTGTTGGCCGAACACCTAACGTCGGAAACGGCATACACGGCGCTGGATATCAGCGACACCATGATCGGTCTGACGCGTGGTCGGCTGGCACAGTGGAATTCACGAGTTGAAGTCCGCCAGACGACGGGCCAGATGACTCTTGATGCGGATGACTCCAGTTGCGATCGGTTCGTCAGCACATATGTCTTCGACCTTCTGAGCATAGGAGATATCGTCAAGCTTCTCGATGAAGCACATCGCGTTTTGCAGCCTGATGGCCTCATATGCCTGGTTTCGCTGACAGCAGGTCATGGTTTCGGGGCAAAGCTCGCTACCGGCATGTGGCGACTCGCCTACTGGATCAGTCCGGCTGTGATGGGCGGTTGTCGTCCCATTAGGCTGTGGCGATACCTCTTCGCCGATCACTGGGAAGCCAAATTCCGTCGGGTTGTCTGTCCCGGCGGATTGTGCAGCGAAATTCTCATAGCTCGTTGTGTGAAGGAAAACGAACCGGCACGCGCCGATCTTACTTTCGACTTTCAAAGTGCGGTGCGGCGATGAGTTCCCGGGTACCCGACTCGATGTCGTAGGCGTGGAATCGGCTCATCATACGTCCATAAAGATGCAAGCTGACGGCGCGTGGCCGATTCTGCGGGACGCCTGTGACATGGATATGGTCTGGGTGCGGGACGAATGTCGTCACGGCACCCGAGGGAAGCAGCACCAAGCCACCCCTTTAAAGCTCAATGCCGAAGTCCCGATCCTGATGAGGATCGGCGTCTGTCCTCATGTACGCCTGTTCTTGGAGGACTCCCTTATGGACGCCCACAACACCCCAGGAACCGTGATCGTGAACCGGCGTCCACTGTCCCGGCTCCCACACCAGGGCAAACAAGGACAGACTATCGTCTTCCGCCGCAAATATCAGATTACGCGCGTAGTGCTCGGGGCTCGCACCGTAATGAGAAGACTCCAGGAAATCGTCGGCGACGCCCAGAAGATACAACATGGCTGAAGCCAAAGCCGTCACGATGCCGGCAGGAACATCATTGCAAGCAACGACTTCCCGACATTGCTGTAGGAAGCGGTCCAGTGATTAATCAGCCATGGCTTCTGTGGCCTTGATTCTGCGTTATTGCCCCTACCTTAATAGGTGCGGCATCAGGGTCGAGGCGCCAACAGAAATCTAATGGCTGTACTCTTGAATGAAACGTTGGCCATCAGAGTTCTATCCGTTACCGTTCAACCTGAAAGTCCTGGAGACAGTTGCAGCCATGAAAATTGAGATCGCCTACTGCGCAGTTTGAAACTACGAGCCAAGAGCCCTCCGTGCGAGGGATCAGATATTGGCAAGAGTGTCAGACGCAGACATACAGTTGATCAAGGGCAAGACCGGCGACTTCGAGGTCACCGTGGACGGCACCTTGAAATTCTCGAAGCAGGAACTCGGGCGTTTTCCCTCGGACGACGAGACGGTGGCTCTTGCCGGAGCTTGAACGCTAGCGGGGCAGGGATGGAGCGGGCGAGGGGAATCGAACCCCCGTCGTAAGCTTGGGAAGCTTCTGCTCTGCCATTGAGCTACGCCCGCCCGCTGATAGCCCGAGACGACCGTCAATGTCTTGTGTAGATATCACAGTTCTCCCGACACTTGCACGGCGTTCACTCATCCACCCAACCGGGCAGTAAACCTCTCATGCATATCGGCACAATCGAAACACCAGTCCTGGTGTTTGGAGGACCATACAGAAATCTCGGCGCGACGCAGGCGTTGCTCGACCGTGCCGTCGCACTCGATATTCCACCCGAACGCATGATTTGTGCGGGCGACACCGTTGCCTACTGTGCGGAACCCGAGGCCACGACTGATGTCATCAGAACCTCCGGTATGCATGTCGTGATGGGCAACTGCGAAGAGTCCCTTTCAGAAGATGCAGACGATTGTGGCTGCGGATTCACCGAGGGATCGGTCTGCGACACGCTTTCGACATAATGGTACGCCTATGCACTAGAGGAACTGTCTGTGCCGTCGAAGCGCTGGATGGCTGATCTCCCTCGGCAGATCGACTTCGAGATGGCCGGCCAACGACTGACCGTGATCCATGGCGCCCCATCCGCCATCAACCGATACATCTTTGAATCCACCGAGGACTCGGTCGTCAGCAGTGAAATCGACCGCACCGGATCGGACGGCGTGTTGTGTGGACATTCAGGCCTACCGTCTGCGCGTATCGTCCAAGGAATGCTCTGGCACAATGCTGGCGTCATCGGACTTCCCGCCAATGACGGCACGCCGCGCGTCTGGTTCAGTACGCTCACCCCGACCGATGACGGAATTGTCATCAGGCGCCATGCTCTGTACTACAGTCATAATGAGGCGGCGCGGCGTATGCGCGCGAGCAAGCTTCCTGAGGCATATGCTGCGACACTCGAGTCAGGCATCTGGGATAACCGCGAGATTCTGCCGGCGGCGGAAACAGGGCGCCAGGGACAGCCGCTGACCGAGGACGTGCAAGTCTGGTCCCGCCCCAGGAATGCCGCGCTGGCCGCGGCGGAGTAGCATCCATCTGCTGGCGCATTCCCACTTGACGCCATAGGATCGACCCACTAATACAGGCGCCCACGTGGGGATTTGGTCGGCCGGCTTGCTCCCACGCGAAAGATGAAGCTAAAAGGCCGTGAAGCGAGAACCCTGGCTTTTCGGCCGGGTTTTTTTGTTTCCGGAGTTCGAAAAATGTCTCAGCGAGTGGGTGTAAGCGACGACTTCAATGCCACGCCAATTCCCCAATGGCATCAGGCCACCAAGGCGGTCCGGGGCGGTGGACACCGATCGCCACATGGCGAGACCAGCGAGGCGATGTACCTCACATCTGGATACGTGTACGATGACGCGGAGTCGGCAGAAGCCCGATTCAAGCGTGATGAAGGTGGTTTCATTTATTCACGCTACGGCAATCCAACGGTCGCGATGTTCGAACAGCGAATGGCGCTGCTCGAAGGTGCCCCGGCAGCCTTTGCCACAACGAGTGGTATGGCGGCCGTTACCGCGTCTCTCCTCTGTCAGGTGAGCGCAGGTGATCACGTGGTTGCATCACGTGCACTTTTCGGCTCCTGCCGATACGTCATCGAAAATATCCTCCCGCGCTACGGCGTATCGATCACGCTGGTCGAGGGTACCGATCTGGACCAATGGCGAGCCGCCGTCCAGCCGGAAACCGTCTGTGCCTTTATTGAGACACCGTCGAATCCGACCCTTGAAATCATTGATGTGGTTGCGGTGGCAGATATCGTGCATGATGTGGGCGCACGTCTGATCGTGGACAACGTGTTCGCGACACCGATTTTGCAGCGTCCCATGGATATCGGCGCCGACATCGTCGTGTATTCCACGACCAAGCACATCGACGGACAGGGACGTTGTCTCGGTGGTGTCGTCCTCGGAGATGAGGGGTTTTGCTTAGAACTCCTGCAACCGTTTCTACAGCATACCGGTCCGTGCCTCAGCCCATTCAATGCCTGGGTGATGCTCAAGGGGCTGGAGACACTGGAGCTGCGCGTCACGCGGCACTGCGAGAACGCCGACCGGATTGCCCGCTTTCTGCAAGATCTGGATGATATTGAACGCGTCCTCTACCCCAACCTCGATTCGCACCCTCAGCATCAGTTGGCACGATCGCAGATGGATGCTGGGGGTACCGTCGTGACGTTCGATTTGGCTGGCGGGCGAGAACGTGCCTTCCGGTTTCTCAATGCCCTCGACCTGGTGGACATCTCCAACAATCTGGGAGATGCGAAAAGCCTGATCACGCATCCCGCCACGACGACGCATCAACGTCTCCCCATGGCGGAGCGAGACCATCTCGGCATCAGCGACGAAACGCTAAGGCTGTCGGTGGGTCTGGAGGATCCACGCGATATCAAAGCGGACATCCTTCGGGCACTGGAAATTTCGACTCACGAAACCCACCCTGCGTGGCATGCCTCGATGTCGGCCTGACGGTGGATGTGTCAACCAGGGCTCTGGACAACACCGATTCAGGGACCGATATTCTTGTCTGGGTGTGACTTGCCGGGCAGGCAGATCTATTCGGAGTCCAACATGTACAGCCAGAAGACACGGTCGATCGAAGTCACCGTCAAACCGATGTATCTCGATGACCAGTCCTCACCATTAGACGACCATTATGTTTGGGCTTATTGGGTGCGAATCGACAACCAAGGTTCGGAGACTGTGCAGTTGAGATCACGCTACTGGCATATCACCGATGCGTCCGGCCGAATCCAGGAAGTTCGCGGTGCTGGCGTGGTTGGGGAGCAACCCGTGCTACAACCCGGTCAGTCTTACGAATATACGAGCGGTACACCCCTTCCGACGCCTTCTGGCATCATGCTCGGTAGTTATGAGATGGAATCTGAGCAAGGTGAAAGGTTTGAGATCGACATTCCGGCATTCTCACTGGATAGCCCTTATCAGGAGAAGTCGATCAACTAGATGGTATGAGGCGTGTTCACCCCTATGCACATCAGGGTGCCCGCATTTACGGGCCCGGAACTTTTGGCTTGATCAGGGCGTTTGACGACCGGATCAAGCGAGACAGAGGAGACAATCATTGACCGCACGTTTGAGTGCCGAATTCCCACAAGACGGTGGGGATGATGATGCTGAATTGGGCCGCCCTACGCGTGAGCAGGCGGAGCAAGCGGTTCGCACCCTGATCGCGTGGGTCGGAGATAACCCGGAGCGCGAAGGTCTTCAAGGAACTCCTGGCCGCGTCACTCGTGCCTATGAGGAGTTTTTTGCGGGATACGATGATGACCCCGTTGCCTATCTCAAACGTACGTTTGAAGAGGTAGACGGGTATGACGAGATGGTTGTGCTGCGCGACATCCGATTCGAGTCCCACTGCGAGCATCACATGCTGCCCATAATTGGCAGCGTTCACGTCGCTTATCTGCCAACCAACAGGGTGGTCGGAATCAGCAAGCTTGCCCGCGTCGTGGAAGCATATGCGAAGCGTCTGCAAATTCAGGAGAAGATGACGGCCCAGATCGCGAACACGGTGAATGACGTGCTTGCCCCGCAAGGCGTCGGCGTTGTTGTCGAAGCCGCGCATCAATGTATGACGATGAGGGGAGTGCATAAACCCGGCGTCACGATGGTGACCAGCCAGATGCTTGGGCGCTTTCGGAGCGATTCCAGAACCCGGCGCGAGTTCATTTCGTTGATCAACCAGCACGCGGGTTCCACAAACCTCTAGGGTGTTCAACGCTCTCTACGGCATGATTCATTACGAATCGCGGAGAGTCGTGAAATAGGCATCGGTCAGGTTGCGATGGACTATCGGCCCATCTTCTTCTTCGTCGGCATTCTGTTGGTAATGCTTGGCATCGCCATGCTGATTCCTGCCATTGCAGATGGAATTGCGGCTAACCCTGACTGGTGCGTGTTTCTGCCCTCTGCATTCCTGACCTCATTCATCGGCGGCATATTCATTCTGATGAACCGATCTCGTTTCGGCTTTCTGGGCGTGCGCCAAGCCTTCATCCTCACGACCATGAGCTGGATCGTAATTGCCGCATTCGGCGCCCTGCCGTTCATGTTCTCAAATCTCGATCTGACGTACACCGATGCTTTCTTCGAAGCCATGTCCGGTATCACCACAACAGGCTCTACCGTCGTCACTGGATTGGATTTCGCGTCACCGGGGATTCTGTTGTAGCGGGCGCTTCTTCAGTGGCTGGGTGGCATTGGCATCGTCGTCATGGCAATCGCGGTGCTCCCGATGCTCGGCGTCGGCGGGATGCAGTTGTTTCACATGGAGTCGTCGGATCGGTCCGACAAGATGATGCCCCGCGCAGCACAAATCTCGACGACTATTGCAGCGATTTACCTGTTTCTGACGGTTGTCTGTTTTGCAGCATACTGGGCAGCTGGAATGTCGCCCTTTGATGCCATCGCCCATTCCATGACAACAATCGCAACAGGAGGTTTCTCCACGTCAGTCGCTTCCATTAGCCATTTCGACTCCTCTGCCGTCCACTGGATCGCCGTGTGCTTCATGATTCTGGGCAGCCTGCCCTTTCTCCTGTACTTCCAGGCTGTGCGAGGACACGTGCATGCTCTCTGGCAAGATACGCAGGTCCGCTGGTTTTGCGGCATCACGGTGTTCGGCCTCGCTACCATGGTCTACTGGCGTTGGAGAACCGCCGACGACGCATTCTGAGATACCTTGTGCGACTGCGCCTTTAACGTAACCTCCATCATCACCGGCACCGGTTATTCCACCGCGGACTACACGACCTGGGGAACTTTCGCCGTTTCCGCATTCTTCTTGTTCATGTTCGTGGGTGGATGTGCGGGCTCCACCTCCTGCAGCATCAAGACGTTTCGCTTCCAGATCCTGTTTGCGGTTTTACGCACCCAGCTGCTTCGATTGTGGCAACCTCATGGCGTTTTCGTCCCCTACTACAATCGAAAACCTCTGGAAGAGTCGGTCACCCAAGCCGTGATGGTGTTCTTTTTCCTGTTCATTCTGGCCTTTGGACTTCTCACACTGGTCCTGGCCGCCATTGGCCTGGATTTCGTGACGAGTGTTTCCGGAGCTGCAACCGCCATCGCCAATATGGGTCCCGCTCTCGGTGATATTATTGGCCCCGCGGGTACCTTCACTGCGCTGCCTGATTCCGCCAAGTGGGTCTTAAGTGTTGGCATGCTTCTGGGACGGCTGGAACTGCTCACGGTCCTGGTCTTGTTCACACCCGGTTTCTGGCGCGCCTGAGCTGAGAAGAGTCGCTGCACCAGAACAATCCATGCGATGTAGACGGTGCGGCTCCAGCAACGCTATCGTGACGCACGGGTCATCTCGTCGCTGTCGTGATCGACGAGTGGCACTATCCTTGTACTGAAAATCCAAATGTCGAGCCCTGATCTCACTGCACTAGAGCTACTTGAGAAACTGGTCGCGTTCGATACGACCAGTCGCAATTCGAACTTGGAGCTAATAGATTTCGCCTCCGAATACTTGAAGCGCCACGGCATCGACTCTGAATTGGTCCACGACGAAACTGGAAGCAAGGCGAACCTCTATGCCACGGTCGGCCCGAGACGGGACGGCGGAATCGTTCTCTCCGGCCACACCGATGTGGTCCCCGTCGACGGGCAGGATTGGGACACGGATCCTTTTGTCCTGCAAGAATCAGGAGGCAAGTTATACGGTCGCGGGACTGCCGACATGAAAGGTTTCTGCGCAGCTGCTCTGGCCATGGTTCCCGAGTTCCTGAACCGTGAACTCGATGTACCCATTCACCTCGCATTTTCCTACGACGAGGAGGTGGGATGTGTTGGGGTTCACGGACTGGTGCCTCATGTCACCGTTCCAGGCATGACGCCAAAAGCCGTCATTGTCGGTGAGCCGACA
>CEUN01047188.1_pt1 | contig 10142 bp, 7 predicted proteins | sample 361501 | NCBI WGS metagenome assembly CEUN01 (sample SAMEA2622801, study PRJEB7988) | marine metagenome | biome: marine biome (ENVO:00000447); feature: marine epipelagic mixed layer (ENVO:xxxxxxxxx); material: "saline water (ENVO:00002010), including plankton (ENVO:xxxxxxxx)" | depth 120 m | reverse complement strand
AGCATGTCGGTCGTCCAATCCTTAATCTGCTTGGCACGATCCTCTTTGGACATATCGAGGAACTGGCGATGATCGAATGTCCAGCCACCTCGCCAGTCCTTGAGGTCCTTGCCATTGAACAAAGCCGTGAATCCGGTCGGCGCTGTCAGCTCCAGACCCGCGAGGTCGGACGGTTTGAGATTGCGTTTCTTCCAATACTCGTCAGTTGCGAAACCATACTGGGACGGTTTGTAGTCGCCGACGAGATCCACCTTCGTGCCGTTTTCCGGAATCAGGTTGGCCAAATCGAATGCCCAATAGACGCCGTTCACGACGAGTTTACGGAGGGCTGCGTTCGCCAGATCTGCCGATGAACCCATCGTCGTTGCAAACACGCGGCCCTTCTCGCCACCGTCATCCTGGTAACTTTTGGTCCAGGCGATGGGCATCATCGGGTCGTTCTTTTCAGCAACGGGCTCGGTGTCGGAAGGACGCATCCCGAAGTCCACGTCGTCCTTGTTGTATTCACCCTTGCGTTTGACAACCTGGCCGAGCACCAGTGGCTTGCTGTCACCGGGCAGGGGAAGATCAATGGTGTAGACATCCGTCGAACCCCAGATTTCTCCGTCCTTGATGCCGCGAGTAACCGGATGGCTTTCAGCTCCCGGTGCGATGAAGCCGCGGGTCGATTCGTGTTTGTGGCGGCCGTGGTGGGCAACCCATTTCTCGCCAATGATGAATTTGCCGAAACCGCCGGTCCATTTCTTGTTCGGGCCCCAATAGCCGTCACCCAAATGGCCGTAAGGCCCGAGAAGCTCCGGTGGGATGACCGGACGTGGGCCGGCCTTATCCGGGTTGCGTTTCTTCATGCCCATCCACCGGCGCATCATCTCGTGCGCTTTCGTAGGAGGGGCAATCGGGTGGGTAGCGGTGCGAAGTCCGATGATTGGTTTGCCGGTCTCTACAAAGTCGGCAATGAACTTGGTTTGTTCGTCGGGCAGGATTCGCCAGCGGGTGAAGATCACCATCGCGTCTGCTTTTTCCAGTGTCTCCAAGCCGGGGATGTTGTCGCGAACCCGCGGATTGATGATTCCGGTTTCAGGATCGATCGCGAATAGCACGGTGCATTTGAAGCCGTGATGGCGCGCCAGGATCTTGGCCAACATGGGGAGGGCTTCCTCTGAGTGGTATTCCTCATCGCCAGAAACAAAGACGATGTGTTTGCCTCTTCCAGGGCCTTCCGTGCCTTCGTAGACGACGCGATCATCCGCAGCAGACAACGCGTTGGACACCAGGGTGAATGCGAGCAGGGCACGTACGACGATTCGGGTGAATTGCATCGGGTTGGTGTAGCAGAAACAGAGGAGTGATCAACGTTGATTCGTCCATCTGATTAAGGGCCGGCGGCCCAGCCCATATCCAGCTAAGGCAGACTGAAAGGAGGCCCGGGTCGTGATGGTGATAAGAGGAGGCCTGAACGGCAGATCCATCGGGCGATCAATGGAAGAACGCTGGGTCTTGAGTTTATGGGTCGGCCCCACAGGCCTTGGACAATCCCCGCGATTTGATCCAGGCCTTTCTGCGACCGGCCTGGGCTGAATATGGGATTGGGCTGTTCGCCCTGTTCACGTTCGCAAGCAAACGCAGCATGCTTGCCAGCATGAAGACGCCCTCCTATAACCCCGTCCGATTTAAGCATGACACACACACTCAGACTCATTACTTCAGGTCTTCTGGCCTGCTCCCTCGCCATCGCTTTCGATGCTCAAGCCGCGGAAAAGAAGAGCAAAGGCAAGAAGTCCGGCAGGTGGATCACGCTCTTTGACGGGAAACTCCACGGCAAGCTGCGCGGTTACCGCACGGAGGGATTTCCTGAGAAGTCGTGGAAAATCGATGGCGATGCACTGACGACCATACACAAGAACAAGGGCGGTGTTCGCGAGGATCTGTTGACCAAGGGCAAGTTCAAGAACTTCGAACTCTCATGGGAATGGCGCGCCACCAAGGGTGGGAACAGCGGGGTGATGTATCGCGTGAAGATCGATCCGAAGAAGCCGGCCTACTTCACCGGCCCTGAGTTTCAAATGCTCGATGACGATGTCCATCCCGACGGCAAGAAGGATCGTCGCCGTGCCGGTTGCCTCTACGATCTCATTGAAGCCGAAGGCAAGGATCTCAAGCCCGTGGGTGAGTGGAACACCAGCAAGATCGTCTCGAAGAACAACAACTTTGAGCACTGGGTGAACGGCAAAAAGGTCGTGGAGTTCGTCTGGGGCAGTGACGAAATCAAAGAGCTGGTCGCCAAGAGCAAATTCAAGACGTGGCCAAACTTCATGAAGATGGAAACCGGACACATCGCTTTCCAGCACCACGGCGAGGAGTTTTCCATCCGCAACATGAAGATTCGCCGTCTGTAGGCGGACGAGTCGCATTCTCGACCTGTCTCGGAGAGCACTGGGACGGGTTTGAAAATCATTGTAGCGGTATGCCGGCCATTGTCCGGCGCTCTAGTTTTTGGACAACTCTGACTACTTAGTAGAGAGGCAGTGAGTCGAACATGATTCGGCTTACTTTTTCTTTCGTTTCTTCTTTTTTCCGCCGTTCGCCGAAACCTCTTCGGCTTTGACTCGCTTGAGGTGGGCGAGCAGAAGGGATTGTAGTTGGTCGGCTTTCTTCGGGTTTTGCTCGGCGATGTCACGCCCTTCTTCGGTCGGATTCGGATCGACGACATATAGTTGCCGGGATGCCACCTTGTTCTTTGCGTTCCATGCGACCATCAGCTTGTGTTTGCCATTGCGGACGGCTGACATGCGCCTCCGGGGACGATGGAAGAAGAGGGCTTTTTCCGGGCGATTCACGGAGCGTGCATTCGGGTCGAACAGGACATGCTTGAAACTTCCACCATCCAGCTCATTGCTTGCCGGTCGTGTGCCTCCGGCGAGATCGACGAAGGTTGGCAGGAAATCGTATCCGGCGACGGGAAGATGGCTCACGGATTTCGAAGTGATGCCCGGGCCTTGGGCGATGAAGGGCACACGAATTCCGCCTTCGAGCAGGGAATGCTTGGAACCCGAGAGAGGATGATTCGGTGCGAGAAGTTTGCCGTTGCCACCTGGCACGGAGCCGCGCCCGCCGTTGTCCGCGGTGAAGAACACGTAAGTGTTTCCGCTCATGCCAAGATCGTCGAGAGCGGTCAGCAGGCGGCCGACGCCAGAGTCGAGTTCCTCCATCATGGCGGCCCATGCCTGTGTGTAGGCGCGGTCGGGTGTGCCTTTCCTTCGGTATTTGGCCAGGGTTTCCTCGCTGCAAACGACGGACAGGTGTTGTGCGTAGTAACTCAGTTGGACGTAGAACGGATTACCCGATTTCCTCTGTTCCGTCATGAATCCAATCGCCTTGGTTGTGATAGATGAGGTTCGTTTTGGATCCTTGTTGTCGATGAAATGCGGAGGGCCGTCAGAATGCCCTCCCTCGATTCCGAGCGATCGCGGCATGCCACCGGTGTTGTTTCCAGTCATGCCGTCACTTGCGTCATAGCCGCATTCTTCGGGAGTCGAAATCATCTGCTCACCCCACTTGCCAAAGTGAGCGCAACGATAGCCAGCATGGGCCTGCTTCAGCGCGCAGGGAATGGTGGTGTGTTCTGAGGGGACCCACGGACTCACAAACTCCGTTCCACTGCGCGCGGCCGAAGTGCCGCAGAGAATCGCGCGTCGCGTCGGTGTGCAGAGCGGTGCCGGGGAATAGCCGCTGGTGAAGCGCATGCCCCCGAGCATGAGGCGTTTCATATTGGGCGTTTCCAGGTAGGATGAACGTGAGGTGGTCAGGCGGGGATCCATTTTTGCCGATAGCTGAGTCCAGCCCTGATCGTCGGTGAGGATGAGAATGATGTTGGGCCGTCCACGCACATCGATGGTGACGACTGAGGGCTTTCGCGTGCCGGGGGCGACGACCAGCTTGGTCTCGCCTGTAAAACCCGGCGTCGGCGTGAACAGGAGTTCGCCGTTCTTGTCACGTCGAACGGTCCCGTCACCGCTCTGAGGAACAGCATCACGATCCGGTTTGATGCCCAGAGGCACATCCTTCTGATTGGCCAGGATTTGCAATGAAATTGACCCGGCTTGAACTGCGAGAAGCGTGCTGAATACGCACAGGAGGATTCTTGCGATCATATGAGTATATGGCCTGCGATATGTCAGGGAATGGTTTGATTGATCAGAAAGACCGCGGTCACCGGAGACTCGCTCCACTTTGCGAGAAGTGCCGGTGGAACTCGACGACCCGGATGCATGGCGATGAGGGCAATGTCGAGGTCTCCGTCCTGGTCCAGATCGCCAATGTCCAGGTCATGCCATCGTGCGTCACCGGAAAGCGGCAGTTCCTGGGGCTTGAAGGTGAGGTTGCCCTGGTTTTCCAGGTAGACCGCGCCGTGGCGTGCTGTATTGCGATGATTCGATGAGTATCCAATGGCGACGATATCGATGTCTCCGTCTGCGTCGAAATCCCCGGCGGCCACTCGTCGGGCCCGATTGAGATGGTAGGTGTAAGATTCGCGGTAGGTGCCATCAGCCGTGGCCACTTGGATTCGGATTCCGTGAAATGGAACCAGCGGCTCGTCCTGGGCTGAAAGTCGTTCGTCATCTCCGTTGCTCGTAACTAGGTCGGGCAAGCCGTCCCCATTCATGTCAATTACCGTGACATCTGTGTAATTCCACGCGGGATGATGTTGAAGGAGCGTGCGGTGAGTGAACCCGTTGCTGGTTCTTTGAAACGCGAGAATCTTCTGATGCCCGTTGGCCTGGACTGCGACAACATCGGATCGCCCGTTTCCATTGAGGTCGGAAACTGCAAGAGCGTTTATGCCTGGCTCGTCGGTCAACAAATGTGATTCAACCCCGCTGTCTGTCTTCGCGAACCAGCGCAACTGCCCAGTATAGCGGCCGTATTCAGCGATCAGGAAACCCGAGCCGCTGTAGGTGTTCAGGTTCGCCAGTTGAAGATGGGCGGGCCGCACCAAGCCGGGAATGAGGACTTGTTCCCCCGGTGCCGACGTGCCGGGCTTTCCCAGAAACATCAGCGCGCCTTCTGACAGGTCGTTGTTTCGCTCCGGCCTGCCGATTGTGATCAGCAATCCGTTCGGTTGAATCCCAATTGAGAGGATCGGTCCGGGCATTTTCCTCGCAGCCAGGACTTGTCCGGCCGGTGAGACCACCTCCAGTGAAGGTGTGTCCGCATTGCCGATGTAAATCACCTTTGCGCTGGGGTCGATGCGGACGGTCGACATTCGCGTGGAGTCCGGATGATTCAAAGGCGCTGGCCGGAAGATGGTCGTTTTGGGCAGCGCACCATCGGAACCGGAGATGTAAGGATGATCGTCGGGAGCCGTGGCGAGATAGTGGTTGGCAACCGCCCGCCAGTCGTTCTGTGAGATGGCGGGCTTGGCTGTCAATGCATCAGCTTTGACAACCTCTTCGCCCCCCGGATGTTGGGAAGGATCAAAAGGCTCGATGCCGAGATGCAGTGCTGCTTGTGGCAGTATCTCGAAAGCCCATCGATCGCGTGTGGCTACCTCAGGGAGGGGTTCGAGATGGCAGCTGGCGCAGAGAGTTTTGGCGAGTTCACGTCCTTCGACGTTTGGCTCCGATTCAGATGGAATGGTTGTGGGTTGATTGCCATCCGTGAATTCCTTTGCCGGTCCTTTACCCAAGAAGAATGCGGCACAGCTGGCAACCAGCAACAGGAGGAAAGAGAGTGTGTTCGGCGATCGGGACTCCGATGACGCTGCATCCGGATTGGGCATTGGCTTATCGGGACGCATGTGGTTCGTGATGAGTTTGCCGAGGCTTGAGTTCAGCGTCACCACCAAAATGGAGAATCACATCCCATGGTTGGCTTGTCCTTGATCCCATTGTGAATTGACATCCGAATGGGACAGCGGTCTTGTGTGCGTATGATTCAAGGCCCCGAAATCAACCGGTATATTCCGAAGCACTTTCGGATCGGTTGGTGGAGCCTGCTGGTGTTTCTGACGCTTGGGTTGGCACTTGAAACCATGCATGGATTCAAGATCGGTTGGTATCTGGATGTTTCCAACGAATCCAGGCGTCTGATGTGGACCTTGGCACATGCGCACGGGACTCTCTTTTCTCTGATCCATCTGGGATTCGCGGCAACATTGAACTCCGCCTTCGTGAAATCCGGCGAATGGTACCGCACTCCTTCAGCGTTTCTCACGGCGGCAATTGTTCTCTTGCCGGGCGGTTTCTTTCTCGGTGGTTTCTTCATCAACGGTGGCGACCCGGGCATTGGCGTAATGCTCGTGCCGGTTGGCGCCGTTTGTCTGCTGTTGGCTGTCTTCATGACCGTGTGCGGTCTTTCGAATGAACGGATTGATGGACATTGAAGCAGCCATCTTTGCGCTGATTCTGGGAGCCGCGCTTTGGCCGTTGATGATGCGGGTATTTCCCACGCGAGGCTGGTTGCTTGGGAGTGTGCTCGCCTTGTTTTGCGTGGCGGTTTCGATCAGCGCAGCTTTGTTCGCAACTGGAACGCGTGAATTCGCGATCCCCGAATCAGAGATTGTTGATCGGCCGATTGAAGTGCCTGGTGAGGGCTATGTGACTTCGGACACCTGTCGTTCGTGCCACCCCGGGGAATACAACACCTGGCACCAATCGTACCACCGATCGATGACCCAGGTGCCGACGCCGGAGAATGTTCTTGGTGACTTCGATGACAAGGTGGTCGAACTCTACGGACATTCCTATCACCTGCAGCGTCGAGGCGATGAATTCTGGGTCGAACTGGACTACCTCTCCCCTCTGCTCGATCAGCAAAAGAACTACACCCGAGTCTGGCGAAAGATCGTCCTGATGACTGGCTCGCACCACATGCAGGTTTACTGGATGTCGCATGCGAAATCCAAACGCCTGGAGATGCTGCCGGTCGTCTATCTATTCGAAGCCGATCGTTGGGTGCCGCGCGCATCCGTCTTCCTTCAATCTGACACCGAGGAATACCATGGCGAACTGGGACGCTGGAACGACACGTGCATCGATTGTCACACAACGCGCCCGCAACCCGGCAAGCACGATGACTTCGATCTTGATTCGCAAGCGGCAGAATTTGGCATCGCCTGTGAGGCCTGCCACGGTCCGGCTCACAAGCACATCACTGCCAACCGATCATTTCCCCGGCGCTACAAGTTGGCTTTGTCCGACGCCAATGACGAAACGATCTTCCATCCGAAACAGGTTTCCGAGAAACAGAGTTCCCAAGTCTGTGGGCGATGCCATGGCGTGACGCAGATCAAGAAACGCGACTACAATCCGTTCCATGACTTGAGCGAATTTCGGACGCCGCTGACGAAGAGCGACGAACAGTTGTGGGCCAAGGCGGGGAAGGAACTGGGACAGGACTTTCTGGACAACTCATACTGGCCCGACGGAATGATTCGTGTGCGTGGGCGGGAATTCAACGCGTTGATCAACAATCCCTGTTACAATCACGGTGACAAAAGCAAGCGGGTGATGTCCTGCATGTCCTGCCACGTCCTGCACCAGCGCCCTGAAGATAAGCGCGATCCGCTGGAGTGGGCGGACGACCAGCTCAAACCCGGCATGCGAACGGACCTTGCTTGCACGCAATGCCACGAGGATTTTCTCGACGACAAACGAATTGCTGCCCACACCCATCACCCGGTTGGATCCAGTGGCAGTGCCTGTTACAACTGTCACATGCCCTTCACCACTTACGGTCTGTTGCAGTCCATGCGCAGCCACACGGTGACTTCGCCGAGCATTGCCAGCACATTGGAAACCGGGCGGCCAAACGCCTGCAATCTCTGTCACCTCGACAAGACCATGACCTGGGCCGCTAAACACCTCGACGATTGGTGGGGCATCAGGAGTCCTGCAATCACCGAGGAACCGAACCTGGCCGCCTCCGTGGATTGGCTGCTACGGGGCGATGCGGCACAAAGGGCGATGCTGGCCTGGGCGATGGGTTGGGACTCCGCGCGTGAAGTATCGGGCACGGATTGGATGACACCACACCTGGCGCGCCTGCTGGATGATCCTTATGACGCAATCCGTTTCATCGCCCGCCGATCGCTCATGAAGCAACCCGGGTTCTCCGATTTCGAATACGACTTCGTGGCCTCGGCCGATGACCGAAAGCAGGGCGTGCTTCGAGCCTTGGACCTGTGGCGAAAACAGCCATCAGCTGAAGAATTGAAGGATCGCCTGTCGGTGCTGTTCGATGAGAACGGGCAGTTGCAGCAGGAACGCGCCGATCGATTGGCTGCGCAACGAAACGACCGCGTTGTAAGGCTGGCCGAGTAGATTGCGTTCGCGGCGATTCAGGCTGGCCGTTTCATAACGGTACTTTAGATTGCAGAAGAGAAACTTGAATCCACTTGCGAAAGTCATGAACCACTCAATCCAGTCGCTCCACGAAGATTCACTCAGCCGTCGCGATGTCCTGCGCGGGATCGGGGCAACCATTGCCCTGGCGGCCGTTCCCGGCGGACTGAAAGCCAAGTCCGTTTCCTCAGGCAAGGACTCACTGCCCATGCAGTTCTACAAGAGCCTCACCGAGACGCAACGCGCGGCCGTCTGTCTGCCGATTGATTCGCCCAAGCGTGATTTCGTCAGCAACTGGTGGTATGTGCATTCCCAGCAAAAGCTCCATGAGTTCTACACCGATGATCAGCGGGAACTCGTTCAGCAGATCTTTGATTCGTTCCACCACGAGAAGCATCAGGAAAAAATGCGTAAGCAGGTGCAGAAGGATCTCATGGGCAAGGTAAAGAATACGCCGTCGGTCGGATTCTTTGGAACGCCGAAGGATGATGATTTTGAGTTCATCTACACCGGGCATCATGTGACGCGTCGTTGCAACGCGCACACCGACAAAGGCTTGGGTTTTGATGGACGTCCGATTTTCTACGGAAATTTTGCCAAGGGCTTTCACGAAGGAAAAGATCACGTGGGGAATCCATTCTGGTATCAAGGACTGATCTTCAATGAGTTCCTGCAGACGCTCAGCGGGAAGCAACGTGAGACCATTCTCGTCGGCCGTCAGCCGCGTTCCGAAAAACCCGCGGAGGTTATCAAGAAACGCAAGACGGACCTGCCGGGACTGCATTGCGCCGACCTCAGCAAAGACCAGCAGGTCAAGCTGCTGAAATCCATGCGCCGCATGCTCGTCTTCCTGCGCCCGGACGACGTCTCCGCCACCATCAAGGCCATCCGCAAGAATCGGTTGATGGATAAACTCTGGATCTCCTGCTACGGCGGCAAATTCGATATCGGCGATGATGGCGTGTTCGACACCTGGCAGATTGAAGGCCCGGACATGGTCTGGTACTTCCGCGGCTTCCCCCACATCCACAGCTACTTCCACGTGGCCGTTTGATCATTTAGCTCGCGGGAATGGGCAACAGCAAGTGCAGTTCATTCGCGCTTCATTAGAACTCCATCTGCGGGCGGGAGGAATCATATCCGTATTCGTCAATCAAGGCGCCAAACGTCGGACCCGGTTGATCCAGCTTGGAACGCCAATCGCGGATCTTGACGCGGGCGCACGCTCCGGCTGCGACTCGGCGAATCTCGCATCCAAGGTCGATGAATCTTTGCTCCTCAAGAAAATCGAATGCTCCGGACACTCCGTCAGGAAAGCTCTTCGGTTTCGTTCCGATCAGGCGCAGAGCTCCCTGATGGATGAGAACGGCGACGGATATCTGGACAGTGGAGAACAGCAACGTCTGATGGAACTCATGGGAGTCCGCAATGCGGGTGGAACCGCCACCTCACGTCCCAGTTCCAGCAAGAGGCCCAGCCGAAAAGACAGCGACCGGAAGCGGCCAGAGTTTTGGTGCATTGCTGAATTGGCTGCACCTTGCGCCAGCTCAGACCCTGTGCCGTTGAGTCAAGCCTCTTTCTCTCGGATGCCACGGAATCGGATGGTCAGACTTTGCGGACGGCGCGGACAGGTTGCCCATCCTGTGAAGACCCTCTTTCAATCACCAGTCGCGTTGAAGCTCAGACCTTCGGCGGCTTTGCCACCCTTGGTTAGTGCGCAGGTGAATCGCCAACCTTTCTTATGATCGATAACTTTGAGGATTAGCGCATTCTCTCCTTTTCGCAGATCGATTCGGTTGT
>CEUN01182063.1_pt1 | contig 10146 bp, 8 predicted proteins | sample 361501 | NCBI WGS metagenome assembly CEUN01 (sample SAMEA2622801, study PRJEB7988) | marine metagenome | biome: marine biome (ENVO:00000447); feature: marine epipelagic mixed layer (ENVO:xxxxxxxxx); material: "saline water (ENVO:00002010), including plankton (ENVO:xxxxxxxx)" | depth 120 m | reverse complement strand
CGGCGGTCCGCCACAGATGGACCTGATTGATCCTAAACCCCATGCGCCAAGGGAACAGCGGGGTGAGTTCGAATCAATTTCCACCGCGGTCCCCGGACTGCATCTCACGGAACTGATGCCGAAGATGGCGAAGTCGGCGAACAAGTTTGCGTTCATTCGCTCGCTTGTCGGTGCCGCGGGAAGACATGATGCGTTTCAGTGCCAGTCAGGTTTCGGCTTCAAGGATCTGCAAGGCATTGGCGGCCGTCCCGCACTCGGTTGCGTTGCCACGCACATGCTTGGCAAGCCGACTGACCCGATGCCGACCTTCATCGATCTGATGCAGGGACGGCCATTGGCGCGTAACAGCGCGCGCCCTGGTTTTCTCGGCCCGGCGTTCAAGGCTTTTCGTCCGGACCTCTCGCATCTCTTCAAACGCGAGTTGGAGCCTGGCATGCAGGAAGAACTGGCCCGGCTGGGATCGAACCACACCCTGCAATTGGAATTGAGCAAGGGCCTGTCCGTCAACCGGCTCGAGGGACGCATGTTGCTTGCCAAAGATTTTGATCTGCTTCGGCGCAGCGTTGATCGGAGCGGATCGATGGAAGCACTCGACAAGTTTTCGCAACAGGCGCTGAGCATTCTCACTTCCGGCAAGGTGGCGAAGGCATTGGACTTGGATTCCGAAGATCCAAAGGTGGTGGATAAATTCTCACCGCGACTAAAGCCGGTGGACGCAGCGCATTACACGACCGAAGGTCCGAATGCTGCGCGCAAGTTCCTGCTTGCCCGGCGCATGATCGAAGCCGGTGCCCGGGTGGTGAGCATTTCCCTCAGCGACTTTGACACCCACGGCAAAAACTTCCATCGCATGCGCCTGCTCGGGCCGCTGCTGGATCATGCCTTGGATGCACTGGTGTCCGATCTGGAGGAACGCGGCATGCTTGATGACGTGATGATCATTGCGTGGGGTGAATTCGGCCGCACGCCCAAGATCAATGCCAAGGCCGGACGCGATCACTGGCCGCGGGTTGCGATGGGCATCATGGCCGGGGGGGGGATCAATGGTGGTCAGGTAATCGGCTCAACCGACAAGTATGCGGCTGAAGCCACCAGCGAACCGATTCACTATCAGGACGTCATCGCGACGCTTTATCAGCACCTCGGGATCGACGCCCAGAATGTTACGCTCACGGACACGACCGGCAGACCCCAATACCTGGTGGATGTGGGTGCGCCGATTGGGCGGTTGTTTGCCTAGGCTGTGTTCGAAAACCTTCTCGTTATGCAATTGATTGAGATTTTTCTTCCAGCAGATCGAGTTTTCGAACAGACCCTAGTACTCCGTCAGCAATGAATGACACTTTGTTTGGTTCTTAATCGTTGTCTTAACTCACTCTTGATCAGGATTCGGAGGGAGATTGAGACAAGGATTGAGAGCAACCCGGCCTCCACAAATCACACAGGTTTGCGTGCCGTAAACACTCTAATTGATCGCAGGCCACACAGGGATCAGGATCGTCCCTGCCGATCCTCATGAAATTACTCGCCCGCACCCTTAGCATTCTTTGTGTTCTGCGTGCTCTCTGCGGTTCAATCCAGGCCGGAAAACCTAACATCCTGTTCATCGCCATTGATGATCTGAACAACTTCGCGCTGGGCAAACATCCCCAGGCCAAGACTCCAAACATCGACCGGCTTGCCAAACGAGGCGTGCTGTTCACCAATGCGCACTGCGTCGTTCCCGCATGCAACCCCTCTCGCACCGCATTGCTCACCGGCATCAGTCCGCACGTCAGTGGCGTTTACTACAATCGACAGGACTGGCGCAAATGTACGAACCTGAAGAACGCCGTCACGCTGCCGGAATTCTTCAAAAAACAAGGCTACAAGACGATGGGTGGTGGCAAGATCTATCATGCCCACTCGCTGAACCGTCAGGCCTATGAAGGTTTCCTCGATCCGAAACCCTGGCACGCGTACTTTCCCTCCAAGAACCAACAGATGCCCATCGAGATTGATCCGGATCCGATGCCGGAGAACGGCAACCCCAAGCACTACGGAGGACACATGGACTGGTCCATCCTCGACATCTCCGACAACGAAATGGCGGATGGCCAAGTCGTCAGCTGGGCCGAAAAGCAACTCGCACAGAAACACGACAAGCCGCTGTTCCTCGCCGTCGGGATTTATCGTCCGCACGTGCCATGGTACACGCCCAAGCGCTGGTTCGATCAGTTTCCCCCGGATGACGTCCAGCTTCCCGAGACCAAGCAGGGCGATCTCGATGATGTCCCTCCGGTTGGACGGGGCTTTGCACGCCGCACTTGGCAACAATGGATGGTCGACAACAAGAAGTGGCACGGTTTTGTCCGCGGCTACCTCGCCTCGATCAGCTTTGCCGATGCGATGGTCGGTCGGCTGCTCGATGGGCTCGACAAAGGGCCGCATGCGAAGAACACCATCATCGTCCTCTGGGGAGATCACGGCTATCATCTAGGCCACAAGGAACACTGGGAGAAGTTCGCGCTCTGGGAACAAGCCACGCAGGTGCCGGTGATCTTTTCCGCGCCCGGGTTGAGCAAGGGCAAGAAAACCAACCGTCCCGCCAGTTTGCTCGATGTCTATCCAACGTTGGTTGAACTCTGTGGTGACCGACCTTCCAAACAACTCAACGGCAAATCACTTGTTCCTTGGCTTCGCGATCCGGGCGCTGAATTCAAGACCCCGGTGATCACCACGCATGGCCGGGGCAACCACGCGGTCCGATCTGCGCATTGGCGCTACATTCGGTACTACGATGGCTCGGAGGAACTTTACGACCATCGCAAAGATCCCCACGAATTCACAAACCTCGCAAGTCAAGTCCCATACGCGGACGTCAAGGCGCGACACGCCAAGTGGTTGCCCAAGGAGGAGTCAGGCTACGATCCGCTTGAAGGCGTTCCCACGAAGCGGCGCCGTTAGCGCGATGGGCAGATGACGGGAGGTCTATCGTGGCAATTCCCTGAAATTGCCGGTCTTGGGGGTGAATTCCACTCAATTCTCATGCGGATGTGGGTTCGTCACCTACATACGAATGGGTGGTTTCTGCAGAAGCATCTACCGGGACGTACCCATGGAGAACCTCAATCGGATGTTCTCCTATATTGGCAAGTTCATGTCCCACTGATACCCGACCTTAAATCAGAATGAACGAACTGCTCGACTCCCCGTTCGCGGAGGTGACCGAAGACTGGAAACCGGTTGAAGGGAACGTCCACGAAGAAACCATTTTCGTCATCCGCGAGATCTGCAATCTCCACCGGGTCAAGGAACCCGGACTGCTGGCGCTTGCCGGATACCTCAACGAAAACCGCGAAGCGCGTCACTCCTGGCCGGGTGAGGATCTGTTCGAACTCCTGCGCGAGGTGTTCGCGGATGGCGCGATCCACGAATACGATCTCAGCCGCGTGCAAAACATGTTCGACCGGATCGAGAGCTTCTGCGGATCTCGCTCAGCGGGGATCGATCGGGATATCGCTCCTCTGAATTCCGTGCGAGAAGAGGAACTCACGCTTCCACGACACGATTGGGAGGGCGAGATTACTGGTGGAAATGAAACCCATCTGGTCGATCTGAAGAAGCACCGCTGTGATTGCGCGGAATTCAAGAACAAGCGGTCCGGGCTGAAGGATGGCGATCTGAAGGCCTGCTGCAAACACATGGCACGCGCTTGTGACCATCGCATCCAGAGTGGCGTGCTCAACGAATGTCCCCCAATCCTCAGATACGTATTCGCCGACCTGAACAACCACGAGGAAGGCATCTGTTTTCCTTCAACAAGGAACAGAGCCGCTGGGCATTCGGACAAGCACCTATGATGGCGGGGACGGTTGAAGACTTGTTGAAGCCCAAGGGAAGTTGAGCTTGTCCCGCACGCGGTTCAACGATTGAGAGGTTCAACCCATAGAGACTTCGCCCGCCTTGCGCGTGCTGCGTCCGCGTCGGCCGTGAACGGAATCGCCCAACTCGCGTCGCGCGCGATCGGCGACCTTGGCGAGTTCGTCGATCAATTCCGGATTCTGATCCGCCAGGTTGCTTTCCTCCGTCGTGTCGCTGTCGAGGTTGAAGAGCATGTAATCACTCTTCTCGGGCTTCTCGACATCCCAATCCCCGCGATAGACGTGCAGTTTCCAAGGCCCTTGTCGGACCGCCTGCAATCGATTGTCGCGGTAGTAGTAAACCTCTTCGCGAACCGGTTCTTCCGGAGGCTTCTCACCGTTGATGTGGTTGAAGATGTCCACACCATCAATCTCCGGAGTCCGCTTGAGCTCGACTCCCGCCAAGCCGGCAATCGTGGGCAGCCAATCCATCCCGCACACCATTTCATCCGAAACTTGCCCGCCAGGGATCCTTGCGGGCCAGTTCACGATGCAAGGAACGCGCACCCCGCCTTCCAAAGTCTGACCCTTGCCCCCACGATACGGACGCGGCGTGCCGGACCGGTACCCGAGCACTTCCTCTGATTGAAGGGCGGGTCCATTGTCAGAAGTGAAAATGATGATGGTGTTCTCCAACTTCTCGAGCACGGCAAGCACGTCCACCAGTGCTCCGACACTCCAGTCGATTTCTTCGATGACGTCCCCGTAGATCCCGTACTTGCTTCGGCCGTCGAACTCCTCCGTCAACGCCAACGGTCGGTGTGGCATCGCATGCGAAACCACGAGGCAGAAGGGGTTGTCCCCCGCCGATTCCATGAATTCAGCTGCCTGCTCGGTGCAGCGTCGCGTCAGAAATGCGGGATCGGTGTCTTCCTCCAGTTCGTTCTCATCGTCCATGAGCGGCAACGAGCTGGTGAGATAAATCGCATCCTCGACTTCCTGATCCAGGAAACTGTGGGAGAACGGGATTCCGAACCAGTAATCGAAGCCCTGGTTGTTTGGCAGAAAATGCGGATGACTCCCAAGCGTCCACTTTCCAACGTATCCGCTTACGTAGCCCGCTTCGGCCAGCATGGTGGCAAGATTGCGTTCCTCGGGGTTCAAACCCGTGAAACCGCCCGGTGGAAAACTTCGTCCGCCCATTCCGATCCGGTTTGGATAACAACCGGTCAACAAGGCTGCGCGTCCGCCGGTGCAATTCACGCCACCGGAGTAATACGAGGTGAACCTCACTCCGTCGGCGGCCAGTTGGTCCAGGCGCGCCGTTTCGAATCCGACCGCTCCGTAACAACCGAGGTCCCCGTAGCCGAGATCGTCGGCGACGACGATCAGCACATTGGGAGGGACGGTCTCCTTCTTTTTGCTGAAAAGGCCTTTTAGCATCTTGATGACTGCCGAACGGTTCGAACTGTTTGAAGAGGGCGCTCGTCGCTGGGTTCAGGCGGGAGGGAATCAAGCTGCCGGGATTAGTTCAAACTTAAAACAGTTCGGATTGCGCCACCGGATGCTTGACCTTCCATGATTTGCCGTTCACGACCACGCGTGCTGGAGAAAACGAAGGAAGTTTCCGTGAAAGATTCCGTTCAGGTCTTCTTCCGAATACCCACGTCCCGCAAGGATCGAATGAAACTTCTTCAGGTCGGCAATTGTGTCCAGATCCGCCGGAGTCTGCTCGTTGCCAAAGCCGCCATCGAGATCCGTCCCGATCCCAATGTGCTTGCTGGTTCCAAGCATCTGGCACATGTGATCAACGTGATTGGCAAGTGAATCCATGTTTGCCGTCGGAATATCCGGATGCTTGGTCACTCCACGATTCCACCCCGGCACCACCATCCAAATGTCGAAGGCAACCCCGATCACCGCACCTCGCTCGGCTAGCGCCTTGATCTGGTCGTCTGCCAATTGTCTCGGATCATCAACCAGCGCCCGGCAATTATGATGACTTGCCCACACAGGTCCTTGATGCACCTCAAGCGCATCCCAGAACGCTTTGTCGCACAGATGTGTCGCATCCAGGATGATTCCCAGTCGATCCATCTCCCGGACAAGGTCTTTGCCCATGTCCGACAAACGCCCGTCTCGATCATGACCATGCGCGTATCGCCCAACTCCGTAGTGCGCAGGCCCAAGTGCCCGCAAGCCCTGCTCGTAAGATCGCTCCAAGTCGGACAGCTCGCGAATGGAATCTGCGCCTTCCAAGCTGAGGATGTAGCCGATCGGACAGTTCTCCGGATCGGCTCCCCAATCCTTCAGGTGTGCCTCGACTTCCGCCCAGTTTCGCAATTGGCGAAGTTCACCCTCGGCTTCCATTGCGCGATACCACGCCAGTTGTCCCTGCGTCATCGCATGAGCCTGAGGCGGGGAATTCCACGCGCCGACCGGGGCCGCTGGTTTCATGCAGCCGGCGAGCTGAGTTGCCACGCAGATTCCGATGCCCGCTTTCCGCATCTCTGGCAAGCTCACCGTCCCGCACGCACGCCCCCACAGATCCGTCTTGCCTTCCTCGTCCTTGCGGATCTCCTCAATCGTCATCCGCAAATCACGATTGTATTCGAGCGCGTTCAGACTGAGATCCAGATGAGCGTCAAAAATCAGCATCGGAAAAACCTCAGCGGGAGAGCCGGTGAATGCAAGCTTTCGCAAACTCCGTAGCACCGGCGGACCGCCTGTGAGCCTGGTTCTCAATCCTTGTCCTCGGAGCTTGAGACAAGGATTAAAGAACCTGCCGGTGCCTGTCACAAGAAACTCTCCCTCCACTTGGCACATCCGCTACCTCCCGTTACACTCCGCGCCACTCAGCCGCGAAATCGATGGCAGCCAAAAAATCCAGTTTTCTCGACAAGGTACTCGGCCGCATTGGCCGACTGGACAAGGCCGATCTGCAATTGGTCATCAAGCGCCTTGCCCGCGAACGCGCCTTCCTGGAAACGCTGTTCAATTCCATCGAAGACGGCGTGCTCGTCGTCGATGAAGGCGGGAAGATCCTCTACGTGAACCAAGCCGTCACCCATCTGATCGGCCTGAAGGCGGATTCGGCTGAAGGCACACAGATTGCCGACGCGTTACCCGGGCTCGATTGGAAGGCCATCCTCAGATCAGCCGATGCCAGCAAGACCTACGAGAGCCATGAGTTCGAAATCGAATGGCCGCGCCCCCGGTTTCTTCGGCTGCACGTCGCTCCCTTTGATCGGGAAACCGCCGAACAACCCGGACTGGCATTGATTCTCCACGATGCCACCGAAGCTCGGCAAAAGACCTTTGAAGCCATTGAAAGTGAACGTATCCAGGCATTGACCCTCCTCGCCGCAAGCGTCGCCCACGAAATCGGCAATCCCCTGAACGCGCTTCACATACATCTCCAGTTACTCGAACGCGAAATCGGAAAATTACGAAAACTAAAGCCCAAGCAATCGCGCCGGACTCCCAAACGAACACCGGGCACGGAAGGCAAATCGAGCGACGACGTGGAGAGCATCAGCGAGAAAATGCAGGGTTATCTCGACGTGGCCAAAGGCGAGATCGACCGGCTCGACTACATCGTCTCGCAGTTCCTCGAAGCCATTCGCCCTTCGGCTCTGGATCTCAAACCTGTTTCCCTGAACGACGTTCTCGCCGACACGCTCAAACTTCTGCGGCCGGAGCTGGATAACCGCGATCTGACCGTCGAAGAAAAACTGAACCCCGCACTTCCAAATGCCCCGATGGATGCCGCACAGATCAAGCAGGTGCTGGTCAACCTGATCAAGAACGCCATGCAGGCCATGAATCGGGGTGTGCTCACTCTGGAAACCGGCGAGGGCCTGGACGGGGTCTGGGTGAGCGTGGCTGACACCGGAGGAGGAATTCCGCAGGAAAAGATCAATCGCATCTTCGACCCATATTTTACCACCAAGACCAAGGGAAGCGGCCTGGGGTTGATGATCGTTCAGCGGATCATTCGTGAACACGGCGGACAGATTGGTGTCGAGAGCAGTCCGGATCAGGGCACCCGCATCAAGATCTGGCTGCCCTTGCATGAACGTAAACCGAAATTGCTCGCCGTCCATGGTGGCGAAGAGTAGCCTGCGACGCACGAGAGAGAATCAGGAAGGGTTGATCATCGCGTTCGCAGTGACTTGCCTGTAACCAATACGTCCCTTTGTGGTTCTTCAATTGGCTGAAAGATGGACACACCCCAGGTATTGATAGTTGATGACGAGAAGCCCACGCGCGACGGGCTGCGCGCGGCTCTGGAGGATCGTTATGACGTCTACGTGGCCGACAACGCGGCCGCAGCATTCGATCTCCTCGATCGTGAAAACTTTCGCGTGCTCCTCACCGACCTCCGCATGCCCGGCGACGATGGCATGAACCTCATCGAACGGGCAAAATCCCTCCCGCGCCCGCCCGTGTGCATCCTCATGACCGCCTATGGCTCGGAGGACATCGCGGTGGAAGCGATGAAGAACGGTGCGGATGACTACATTGCAAAAGGCCGGCTCCAACTCGATGAGCTGGAGATGCGCATTGCCCGTGCTCTCAAGGGACAAACGCTTGAAGCCGAAAATAAACAGCTCAAGCAGGAACTGAGTTCGAAGTTCGGGATGGACCACATCCTCGGCGATTCCCCGGCGATGAAGGAAGTGCTGGATACGATCCACACCGTTGCGCCAACCACTGCCACGGTTCTGCTCCTCGGCCAGACCGGCACCGGCAAGGAAGTCGTCGCCAAGACCATTCACCAGCACAGCAATCGGGCAAACAAACCGATGATCACTGTCCATTGTGGCGCGCTTCCCCCGCAATTGCTGGAGAGCGAACTCTTCGGACACGAGAAAGGCGCATTCACCAACGCCCACGAACGGCGCATCGGTCGGTTTGAGGAAGCCAATGGCGGAACGCTCTTCCTCGATGAAATCGGTGAGATCGATGCTTCCACCCAGATCAAACTCCTTCGAGTCCTCGGCGAAGGCACCTTCGAACGCCTCGGCTCCAACAAGACCATCAAGACCGATGTCCGCCTGATCGCCGCGACCAACAAGAATCTTCCCCAACTCGTTCGCGAGGGAACGTTCCGCGAAGACCTGTTCTATCGCCTGCAGGTCGTCGAGATCGAACTTCCCCCACTGTCTCAACGCGACGGGGATGTCGCGATCCTCGCCCAAGCCTTCGTGATTGAGTTCGCCCAGGCAAACAGCAAACCCGTCAGGGGAATCAGTCCGGAAGCCCTGGAACTGCTTTGCGAACACGAATGGCGTGGCAATGTTCGCGAACTCCGTGCTGCGATTGAACGCGCCGTCGTCTTTTCCCGCACCGACCAAATCACCCTGCGTGATCTCCCGAAGACCGTCACCACCAAGCCATCCGATTCAGAAGATGGCTCGAGTCTCTCCGGCCGGCAGACCGTGAAGGAAGCCGAAAAGGAACTTATCATCAACGCGTTGAAGGAAACTGGCGGCAACCGCACCGCAGCAGCGCAAAAGCTCGGCATGAGCCGGCGCACACTTCATCGCAAACTGCACACTTACAAACTCGAAGGCTTCGAGTAGACCGATGATGTTTTGGATGCGTTCCGAACGCATGCGGCGACGTTGCGAGCACAACCCTCCTGGAATCCGGCCTGCTCAGACCAAATTCTCCAAACGAAGAACCAAGCACAGCCCATTGACTTCGGAATTTCGTGAAGTAGCTTGCGCGCTCAAACTCAACAAAGGCGCAAGCATGCGAGACTACACCGGCTACGAAGACCTTCACTTTTTCGAACGCTCCAGCAAGAGACGCAGGTAGGCAAAGGCCGACGAGTCGTTTACGGCGAAAAAGAACTCCACGAAAAAATCGGACGAAACGACCTGTGCCCCTGTGGCTCCGGCCGACGCTTCAAGCGTTGCTGCATGGGCTCTGGAGAATTCGACGGCTCACCACGGGACGACTGTTTTTAGAGAGGATTGAATGGAGAAACTCGCGCGCATGGCTAAGCTCCGTGCACATGAGCAACTACGAGATCTATCACAACCCGCGCTGCTCAAAATCCCGCGCGACGTTGAAGCTGTTGGAAGAAAACGGAATTGAGCCCAAGGTCCGGCTTTACCTCGAAGAGCCTCCGTCCGCGGCCGAACTCAAGAAAGTGCTCAAGGCCCTGAACCTCTCAGCCCGCAAGATCATCCGAGAAGGGGAAGACGAATTCCGCTCCGAAAAACTTGCTGACAAATCCCTCACGGACGCTGACCTGATTGCTGCGATGCTGAAACACCCACGCCTGATCCAG
>CEUN01169134.1_pt1 | contig 10147 bp, 9 predicted proteins | sample 361501 | NCBI WGS metagenome assembly CEUN01 (sample SAMEA2622801, study PRJEB7988) | marine metagenome | biome: marine biome (ENVO:00000447); feature: marine epipelagic mixed layer (ENVO:xxxxxxxxx); material: "saline water (ENVO:00002010), including plankton (ENVO:xxxxxxxx)" | depth 120 m | reverse complement strand
ATTTTACTGACAGGAACAATAAAGAAAATTAGAAATATAATAGAACGAGCCAAGTAGAGATGAGCGAGAATATATTTTTTTCGTAATCTATCTCCAATTATACCCGCGGTTTGTGTTCCAAACATGTTGAAGAGGCCGATCAAGGCTATTGCTGTAGCTGCCATAGCACCTCCCACGGCTGTACCACTTAGATAGTTTTCTAAGTGGTTATTGATAAATTGTACCTGAAAGCCGCAAACATAAAATCCGATCACTAAAAGCCAGAAACCTTTGTGTCCGCTAGCTTCTTGGACCGCCTGACTAAGGCTTTGTGTATCCTTTTTATTTAATGTATTGCTGGCAGCATGAGAAATACATAGCGTAAGCGGAACCACCATAAGAGCCATTGTGGCCAAAACTATTGTGGCAAAAACCCAGCCTGACTCACCGATCATATAGTTACTAAATGGAACAATCAGCATTTGTCCTGCAGTACCGCCAGAGACAACTACGGCTAACCAAAATGTTCGTTTTTCTTCTGGTGCAACCCGGCCGACAATTGATAGTAGCATCGGTAAAGCGATTCCACTTGAACCGATTCCCATCAAAAATCCTATGCTAATCACAAGACCAGTTTCTGTAGTTGATTGAGACATCATAAAAAGCCCAAAGGCATAGACAAGTCCAGATACCAATAAAACTTTGATTGGACCCCAGCGATCGGCAATTGCACCAACAAACGGGGCAGCACAACCATAGATTAAAACCTGTATCGCTGTTGCAAATGACATCGGCTCGAAGTTTTGAACTAATATGCCTTGTGCGTTAGTTGTCATGAAATTGAGAGCCTCTGTTATAGGTCGCAAAAACATTCCAAGACTTTGCCTGCCACCATAAGCAAATATGACAATACCCACGGATGAAATAAGTACAAAATGAGGACTACGCCAAAACGCTTTAGTCATAATAATTTTCCTCGAAAAGTGTTAGGGCAGCCTAGGCGGGCTGTGCTAGTCTTTCCACTGGTCGTTCTTGAATCGGAAGGTGAAATAAAGCTGCAAGCATACCGCCAAAAATAATTATCCACCACCATTGATCATAAGACCCAGTAGTGTCACGGACTATGCCACCCATCCAAGTACTTAGGAACCCCCCAATCTGATGACTTAAAAAAGCAATAGCGTACAACGTAGCCATGTACCGTGGGCCAAAAAAACCAGATACAAGTCCTGCCGTCAAAGGAACTGTGGCAAGCCAAAGAAAACCTATACAAGCAGCAAATATATAAACCGACATTTGTGTTATTGGCGACAGAAAAAAAGCTAACATAACAAGAGACCTACCAATATAAAGACTGGCAAGTAGGTTTTTTTTCTTGAATTTTCCACCAAGCATACCAGCGAGAGCAGTACCAATTACATTTGTTAGACCAATTAGCGCGATAGCGTGGGCCCCAATCGTGGCTCCTGTTCCAGTATCCTCCAAGTACTTGGGTAAATGAGTGACTACGAATTGTACTTGAAAGCCACACGTGAAAAATCCAAGGCACAAAAAAATAAAACTTTTATGATTTCGGGCTTCCTTCAAAGCCTGACCAAGTGTTTGGTGATCTTTTTTTTGATCGAGCGCGTCTCCACTAGCTTTACCAGCTAACATCGCCATTGGCACGATAGCAAAAATAACCGCAGCTAATATCGTTATCGCATCGGTCCAGTCCATGCGTTCGAGCAAATACCCATTAAGTGGGACTAGAAACATTTGACCCCCTGTACCACCAGCTGATACTATTCCGAACCAAAGGCTTCGACGATTTTCAGGAGCAACTCGGCCGACGACAGATAATAGCATTGGTAGGCCACACCCTGCTGCTGCAAGACCACTAAGGACACCTACACTAAGTGTTAAATGCATTTCAGAAGAGGCCTGACCTAGAAGAACCATGCCAAGAGCATAGAGGCTACCTCCGGCGACCAACATTTTGACAGGCCCCAACCATTTATCAGCGATTGCTGATACAAATGGCACACTCAAACCAACAATCAGTGTCTGCATACTGACTGCGAATGAGAAAGGCTCGACACGTCCTCCTGCGATAGCATCAGAGATTGGAATCAAGAATAATCCAAAGCTTTGCCTTGTCCCATATGAAATAAGAATTATAAAAGTACAAAGAATTAGAGCCAGATAAGGGCTTTTCCACGTTTCTTGTGACATGATTTACCTACTAAATTTTTAGAGACGAACTTTGAATCTTTGGACGAAGAATAGGTCGTTCATCGATTGGCCAGTGCATAGCGGCTGCTATGAAACCTAATATAACTGCACTCCACCATATAACATCATAATTTCCTGTGAGGTCGAATACTACTCCACCCATCCAGATGCCAAGAAAACTACCTACTTGGTGGCTTGTAAAGGCAAAGCCATACAACATTGCCATATATTGTGTCCCAAAGATTTGCGCAACTAGTCCGCTGGTTAACGGCACAGTACCTAAAAAAAGTAATCCTGTGAAAGATGCAAAAATCAGCGCACTAGTGTTTGTAACTGGAAATGTAACAAACACTATTATACTTAAAGCTCGCGCGATATATAAAATAGCAAGCATCAGTTTCTTACTGTATTTTCCGCCCAGCGCTCCCCAAACAAAACAACCGATAATATTAAATAATCCGATTAAAGCTAGAGCTGTTGCTCCTGTTTCTGCATCAATACCCGATTTATCAAGATGATTTGGTAGATGCCCACCAATAAACATTGTTTGAAAGCCGCAAACGAAAAATGCGGTCACTAATAGAATATAGCCTTTATGCCTAGATGCCTCACGAATGGCCTCTAGTGTATTTTGTTTGATAATATTTTCTCCATTAGGAGGCTGTGGTTTGCCGGAAATGGCTGCTGTAAGAGGGACGATTGTCATCATCAGAATGGCTAATACGATCAATGCCACTGTATAACCAGAATCTGAAATAAAATATTGTGCGAATGGCACTACAATTACCATTCCAGATGATCCACCCGCGCTTGCAATACCGAGAAACATACTTCTCCGTTTCTCAGAGACACTTCGTCCTACGACGGCTAATATGATTGGAAAACTGGTTGCACTCATTCCTAAGCCCGTGACCAAACCAGTTGAAATGGTAATCCCAAATGGTGTTGTTGATTCGGCCATCATCCACAGCCCGATGGAATATAGAATTAAGCCAGCACTCACCACACGCCCAGCACCAAAACGGTCGGCAATGTTTCCCCAAAATGGCTGAGACAGGCCCCATATTAGTGTTTGTAGAGCCATCGCAAATGAAAAAATTCCGATGTTCCAGCCTTGGATCTCAGATATAGGGGCTAGGTATAAGCCGTAGGTTTGACGTGCTCCAAATGAGAGAAGCAGAATAAGGGTTGCACATGAAAGAATTACAATTGGAGTTCGCCAGGTTCGCGCCGACATATTACACCGGTAAAAGTTAAAATCCCCTCGAGAAGAGGCGTTAATATTTCTTTATATCGATATCTATTATAACAATCTATTTATGCCGGAAGATAATTCGTGCCTTAGTGAGATCATATGGCGTCATTTCTACATCCACCTTATCTCCTTCTAAAACACGAATACGAAATTTTCGCATTTTTCCGGCGGTGTGCGCTAGCACCTCGTGGCCATTTTCTAATTTCACTTTAAACATTGCATTTGGTAGCCGTTCCATCACGGTACCGGAAAACTCAAGAAGTTCTTCTTTCGACATATTGCTTTCTATTTGATTGCTAGTGGCGCATTAGCGCTCTGTAATACTTAATCGTCAAGGGTTTTAAATAGTTTTTTTAATTTATTATATTGATCATCTTACATATTTGGCTTCAAGTATTGAGTGAAGAAGACTCTATCAGAATCCTTTATTCGAGATTAATAATAGAATAGGTGGTAGCATTTGAATGAACCGTGGCGGTCGATTTAATGAGATATTACTTGCACTAGGAAATCGTAATTATAGGATTTATACCCTAGGAAACATCTGTTCTCACCTTGGGATGTGGGCTTATCGAATAGCGCTGCAGTGGCTGACTTGGAAGTTAACTGGTTCCGCATTCTGGCTCGGAGCAATAGCAATGGCCGACCTATTTCCAACGGTAATCTTGGCTCCGTTGGCAGGGGCAATTACTGAACGGGTGAATCGCATTGGTATGATGCGTTTCTCAATCATTTTTACATCATTACAGGCAGGTATACTTGCCTATTGCTGCTTTGCGGGAACTATAACTATTGAAATTGTGTTTGCAATGGCGCTTTCTTTAGGGATTGTATTAGCTATAAATCACCCTATCCGTCTTGTAATTGTACCAAACATGGTTAGACGCGATGCTTTGCCATCAGCGGTGGCTATAAATGCTCTTATATTTAATGTAGCCCGCGTGGCCGGTCCATCGATTGCAGGGGGCCTAATTGTAGCTGCTGGAGATGATGCTTGGATCCTTGGGGTAGGGTTGGTATTTATTTTTAACTGTTTCGGAAATATTGCTTTTACTTTTGCCCTATTTTCAATCCATGTGAAGCAAAACATTTTTAATAGCCTTGAAGCCCCCTTAAATCTCATTCCATCCGAGATTATTGCAGGCTTTCGTTATACATTTGCGCACCAAGGATTGGGTGCGATCATGATTATACTTTTTATTGTTGGTATTTGTGGCCGAACTTATATCGATTTATTCTCTGGTTTTGTTGAAACAATTTTTGGTCTTGGTGCCGATGCATTGGGATTACTTGTCTCTTCCGTTGGGGTTGGTGCAGTGCTTGGAGGTTTCTGGTTGGCTCAGCGTGGTCGAATAGAAGGCCTCACTCGGATTGTTCTTCTAAATATTCTGATTTTGGGATTAGTGCTGATAATTTTTGCATTATCTCAGAACTTCTATATCGCTGTTTTTGCGGTTCTGATAGGTGGTTTTTCAATGACTGTCGCTGGCACTGGCGAGCATACTCTTATTCAAGCTTCGGTTGATGAAAAAATGAGGGGACGCGTTGTTAGTTTGTATGGCGCTATTTCCAGAGGATGTCCTTCTTTAGGTTCACTTATAATGGGTTGGATTGCCGACTACACAGGGCTGCGATTGCCCATTGCAGGAGGAGCAGTAATCTGTATTTTAGTTTGGTTTTATTTTTATCACAAAAGAGGCTCTCTAATTGGGGCGTTGGAGCTACAACCGAAAATAAAAACAAGTTAAATTTTCCGACCTCAATTAGAATTTGATGTCCTAAGTCAGCGTTGATTTAATTGATGAAAGCTAATGAGTGAAATTAACATCTATTATTGAACACTATTAGCTTCTCTAACCATGGCAATAAGTGATGATTTCAGTAAATACTCGTGACATGTATTTTCATCATCCGCGATTGCACCGAGCGCATCAAGTTTTTGACGACGGGCTTTCATATCATTTTCCTGAAGTATCTCTTTATTTTGAATAGATTGTGCCTGTACATATTTTTTGGCCATGGTACGACGTTGTCTATCATATTTTGCCAAAAGTGTATCATCACCCTCTTTCCGCCAAACACGCACCAACTTTTCCGCAATATTAAGGCCATCGTGAATGCCCCCATTCATACCCATGCCACCTAGAGGATTGTTAACATGAGCAGAATCACCCGCTAGGACAGTTCGTCCTACATGAAATGTTTCAGCAACACGTTGATGTACATTGTAGAGGTTGCGATGGATTATTTCGTATGGTGGCGCATATGGTAAGCATTCGGAAAACTTATCTTGAACCCATTCAATGCTTTTAACGTACTCATCAGATTCTTTGCCCGATGCTGGTAAGAGAATGCGCCAAAGGCCTTTCATATCATCTCCTGCAACCTTTATAAGTGCGCACCACTGGTCAGGATGCGCTACATAATTTCTATACCTATGATTGCCAGCTTCCGGTGCACCAAAATCAAATTTTGTTGTTGCAATTACAAACCTTTCTCCCCAGGTAAATCCCGGGAAATCAATATTAAGATTCTTTCGGATTATACTGCGGCCTCCATCACAAGCGATAAGATACCGCCCATTATGTATTTCAATATCCCCCCCGGGATTTTGTACTGATATTTCTACTCCATTTTCGTTTTGATTGAGTCCGACAACTTCGAAAGGGCGTTTTAACTCAAAAGTAGAAAGTTTTTCTGCATGCTCTCGCGCAATGTTAATAACTTTATGCTGCTCCACTTGAAGTGCATATGGAAATTCTGTTTCATCCGAAATAATACCATAATCAAATTCCGCAACTATACGATCATCATATCGATCGCGGTATTGAAAAACGGCGGATATTAGACCTTTGGCAGCCATCTCATCCGTCATATCTAGCTCTGATAACATCTCCAAAGTCGAGGGATGTACGGTAGAGGCTCTGTGATCTGTCGTGGTTTCAGGTAAAGAATCAAAGACAGTTACCGGTACACCGTGCTTTGCAAGATAATACCCTGTAATCATACCGACTGGCCCAGCACCGGCAATAAGCACTTGTTCTTTCATTTGCATTTTCTGATTTCCACCCAAATATCAAATATCAATCTAAAAAACTACCCTGGAACTTACTGTTAGCCCACAAGGCGTCAACCCCGTACAGACCACCCTTAAAGTTTTACGTAGTTAATAAAATTAAAGATCAATCCAATTTTTATCCTCGATTGGCTTGACACGTTTGGTTCCAGATACCACGCTTAACTGATGGCCTGGGGTGTCCGTCAGGACTGAGAGAACACCCATTGAACCTGGACTGGTTTGAACCAGCCTAGGGAGCAGTCATGCCGTGTTCTCTTTTCTGATAATTTAATGGCGGTAACCAAAAGGATTGGAGAATAAAATTTTCAATGATAGCAGTAATTGGTGGCGGAATTTGTGGATTAAGTATCGGGTGGCGTTTGGCTCAAGCGGGGCAGTCAGTAACTGTTTTTGATCGGGGGTCAGCCGGTAAGGAGGCAACTTGGGCAGCAGCTGGTATGCTAGCCCCTCAGGTGGAGGTCGAACATGGGGAAGAAATGCTTCTTCCTTTAGCCCTAGAAAGTCGGGGAATGTGGCAAGGTTTTGCTTCCGAACTGCTTAGAGAAACCGGAGTTGACGTAGATTATCGGGAAGAAGGTACGATAGTGGTGGCTAATGATCGGGATGACGTTGAGTACCTTCAACATCGTATGACCTATTTCGAAACGCTTCAATTGGATGTCAAATGGCTCAGTGGTCACGAAATTCGAAAGAAGCAGCCACATATTTCTCGTTCTGTGAGTGCAGGTATTTATAGTGTTTTGGATCATCAAGTAGATAACCGCAAAGTTGCACAAGCGCTAAAGTCAGCATTCATGGCCTCTGGTGGCATCTTAAAGGAACATACGGATGTAAGGGGTGTTAAGACGGTAGGAGGACGAGTTTCTGCTATAGAGCTAATTGATAATGAAATATTGGTAGATGTCGTTGTTCTCGCAGCGGGCGCTTGGTCTCGAAATATTTCTGGTTTGCCAAACAATAGCCGGCCACCGGTGCGACCATTAAAAGGGCAGATGGTAGCTGTTCAGATGGATCCAAAAGCACCACTGCTTGAAAATGTGGTTTGGGGTCCGGGTAATGGTATTGTTCCTTCAATTTATATAGCACCAAAAAGTAACGGCCGCCTTCTTATAGGGGCTACAGTAGAAGAAATGGGTTTTGATAGAAATTTAACTGCTGGTGGGGTGATGGAACTAATACGCTCAGCTTGGGATATATTACCCGGTATCTATGATTTGCCACTGGTAGAAAGTTGGACTGGCCTGAGACCAGCTAGTCGTGATGATGCACCAATATTAGGACCTACAAAAACACCGGGCTTGGTAATGGCTACAGGTCATCACAGAAATGGAATTCTTCTAGCCCCAATCACGGCTAAGGCAATAACCGACTACATAGTCAGAGGAACTATGGACATAATTTTCAAACCTTTTTCACTGGATCGTTTTAAAGAATTATAAATTAGGCTTGCAATGGATCATTTTAACATCAAGGTGGGGGTACCTTTTGACTAATACAGTGACAATAAATGGGGAAACAAGGCCTCTAGATGAAACTAATTTATCAAATTTGTTGAAAAAAAATGGGGTTGAAGAGAATAAAGGTGGCGTGGCAGTAGCTCTAAACGGGGCGGTTGTGCCGCGGAGTGAATGGGAACAGATTACCATTAAGCACATGGATAAAATTGAAATCGTACAAATTGTGCGCGGGGGATAAGATGAATTTAAAGATTGAAAAATCGGATTTTCAAATCGCCGAAAAATTTTTTTCATCGCGATTTTTGATTGGAACCTCTCAATACCCTAATCAACAAATTATGATGGATGCCATCGATACTAGTGGTGCAGAGATTGTAACGGTAGCTGTTCGTCGAGTCAGCATGGAGAGTGGAGGAGAGGGTTTATTTGAACTTTTAAAAGGGAAGTACCACCTCTTACCAAACACTGCAGGTTGTTTTACAGCGCAGGATGCTGTTCTTACAGCAGAACTAGCCAGAGAAGCATTAGAGACCAATTGGGTGAAATTAGAGGTGATAGGGGATGAAGAAACCCTGTTTCCGGACGTGGAACAATTGTTGCAGGCTGCCGAGCAATTAGTAAAAAAGGGTTTTGTTGTGTTGCCCTACTGTAATGATGATCCAATTACTTGCAAAAAATTAGAGGATATTGGTTGCGCAGCCGTTATGCCTTTAGCAGCCCCGATTGGCTCAGGAATGGGAATTCGAAATCCCTATAATCTAAAGATTATTAGGGATCAGTGTAGAGTTCCAATTATTGTTGATGCCGGTGTTGGAACATCTTCTGATGCCGCCTTGGCTTTAGAGCTAGGTTGCGATGGTATTTTATTGAATTCCGCAGTAGCTGGTGCTAGAGACCCTGTAAAAATGGCGAAAGCGATGAAATTGGGTATCGAAGCAGGACGATTAGCATTCGAAGCCGGAAGAATTCCAAAGCGTTTATATGCAAGTGCATCAACGTCGATGGATGGTATGATCCAATTGTGATAGATAATCTTCCTAAACCCCCATTATTAATTATTACAGATACACCAATACAGTCAAAAACAATCGAGGAGGTTGTTAAGGCGGCTCTTGGTGCTGGTGGTCGGTGGTTTATGTATCGTGACAAGAAAGTTTCCTCAAAAATTTTTCGAAAGACGGCTAATTATTTGTTTAAACTTTGCCGTGAATTTAATGCAGAACTGTGTTTAAATGGAAGGGTCGATATAGCTGAGAGTTTTGTCGGAGCTGGCGTACATTTACAATCCGGATCGGAGGTTTCTTCGGCGAGATATAGGTTAGGAACTAAGGCATTGATAGGGGTATCCTGCCATTCGATTGATGAAGCAGAGGAAGCTGAAAAAGCAGGTGCAGATTATATTACTTATAGTCCAGTATTTGAAACATCAAGTAAGCCTGGATATGGACCACCCGCAGGATTAGCCGGCATTAAAGAGGCTAGTGCTAAAGTTAGTATTCCAGTTGTCGCATTAGCGGGTATAAAACCTTCTAATGTTAAAAGTTGTATTGTTAGTGGTGCAAGAGGTGTGGCTGTGATGGGAGGAGTTATGCAGTCTTTGAATCCCGGTAGAGAAGTGGAAGAACTTATAGCGGCAATTAAATAGAAATGAAGAGAATTTAAACTTCAGTTTATAAAAGATCTTTAGAAACTACAGCAATAGGCGCTTGGCTTATGGTATAAATTGTTCGTTTAGAATTCGTTCTTCTAGGTCATGCTCTTCATCGAAAAGTAAATTCAGAGAAATATTTTTTTGTTGCATAATTGTCACCGACTTAACATTTCGTACCTCGGTATAATCAGCAACTGCACTAACAGGACGTTTTTTAGGTTCTTGTATGTCCACTCTGATTTGTGCTCTATCACTCAAAAGGGCACCTCTCCACCTTCTAGGGCGAAATGCGCTAATGGGTGTTAAGGCTAAAAGCTCTGCGCCGAGAGGAATAATTGGTCCGTGGGCAGATAAATTATAGGCTGTACTGCCCGCCGGTGTAGCGACTACTGCACCATCACATATCAGTTCCTTCATACGAACTTTTCCGTCTATGCTTACCATTAAATTTGCTGCTTGCCTAGTTTGGCGCAGCAATGCGACCTCATTTATGCAATAGGCATCTTTCTTAA
>CEUN01074094.1_pt1 | contig 10153 bp, 10 predicted proteins | sample 361501 | NCBI WGS metagenome assembly CEUN01 (sample SAMEA2622801, study PRJEB7988) | marine metagenome | biome: marine biome (ENVO:00000447); feature: marine epipelagic mixed layer (ENVO:xxxxxxxxx); material: "saline water (ENVO:00002010), including plankton (ENVO:xxxxxxxx)" | depth 120 m | reverse complement strand
TTGATTTATGAATTATTTTGTGATGCTGGAACGGGTGTGATGATGGGAGGCAATGAATTACAACGTATCTTTCGTGATATTCATGTCCTACGAAGTCATTTCGTAATTTTGCCCGAATTTGCAGCAGAAAACTCTGGAAGGATGCAACTTGGTCTGTCACCAAAAGGATCATTTGTATAAAAGTTCTCACACTAATTTGAAATTATCTTTCCTCCAAATTACATGACAATAGTGTATAATTTTGCAAAGCTTTGTTTTATGTTCGACCTAGTCAACTATTTACACAATCCTATGATGATAAGAAACTTGATTTGACTATGCCTGATACCGGATGCAGCATCGATATTATCCGAGAAGAATTGACAGAAAAGGCTCGTTCTATGGTACCTGCTCTGCGTGGACGAGCAGCAGAAGCTGAGACTAATAGGCGGTTACCTGACATTACTCATAGAGAGTTTTTAGAAGCTGGTTTTTATAAAATGTTTCAGCCTCACCGGTACGGTGGATATGAATTGAGCTGGGACAGTATTTTGGATATTGCTGCTGAGTTGGGCCGGGGCTGCGGGTCGAGTTGTTGGGTATTTACCAACCTAACTGGTCAGTCGTGGATCAATGGAATGAAATGTGAGCAGGCGCAAGACGATGTTTGGGCCAATAATCCGGATGCAGTTATTGCCTCATCCTTTCCAGGAAAAGATGCCATTGTTAAAACCGTTCAAGGTGGTTGGGTAGCGAGCGGAACATGGGGTTTTTCTAGTGGGATTGATTTTGCTGACTGGAGTAACGTTCAACTTTTTGTGCCCCAAGACAATGCTCCCCCACAACATCAATTTGCCTTAGTGCCAAAAACTGATTTCTTTTCTTTTGTTGATGACTGGAACCCTTGCGGTCTTGCTGCAACTGGCAGTCGTTCATTCGTTTTAAAGGAGGTATTTATTCCCAAACACCGAGCAATTTCAGCTGCAGAGGTGCAGGGTGGAGCAACGCCGGGAAGCAAGGTTAATCCTAATCCCCTATACAAACTTCCCTTATTTGCGCTAGGGACTAAACAATTTTCCTCGACAGCCGTGGGCATTGCGCTCGGAGCGCTGGATGCGATGTGGACTGATTTATCAATCCGAAAATCAGTGGCAGGGGTGAAACTCAGCGAACAGGGAACAGTGCAAGCACGTGTCGCTGAGGCAAGTACTGAAGTAGATGCAGCCAGGGCACTCTTATCAAGCGATTTTAAAGAGGGTATGCAAATAGCCGCAGGCGACAAACCGCCTACGCAGGACCAACGCGCTCGTTGGCGAAGAAATAATGCATATGCCGGTAAATTATGTGTACAGGCTGTTGAACGTTTATTTCCTCTCGTTGGCGGTCGAGGTTTGGTTTTTGATAGTATATTCCAAAGAGCCGTTAGAGACGTGCATGCAGCTACCTCTCAAAATAGCATGGCTTGGGATGTCGCGGCGATGATGTATGCACAGCAAAGATTCGGAGCTGTGATTTCGGACCCACGATATTTTCCTGATGTCAAAAAGGGTTAAATAACGATAATTTACTTTTTTAATAAGGAGATTGTTATGGCAAAATTGAGACACATCGCAATGTCAGTTGAAGACCCAGAAAAAACAGCTGATTTTTATTGTGAAGCATTTGATATGGAAAGGGTCGGGAAAACAGACTCTCCGCTAGCCAAGGGTTGTTATGTATCAGATGGGGTCATCACGGTTGCACTCTTAAAATATAAAACTGATCAATGGGCCGGTTACGTCGAAGGTGAAGACGAACGAGGTAAGGATTACGTCGGTCTTCATCATATAGGTTTTTGGGTGGATGATGCAGGAGAGGCTGACAAAAAAATAGAAAAAGCTGGTGGAAAATACTTTATGGGACGACCTGATCAGAAGGCTCCAACAACCTTCTACGAGATTAAATACCGCGATCCTAACGGGGTGATTTTAGATGTAACACATTTAGGTTGGGGAGGGGCCACTAAGGATGTTGTTCCTGCCGCAGGAACACCAGAGCCTCCGTCTCGAGGTCATCCAAAGGATAATTGATTACGGTTTAACAATTTTTGCCTCGGCTTTTTCAAGATTGTCTTGTATTTTCATCCAAGTGTCCTCAGCCTCTGCAAGAGATTTAGCGGCATAAGCGGCCTTGATCTGTAATGATTTGATTTTGTTATTTCCTTCTTGTTCGTAAATGCCTGGGTTAGCAAGAGCTTTTTGTAATTCCTTTACTTCTGATGTTAGTTGCATGACGGTATTTTCAGCAAGATGCAGTTGTTTTTTTAAAGGCGCCAATTTATTTCTTTGTTCCGCAGCAAGCCGCCGCCGTTCTTTTTTCACGGTCTTAGGTATATTTTGTTCCGTTTTTTCTACTTTTTTATCCCTTCCCTTTGTTAGTGAGGTTCGGTATTCGTTTAGGTCCCCGTCATAGGGCAACACCGTTCCTTGATTGACCAACCAAAGCCTATCCGCGGTGAGTTCAAGAACGTGTGGGTCGTGGCTGACGATAACGACAGCGCCTTCAAAGGAATTTATAGCCTGAATAAGAGCTTCGCGCGCAATAATATCAAGGTGGTTTGTAGGTTCATCAAGTAAGAGAATATGAGGATTATCGCAACACATCATGGCGAACAATAATCTCGCTTTTTCTCCACCAGATAGGTTTTTAATTTTTGTATCTGCTCTTTCTTGAGAAAATCCAAATCGTCCAAGGTGAGCCCGCAGCTTTACTTCAAGGTTCTCGGGACGCTTGTGCGAAATTTCAATTAGTGGTGAGGCCTCAAAATTAAGCTCCTCTGTTTGATGCTGAGCAAAATAACCTACACGAACCTTTTTCGAATGGTTAAAATGTCCGGATATCGCTTCTAGGCGTCCTGCTAAGAATTTCATAAGGGTTGATTTACCGTTGCCGTTAGCCCCAATTAAGGCAATTCGGTCCTCCATGTCCAAACGAAACGAAACCTCTTTGAGTACAGCCTTGCCATCATATCCGATAGAGGCATTGTCTACACTGTAAAGTGGAGGTGGTAAGGGTTTTGGACTTGGAAAGTCGAAAGCGATCAGGTCATGATCATGCTGTTTTGGCAGAGGTTGCATTTTTTCTAAAAGTTTTAAGCGGGATTGTGCTTGTCTGGCCTTGGTAGCCTTGTACCGGAAGCGATCAATAAATTTTTGTATGTGGGCGCGTTGGGCTTCTTGTGTTTGTCTTTCAGCCTCTACCCTGTGTATTTGAGCACGAAAATTAGTTTCAAATTGATCATAGCCACCGGAGTAAAGTTTCAACTTAGCATTATCCAAGTGCAAGATCTGATCTACAACACGGTTTAACAAACCACGGTCATGGCTCACAACAAGAATTGTCCCCTCATACCGCCGTAAATATTCTTCGAGCCACAGACTGGCCTCGAGGTCAAGGTGATTGGAGGGTTCGTCAAGGAGTAATAAATCAGGATTTGTGAATAGCAGACCAGCAAGAGCAACGCGCATCCGCCAACCCCCAGAGAATTCTTTACATGGGCGCCCTATTTCTGATTCCGAAAAACCAAGACCAGAAAGAATTCGTGCTGCTTTTGAATGCGCACGATGTGCCTCTTTCTCATACAATCGAGAATGAATTTCTGCTATACGGTTTGGGTCGGTGGCGGTCTTAGACTCTTTTTCCAACTTAGTAAGCTCTTTATCGGCGCTCATTACGGTGTCGATAAGATTTAGGGAACTTTCTGGAACCTCTTGTTCAGTAATACCAATTTGCCAACGATGGGGAAAATTAATTGTACCTGTATCTGGAGTGAGACTTCCATTTATCAATTTGAGAAGTGTTGTTTTCCCTACGCCATTGCGACCCACAAATCCGACTCGTTGTCCTTCATTGATAGCTACTTCAGAGTTTTCAAAAAGTATCCGGGGGCCTATCCGGTATGAAAGCCGTTCAATACGCAACATTTTTATAAAAGTCAGTCTGTCCAACAGAGTGGAAGATTTTTTAATGGTTTATTTTTCGGGCGGTAGAATTTCGACGGTACAAACCTCTTCAATCAAATGTCCGCGGCCAATATCATTGAGATGCATTCTTTTTTGTTCGTTTGAAAGAACTTTACCTAAACCGTGATTCATCATTAGGACTATGGATCTATCTCCCATGTCCAGCCAGTAGCTTCTTCTGACCAATTTACCATCGGCATCTCTTGCAAATGGGTTATCCGGTTCTGCACCCATGTCTGGTTCGTAGAACTTAGGCATAATTTCCTTCAATAAATTACAATAGACATTAAATTGCCCAGCTTTTTATAAATTCGCAAGTGTTCTGTTTCCAAGCTGACTAATATTACGCTAAATTCTGAAAAAAATAACTTCTAAGGGTTTGAGGTATGGATTGTTTAGATAGACGGGAACGTTTTCGAGCTGTAATAGAAGGAAATGAGTGCGTATACCCTGGTTCTGTATTTGATCCGATTTCAGCGAGAATAGCCGAGGAATTAGGGTTTGAAGTAGGAATGTTTTCTGGGTCTGTTGCCTCTCTGACAGTTTTGGGTGCACCGGACCTAGTTCTTCTAACCCTTTCCGAGTTTGCCAATCAGGCGCATCGTATTTGTCGTGCAGGTAATTTACCACTTTTAGTTGATGCAGATCATGGATATGGAAATGCTCTTAATGTTCGGAGAACGGTTGAGGAGCTCGAGACTGCAGGAGTGGCGGCTTTGACTATAGAAGATACGGAATTACCGCAAGGGTATGGATCTCCTGGGTCTCAAAGTTTAATTTCCATAGAGGAGGGTGTCGGAAAGATGAAGGCGGCTATTGATGGACGTCAAGACCCAACCCTCGTCATAGCCGGTCGCACAAGTGCAATGGGTATAACTGGTCCAGATGATACTGTCGACCGAATTAAGGCATACGAAAATGTGGGAGTTGATGCGATTTTCCTTTCCGGTGTATCAAGCAATGAACAGCTTGAAATAGTATCTAATGCTATAAGTATTCCGATTTTTTTGGGTGGAGCCGCCGCAGCGTTAGGAAATATTCATACTCTGAGTGCTTCGGGTGTAAGAATTTGTCTTCAGGGGCATCAAGCATTTCAAGCGTCTGTCAACGCAACATATTCGACGCTTAAAGCTCTTCGAGAAGGAACTAACCCTTCTGAGCTTAAATCTCTTGCACCTAAAACTATGTTAGATCGTTTATCCCGGAGTGACGATCACAAGAGGTGGATGCAGACTTGGCTTGGTGGTAAAATGTCTGAACGAGATTAATTTTCTTTATTTAATCTATAATTTGACGCAGATGTTGCTGGTTTCTGTATAAAATTCCAAGGAATAAATTCCTCCTTCTCGTCCAATACCTGACTGTTTAGAACCCCCAAATGGCGTTCTTAAGTCTCGAAGAAACCAGCTATTAATCCAGCAAATACCTACCTCCATTTGAGGTGCAACCCGATGAGCACGAGCCAAATCTTCGGTCCAAATAGAACAAGCGAGGCCGTAAGGGGTATTATTGGCCATTGCAATTACTTCATCTTCATTATCGAAGGGTGAAATATGACAGCAAGGGCCAAAAATCTCTTCTTTCACTACAACCGAGTTTTCGTCCAGTCCTGTCCAGATAGTAGGTTCAATCCAGGCTCCATCATTCAATTCCTCCATTTCTGGAATTTTGCCGCCGGTGATTACCTTTGCGCCTTCACTTTCAGCGATTTTGTAATAGTTGAGAACTTTTTGCTGGTGTTCCTTACTAATGAGGGGTCCAAGCGATGTTTCTTCATTCTTTGGGTGGCCACAAACAAGACTTTCGGCTCCCTCTTTTAATAAATTAACAAATTCATCAAAAATGGGTCTTTCTACGTAAACTCTCTCGGTTCCTAGGCAGACCTGTCCGCAATTTGCAAAAGCTGAGCGCATCGTGCCCTCAATGGCTTTATCCATATCGCAGTCCGCGAAAATAATCGCAGGATTTTTTCCTCCAAGTTCAAAGGAAACATCCCTTACACCTACAGCAGCATTTTTTAGAATTATCTCGCCGGTACGAGTTTCGCCCGTGAAGGTAATGGCGTCTACATCAGGGTGTTTGGTCAAAATCTCACCAGTTGATCCTGGACCGGTTCCTTGTACGACATTATAAACGCCATTTGGTACACCAACATCATTCATGACTTCTCCTAAAAGGGCGGCGGTGGAAGGGGTTTCCTCTGACGGCTTTACAACCACGGTATTGCCGCAAGCGAGAGCTGGACCAGCTTTCCATGTCATCAATAATAAAGGTAAATTCCAAGGACAAATTATACCGATTACCCCCTTTGGTTTACTGACGGTATAATTTAGAGCGCCTGTCCCATCAGGTGTTGGCATTCTAAAACATTCATTATGATGGTTGCGCATAATGTCTGCGAAAATTTCAAAATTAGCCGCTCCTCTTGGGATATCTAAATGGGACGCGAGGCTTACTGGTTTTCCAGTGTCAGCTACTTCTGCCTCTAAGAATTCGTCAAAACGGTTCTGAATTCCACCAACAATTGCTGTTACCAATTTAAGTCTTTCAGCAAGAGGCATAGTTCCCCAAGGTCCATTAAGGGCATTCTTTGCAGCTTTTACCGCGGCATCCACATCGGCCTGGCTCGCTTCATTGACTACTGAGATTATTGAGCCGTCTACAGGACTAATATTTGTAAAAGAATTACCGGAGCGCCCTACGCAGTACTCACCATTAATGAAATTCATTGTTTTATGATTTTTGGACAAATCAGGTGTTGCCACTTTACTTCTCCATTTGAATAATAATTGAAAAGGTCACATTTGTGTCTCTATTTTTGCGTTATTTCAATAAAATACCCACCTGCATCATCACGCTTTAATATTTCAGCAGCTCGCAATTCCCCCCATGCCCGTAAAAATTCCTGCCATGGTATGTCCATATGCTGATCGACGATATCGTGAAACTGCTCCGCGTTGACTTCTAAAGATTTTTTTATTTTTTTTGCTAGGGGACTCATTCAAAATCCTCCAATTTAAAACGATCTCTTCCATAATTTTTAATACGCCTGTAAAGAATATTAGGCACCCCTTCCGGGATTGTTGCATCAATTCCCAGTTTAGCAGTGGTGGGTAAACCACCCTTTCCCAACAACCAGGATTTAACGCTAGGGTCGATGTGTTTTGCCCGGGCTCCTTCAAGAATGATGGCATCCTGGTTCGCCTGTACTCTAAATGCTATCGCCCAATCGAGTTCATCTGGGTCATATATATCAATATCCTCATCTGTTACGATAACAAATTTAACCTCTGCAACAGATAGCAGAGCGGCAACAGCGTTCTTTCCCTCTCCCGGACGCTTCTTGATAGAAGCGATTAGGGACCAATAACCACAACTGCCAACTGGTGCCCTTATATCTACAGGCTGTACACTAGCAATTCGGAGAGCCTGAAGACCCGCTGCCTCGGTGACCGGCGCAGCAAGCCAATCATTTTCCCATGGCATCTGAAGCATATAGAAAATTGGATCTCGGCGGTGTGTAATACATTTTATACGAAAAACGGGGTTCCACTTTACATCACCGGAGATTTGGCTAAATTCCCCAAAAGGTCCTTCATCCGCTGTCCAGCCGATCGGCAACAACTCTCCTTCTAAAACCATTTCGGCGTCTGCGGGCACTTCCAAGTCTAGAGATTTACATTTGACCATCTCGAGTGCTTGGCCACGCAATCCTCCGGCTAGTGCAAGTTCGTTTATATCAATCGGAGCTTTATACGAAGCTGCCAACATATCTAGAGGATGCACGCCAACCGCTATAGCGATTGGCAGAGGTTCACCTTTATCTAATGCCCGCTGATAATAAAAACGCATATCAGAGGGTGAAACTAAATCAATACCGGTTTCGTTTGGTGTCCGGTACATCAACCTGTAGCAACCGACGTTGGATCCATGATCTGGGTCATTGGAAATAGCAAAAGTACCTGAAATATATGGTCCACCGTCGAATAGATGCATCATTGGGAGAGGAATGTTTGTGAGATCAACATCTTCTCCTTCCATAACTATTTCTTGGCAAGGCGCGGATTTTACAGAAATAGGTTTAATCGGCTTCGTAGACCTAGACTCAAATTCAAATGCAACACGATTTTCAGGACACCCCATAGCAATGGCTAAACGCTTGCGTGTTGAAACAAGGGCAGTGGCTACCCTCCATCCGGGATAATCGATTATATTTTCAAAAATAGTGGCTTCATCGACCTGATCTCCAAGAGAAGACAACTGTCGGCAATCGACGGGTTTTTTAATGTGCTTTAATTGTCCGGCATCTTCTAGATCGTTCAGGAAATCCCGAAATCCATTTTCACTCATGATTTTTTCCTATGGAATTGTTCCATAAAACTAACTTAGAGGTCTTACTTTAGTCTAGAAGTGGCCAACTAAAAATTTTATTCTATATTAATGTTACAAAAAGAGGTGCGTGTCATGTGGTTTTCTTCAAAAAAAATGGAATTACCTTCCGCAGAAGATGCTCTATCCGGTAGAGAAAACAAGATAGAAGTTGCTGATAGACATTTTGTAAATGGGAACCCGCTTGAACCCCCGTTTCCTGAAGGTATGGAAAAAATTGTCTTTGCTCTCGGTTGTTTCTGGGGTGCGGAAAGATTGTTTTGGGATATTGCCGGTGTTTACTCAACTGCTGTCGGTTATATAGCTGGCTATACAAAGAATCCCACATATGAGGAAGTGTGTTCCGGTCGAACTGGCCACACAGAAGCGGTATTAGTAGTGTTTGACCCAGAAAAGTTAAATCTAACAAAGCTTTTAAAGATTTTCTGGGAAGGTCATGACCCTACTCAAGGTATGCGGCAAGGTAATGATGTAGGTACTCAATATCGTTCAGGAATTTATCTATATTCTGCTTTGCAGCGCCAGATTGCAGAAAAATCATTTGAAAAATTTGGCGAGGCGCTTCTGCAGAAAGGGTATGGCGGTATTACCACAGAAATAAAAGAGGGGTCAGTGTTTTATTATGCTGAAGATTATCACCAACAATATCTTGCTAAAAACCCTGGAGGTTATTGTGGTCTCGGAGGTACAGGCGTGGTTTTACCTGTCCAAGAACCTGAGGGATAAATGTAGGGTGCAACCCTTTTATTTCCTGATTGGAAGTAACAACCTTAATGTAGGCATAATTTATGGAACTCTATTATCAATAGAGAATCGCTTGAAAAATTAGCTTTATCCACATAGCAACTATTATAGCGATCACACATCGATTAAACCATTTCGGGCTTATAAATGGTGTCGTCCACATACCGAATTGTGTGAAAAGGATCGTTGGAATAAGGGCCCAGAATCCCTGAATAATCCTTTCTTCAGTATATAGGCCTAAACCACCAATCGCTATAACGTGGGTGCCTGAAATTACAAGAAACATCAATGAAACAGCAAACACGTAAGTTTTACTGTGCAGTCGGTATGAGTGTATCCAACTTGCAATTACCGGCCCGGCAATTCCAGTTGCGCCCTGACACATGCCTGCAATTAAGGCTAAAACTGGGGTAGTTTTTTTTGCAACCTCCCCCTTAAGTTGAAAATCTGGTTTTAAAGCTAAGAGCAATAAATATAAGCCAAGCCAACCGACTAGCAACCAGAGTAAAGCAATGTCTGAAAGCCAGGCTAAAACTAGCGCTCCCGTGGCCGTTCCAAATCCCGCTGCAATCAGAGATATTTTTAGATTCGGGACATCGGTGGTCATTTTACGGTAACGCCAGCAAATCCAAATATTACTCGCTGCCACTGGGATCGTTAAAACAACTATTGCGTGTTCGGCACCAAGAAAAGCCGCAAGAGTTGGAACTGCAATCGTCGGTAACCCAATACCAACCGCTCCCTTAAAATATGAGCCAAGAGCAATGGCAATCAGGACGATCATAAGCGCTTCGTAACTCATAAATGCACCGATACTTGTTGGGAGCAATGGAGGAAAATTTATTTATAAACCAATACATTGGTAGGCCTCGGTTTTCAAGAATTAGAAAAAGATTAGTTAGACAATGACTATAACCCCTGACGTACCTTGTTAATTTTTTAACGGCTGATATTTTATGATTACAGAGATAAAAAAAATTAAATTAGGGGGAAGTAGCGTGTCGGCTGAATACGCTCTTTTTAGTAAAGAAGAAAATGAA
>CEUN01182252.1_pt1 | contig 10173 bp, 5 predicted proteins | sample 361501 | NCBI WGS metagenome assembly CEUN01 (sample SAMEA2622801, study PRJEB7988) | marine metagenome | biome: marine biome (ENVO:00000447); feature: marine epipelagic mixed layer (ENVO:xxxxxxxxx); material: "saline water (ENVO:00002010), including plankton (ENVO:xxxxxxxx)" | depth 120 m | reverse complement strand
CCACTTTTGGTTTGGATCTGGAAGCCGCCACAAATGCACTTCAGATATTTACAAAAGTTGCATTCGAGGCTTCGGATCAGAGAGATACAAACAATGGCGAAGACGCACCAAATCCAAAAAAACTGGCAGAAAACTTGGCGCGCCCGCTGCTAATAGGTAATTCAACGTCTACCCCCGCTACATCAGGGGCTTTTAAGTGGGCCATTACAAACAATCAGCATGTTCCTTCCGTGGGGAAGGAAGTCGCCATGGCCATTGGCAAAGGCGCTATATCAGCGACAATAAACAACTCGACAGTCACTGAGATTTCAGAAACATTGACTAGTGAATTAACTAGCGGTGCCTTGGATTTTCTGGAAACCGCCACGGCTGATGGGTCAACTTTCTTTAAGGGTATCACGCCAGTAACTAAGGGTATTGATAACCCCACGATGCTTTACGATGGCACTTTTAAAAAGTTTCATCCCGACAAGGCGCGAATCATCGAATACGTTACCAATGGCTCTACCTACGGTATTCTGGAGTCAGCAATCGCTATACCCAAAACCGATGTTTCTGCTCTTTCCAAGACAATCGGCAAGAAGGCAACTGAAGCAGCAATAACAAAGTTTAATTCACTCACCGGTGACAATAGTTTGTTTTTGTACGAAACCGTAAAAGCCATTGGTTACGGAACTAGCATGAGCGCGGTGCTTGTGGTTGGATCTTTGGGCAACAATACAACTTTGACCAACACTGTTGCCGAAAACATGTCTTATGGCATTGCATCGGGTTCTGTTGAAAAAGTCCTGAGTTTGGGGCTTGCCGCCACAGATATAGCAAAGGTTGGAGAAGCCGCAGCTTATGGAACTGCTATGGGAACGGGGTTGGCTGGCTCAATGCTAAAGGGGGTTGATCGTGCAGCGCTTGCCCAATCCACGGCTCAGGGTGCAGCCAAAGGCGCAATGATCGAAGCTGCCAACAAAAAGGGTAATACAGAAACAGAAAACGACGAATTGCTAACCCTTGCCCGCGGAACTTCCATGGGATCTGTCTTGGGTAGTGTAGCAATGGCGGCCTATAATCATCTTAATGCATATGAGGTTGATATTCAAGAGGTTATTTCGTCTGCGGCACAGGGAACTGCTTATGGAAGCATGACAGCCGATTTAGTTCATGACGATGGATCCACTAGAGATAAGCTCCCTGGACATAAAGAGGATTTCGAAGTGGAAATCGCTCGAGCCGTCGCCAATGGCGCTTCCACTGGAGCTTTGTTTGAAATTACAGCGTTGCTGCAGAGTCAACCAGATGTACGCACTGCGGACATAGATTCGATCAAAACCGCAAAGTCAGTATCTTATGGTGCCACCAAGGGTGCTATTCTTGGAGGTGATGCAGCGGGGATTTCCTCGGATGTTTCGGTCAAACAAGCTACGGAACAGGGCTTGACGGAAGGATCTATGGATGGTGTGGCTCTGGCGTTAGGTTTTGCCGAAGACAAAGTAAATGAAGCATCCATTCGGTCTGAAGCCGCCATTAAAAATGCTGTTGGCGTTGGGAACAAGGATGCAGCACTCGACGCCGCCCGATCGCTGGCAATTAAAGCCATTAACCCTACTGTAGAAGACATGAGGCAGTTGATGAAATTGTATGGAATTAACCCCAAGCTTACAAATCCTGGTTTTATTTTCCCCAACCCAAAGCGTAGCGGAGAAGAAAACTTTTTGTTCCCTGCTGACGAAATACCCATTGTTTCGCCAATCTGAGCGGGATTTTATTTGACTGGTAGCCGTTGTCAGGTCCGGGTGGGTTAAAGAATAATTTCCTCAAACGCACCCTTGAAGTCTTCTTTGCAAAGACTGGCGGCAGATTGATTCAGGGGGTAATGGTATAGGCGGCCCTGAAAATTACGGAGTGTTATTTGGTTGTCGCTTATGCTTTCGACGTATTCCGGATTAATGGGCACTTTGCCTCCGCCACCAGGTGCATCAATTACGAACTGTGGAACGGCGTAACCTGATGTATGGCCGCGCAAATCTCGAATAATTTCCAGCCCTTTTCGGGGATCAACTCGCAAATGGGCACTCCCCGTAATCAAATCACATTGGTATAGGTAATATGGACGCACTCGCATCATAAGCAATCGATGAACAAGGCTACGCATCGTGTGGGTGTCGTCGTTGACACCGCCGAGAAGGACGGATTGGTTCCCAAGCGGAACTCCGGCAAAAGTTAGTTTTTCGCAAGCAGACTGTAGCTCCAGGGTACACTCTCGAGGATGATTAACATGCAAGCTCATCCAAATTGGTCCATGCTTGCGGAAAACGTTTTGGAGCCCTTCGGTTATTCGCTGAGGTAAGAAAATCGGTATTCTGCTGCCAATGCGAATGAACTCAACATGAGGAATGTCGCGTAATCTGGATAATAAATAATCAAGTTTGCGGTCTGAAAGAAGCAAGGGGTCTCCCCCGCTTAGGAGAACGTCCCTGACCTCCTTGTGTTCGGCTATGTACTGTAATCCTTGCTCGAAAGCCGGATGGAAATTGTAATCCTGAGCATTGGAAACCATTCGGCTGCGCGTACAATATCGGCAATAGGATGCACATCGATCAGTGACCAAAAATAACACCCTGTCAGGGTAGCGATGTACGATACCCGGTGTGGGTGAATTTTCATCCTCACCCACAGGATCCAATCGCTCGTCTGGCGAAACGGTCATTTCGTCCACTCGTGGAATTATTTGTTTTCTGATGGGGCAGTCGGGGTCGTCTCTATCTATCAAGTTAAAGAAAAATGGCGTTATGGCCAACGCCAGTTTGTTATTTGCCAAAAGGCATCCCTTGTGTTCCTCCGGAGTAAGGGTCAAGTATGCGGTGAGTTGGTCCAGGTTGGTCAATCGGTTCTGCAGTTGCCAAACCCAATTGTCCCAATCTTTATCAGGGACATCTGCCCAAAGGCCCTTTCCTGAATGCCAATTATCTAAACCGTCTCGGGGATACATGAGATTGTGGAAGAATAGATAAAATTATCTTTCTCGTCAATGTATTGTGCCTGTTTCTGGTAGCTTTTGGGACAAACTTGTAGTTATTCCCAAATTCCCAGCATGTTAAGCTGGCTTTCGGCTCGCTCGGTCCAACCTGCATTGGCAGCAGGGCTTGCGGGAGAGGGATGAAGGATTCGGCCAAATTTATAGTTGGGCCCCAATGCTTGTTTCGCCCGCTTCTCCGCATAGACACCGACACCAATGACCCACTTAGGTTGAATAATCTCAGTTATCTTGGACAAGTACATGTTACAAACGGCATGTAGGGGGATTGCTTCTTTGGCGGATAATTTATCTGGTGTCAAATTTCGTCCACTTTCCTCCATAAACACCAACGGGCAATAGTTGATGACAAGGTGTTCCAAGAAAAAAGCTTGGGCAGAGTCAAATTTTTCGGCGAATAATCCCCATAACCTCCGCCCGCTGACCTCAGATTTTTCACATGAAAAACCCAGTATTGGACGCTTGGGGTGCTCAAATTCAGGTCTGTCAATGATGGCTTTGATTTTCATCCAGTCCCGAACCGAAGCAACCTCTCCAAAAGGTACTCCCGTTTGCGCCATTCCCCAGGGTCCGGGATTCATGCCAAGGAACAAAACACGCTTGGGACCATTCCCGAACTTTTCCAAATAGGCGCGATAACCCCGCCATGCATACCGAAGTACATTATAGGTTACTGCCACCGGGGGACTGAATTCGAGTTTGTCCAGATCATCCAAAAGATCTTGGGTCACTTGAAGTAAATTTTTCGCCTCCAAGCTCATGGCTTATCTACGGCTTCTTCATCAGCCCAACGAATGCCTCCAAGAAAATGACGATGACGCCAACCAAGCACTTGAAGTAGACGAGCAAGGGTTTTCATCATGCCATTTTTTTCAGAATCAGCCAAATTTTTCATTTCATCTGGATCATTATGCAGATCAAACAAGCGGTAGGTGCCCACAGGTCGATCAAAGATCAATTTCCAGCGAGCGCGATGCAATACCCCTGTCTTGTCATAATGGGTGATTAGCAACATATCACGATTCCATCGATTTTCACTCCCTAGTTTCGGTTCACGTCCATCAAGCAGGGGCAAGAGACTGTTGCCATAAAGTGGCCCCAGAACCTCGTTGGGCTCATGCGCAAGGCCGCCTATTTCGCAAAGCGTGGGAAGTATGTCTTGTGGTGAGGCAGGCGCTTCGATTTTCACCCCGGAAAGGCCCATATTCTTAGGTAACTTGAAAATTAAAGGAATCCTTATGCTCTGTTCGTATAGGTGGCTGACATAATATCCACGCTCATGTTCATGCCATTGGCAACCATGATCCCCAACTATTATGATACAGGTTTTATCATAAAAACCTCGTTCCTTTAACCGCTTTGTCAAAACACCTATTTGCCCATCCATGCGTGTAATAGTTTGATAGTATCTTTTTTGCTGATCGGTTTTTCCGCCCTCCTCGGCAAAACCCAGTCCTTCGGCAAAGCCAAGTTGCCTAGCTCTTTTATCAGAGGTTCGCTTCCACGGGAAATGCGTGTCCGCCATGTGTTCGCAAATGAAGAAGCTCTCGCCCTCTTTTAGGTCATCTACAAAATCAATTATTCGCCGCATTCGTTTGTCGCCTCGCGAGATTTCTTCAGCTCTTTCCCTGAAGCTAAGGGATGCATCAAGTTGTGGCTGCCAATTCATTCTCCGATTTTCATCGGTCAAGAACAGTTTGCAAAAGCCAGCCACGTCCGGATAGCACCATCTTTGGATATCGCAGGCCTCCAGTGTTTTTTGGATATTATTCAAACGACTATACCTATCTTCAAATTTCCACCTAGCGCTCATCTCCATGACCCGAAGAAGGCGTCCCGACAAAACCCCATACCATGTGTCCCACGTACTTGGGTATGGTACTCGGGCATTGCTTAGAAAAGCCCCTTCTGTGGCAATTTGATCCAGATGCGGCGTGGCCAATCTGCCTTTTTCCAACTTTCTTTCTCCGTAGACCGTCAGGGCATCAGGGGTTACCCCTTCCAGAAACAGCAAGACGATGTTTGGAAATTTTTCACTGGCATGCGGGTTTTCAACTATAAAAACATCTTCTTGGGCAAAAGTAGGGCCAACGGCCGCCATGCCTCCCGCCAATATTGATGGATCACTGCCATCGGGATCTGCGCCATGCAACAGGCTGGCATAACCATCTCCATCTCCATCCAGAACCCAGTGAAGAGCAAGTAGTTCAAAGCGGTGCCGATCGTTGAATTCCGCCGTTCTGGCAAAAACATTTTCGTTAATGCCAGCCCAACCCCAAAAGGACCAGACCCCACCCAATGGCAGGCAGAAAAATACAGCGAGGGTCAAACAGCGCCCGCAAATGCATTCTTTCCAAACACTCTTTGGTAAATTTTGGGGGGAGCGTGCGTAACCCCGCCAATTCACGAACCTTTTCCACCCGAGGTACAAACCAAAAGCCAAAAGAGCTGAACATAAAACCTGTAAAAATGGTAGTTGGCCCTTCTTTAGCATTCCCCTCCAATCCTCGAAAGAAAACCTATCGTATGCGACATGTGACAACCAGGTTAGCAATGTCGTGATGGCTATTCCGAGAAAAAGCAGCATCCTTCGACGGCGATCCGGTGTTTTTGCCGGAATCCATCTAACAATTGGGTAAACAAGGAACAGCGTCGCTGTTAAAAAAGTCCTTTCCGAAGTACCGTCTTCTGGTCCAGGGGTTTGTCGTTTAATCAGTTCATCATTAGCAAGCAGTTTGCTGGCCATGCTTATTGGGCCAACCAAAACAGAGAAAATAAAACTAGTTGTGGCGAAGGGTAAAATCCAAGCCCCTTCTCCTTGTATTTCGGGCCACAGCTTCAACAACCAAGGTACACTGAGAGAAAAAGACCACAAAAGAGTAACCACTATTGCCTGTCTGCCCTGAGCGGGGCACCAAAGACCTAGTCGACCCGACTCATGGACGCAAAACCCACGGAACCCCACCCTGCATAATACGGCACATATGCCCACCAAAGAAGCAAACAACATAGAGGTCGAATAGAGCACCGCGTTAGCTTGGGTCGTCTCACCTTCCAAAAAAAACCTTCCGTAATGGTAGCCGCCGTTTAATGACGGGAACCAAAAGGCAATATGATCCAATAGTGCATACAGAAATGCCGACAGGGCTCCAAAAACAAAAATCAATTGATATCTCCATGGCTTATCCTTGTTTATTCTTTCCTCTCCATCCCAATTGCGTCCGCCAGTCATAGTTAGGAAAAGCACACCTGCCATGGGAAAAGCAGCTGTCCTCGTCCAGTCTAGGAAAGATGTCATTTTTGTCATCTCGAAGCTTACACGATCCGTCAGCACCCATATGGCTTCAACTCCAGCCAATACACCACAAGTTGCCATTGCTATCCATAAGCTCAACCCAGACCATGTGGTGCCTAGTTTTCTATACAGACAACCACAAGAGATTAGGCATGTTCCGCTAGCAATCGTAGCACCAAAAGCAAACTTCTCGAGATGGGTTTGAAAAAAAAGAAGGGCCGGTATATCGGTGGTTTCGAGCATACTCGAAATATCCGCAGACATCACGATGCGATATCCTGTCAGCAATGCTGAAAGGGCAGTGAATACAGGCCAAAATGAAGCCCATATGTAAAACCACCCTTGGATGTTAGCTTTTTTTTTCATCTTCCCGCACATCGATAGTGACCAAACATTGCCCCCAAAAACAAAGAATGGAAAGTTCTTTCCGAACCTTGCCAACTTTGACCTTAATGCATAAATACAATAGCATGTTGCCTCAATTGAAAGAACACTTTTCACCTCAAACATATCTTTCCGCATTGATAGGCAATGGTGGGATATTTCCTTGCCCAAGTGAGGTTCATCGGGTGATCCTTCTATTAATCGCGAGGCGATCACGCCTAGGATCATTCATTAAAGCATAGAACCATGAGAGTGTTCTTTCCGCAAAATGTTTTTGGTTGGGCCTTGTGTGTTTATGGCATATTATTTTCAAGTCTTTCCTTGGATGCTCTGGAGATCGGTGATCCCGCACCCGATTTTCTGCTACCGGCAACTGATGGTAAAATTTATTCGCTCAAGGATTTCGCGAACGCAAAGGTTTTGGTCGTGGTATTTACCTGTAACCATTGTCCAACTTCACAGGCTTATGAAGATCGGCTAATGGCGATCTCTGGAGATTACGATTCTCGAAACGTTGCCTTGGTCGCCATTTCCTCGAACGATCCTTTGGCCTTCAGAATGGACGAGTTGGGTTATTCCGCGGTAGACGACAGTTTCGAGGGTATGAAGGTTCGGGCCCAAATAAGAGGGTTTGAATTCCCATACCTTTACGATGGAGCGGACCAAAAAGCCGCACTTTTGTATCGTCCCAGAGTCACTCCCCATGTTTTTGTATTTGGTGAAGATCGTAGCCTTTTTTATTCGGGCCGCATTGACAATGCAGTGGATCCAGCCAAGGCAAACCTCAAAGATCTTCGAGTCGCCATCGAAAGTGTTTTGAAGGGAAAGAAGATTCGAACATCCACCACCAAGGTATTTGGTTGTTCCATAAAGTGGTCCGATCGGCGTGCATTGGCAGCAAAAGATCTTGCTCGCCTTGATCGAGAAAAGGTATCCCTCAAGGCTCTGGACGATGACACTTTTCTTTTTCTTCTCGAAAACAAATCCAAGTTGTTGCGGCTCTTTGTTGTTTGGTCACCTGATGGAGAAAATAACATGAAGGAGTTTGATCAACTTGTGGAAATTCACCGGCGCTTTCGAAAGCGAGGCTTGGAAATAATCACTATTGCGGCGCAGAATGATTTTAATGAAGAAAAGATCCTTTCTTTTCTCCGCGAGCGACACGCATCTTGTCGCAACTATTTTCGCACACGGGGGGTTGGAGAACTTTTTGATAAATTGGGGGCAAAACCAAGTGCACATCCATTCATTATGCTAGTTAAACCGGGAGGGGATATACCATATCGCCGGGCTGGTGATCTGGACTCTCTGGGTTTGAAGCGCTCTATTCTAAAAGTGATCGGCAGAAATTTCAGTCCATGATAAATTCTAAAAAAAGCTTTTGTTTGTTTCGTTCTTACGCTACTCGATTTACCTTTTTAACAAGAACGCCATAGACAATGACTGAAAATTCTCCCATTCGTGTATTAGTCGTTGGGGCTGGTCACATGGGCATTTCGCATGCAAGAGCTTATAATAAGCTAGATGGGTTTGAAATTTGTGGCGTTGTCACCCGAACCAAAGCCTCATCTCAAGCCATGCTTGATGAACTTGGCCCGTTTCCTCAATTTACGAATTTCGATGAGGCATTGGAAAAAAGCTCCCCAAATGCCGTTTCAATAAGCTCTTACACTGAGACACATCATCCTTTTACAATGGCTGCCTTAGCTGCTGGTTGCCATGTCTTTGTCGAGAAACCCTTGGCTGAAAGCGTAGAGAAGGCACAAGAAATTGCAAATATGGCCAAAAAAACCGGACGGAAGGTGCTTGTTGGCTACATCCTGCGCCATCACCCATCTTGGATTAAGTTTATAGAAATTGCACAAGGCCTTGGTAAGCCTCTGGTTATGCGAATGAATTTAAATCAGCAGAGTAAGGGTGACAATTGGGAGACCCATAAAAATCTACTAAAATCCACATCTCCCGTTGTTGATTGCGGGGTACATTACGTGGACGTGATGTGTCAAATGACTAGGCGCAAGCCAATACGCGTTCATGGCATAGGGGCTCGCATGAGCAATGAGATAGCCGAGGACACCTACAATTATGGAGCCCTACACATCCAATTTGAGGATGGTTCTTGTGGATGGTACGAGGCGGGCTGGGGTCCCATGATGAGCGAAACCGCTTATTTCGTCAAAGACGTATCTGGTCCAAAAGGTTGCGTAAGTATTTTGGCAGGAGAGGAAGGTGGCGTCGACAGTGATGACGTTGATTCACACTGCCGAACAAATCGATTGCTTTACCATCGCGCCGAGTTAAATGAAGGTGGTGATTTTGTTCACCCCGATGAAACCATTGATATGGACGAGGAACCGGGACATGATGACTTGTGCGAGCGAGAGCAGGCTCATTTTTTGAAAGCCATTAGGGAAGATCTTGATTTATCGGAGCATCTCGAGGATGCCGTTAATAGTCTGCGAATCGTGATTGCTGCAGACAAATCCTTCCGAACGGGCAAAGCCATCGATCTATAATCGCAATAACGTGGAGCGGCCAATAAGTTTAATGGCATGCGTTATTGAAGATCGTTCCCCAGTTTCACCTCTTAGAGATTTGCCTTTCGGGGCGGGGACGGTGAAATACTTGATTTGAATGCTATATAGCAAAAGATGGAAAATAAGGTAGATTTTTCAAATTTCCAACAGCCTGATATTGGTGATGAGCTCGGGCGGCGTAAGGCGGCAAAAATTCTTGAGGCAAAGCCTGATATCGTTGTATCTGGAAACATCGGTTGCATAAACCAGCTTCGTCATCACTTAAAACGATCCCCCTCATGCCCAAAGGTGTTACATCTTGCGGTTGCACTAAATCTCGCTTACTCTGGAAAGCTCGATTCCTGATTTTTCTAAATTTTCTTTGACCAACCCTTGTCTCGCTTAAGGTTTTCCGCTGGGGGAGGGCCTCAACCACTTTATTTTATGTTTCAGTTAACTTTCAGCGATCAAAGCATGCAAGAACTCAATGCTCTTGATCAGAGGGAGCAGTTGGTCTTAGTTGACCAACTGAGTTCACTGACTGATGAAATTTTGTCTTCGGAAAGCGATACCATAGGCCGCTTTAATCGTGGAGGGGTTGTCTTTTACCGTCTTCGTACTGGTGATTTCCGTTGTTATTTCACAAAATCAGGAGGTTTCTTGGCGTGTCATTGTATCCTCCACAAGAATACCCTAGAGGATTTTGTCTTTCGGTGCAAACTGCCGGTCAAAGACGGGCAGTTGTTGGAAAAAGACCAATCATTTTGGCAATACCTTGAGGGCTTGGCCAAAAAATGATTGTGGCCGAGAACAAAACGTTGGCAACGTGCGAACTATGGTTTTTTTTAAGAGGTATTAGTTGCAATTCAAGCTATATTCGTGGATGAACAAAGGGTTTTGTTTTTACACAAATCGTTTTCCGTCAATTGTTTGCACCTCTTATTGTAGTA
>CEUN01060902.1_pt1 | contig 10184 bp, 8 predicted proteins | sample 361501 | NCBI WGS metagenome assembly CEUN01 (sample SAMEA2622801, study PRJEB7988) | marine metagenome | biome: marine biome (ENVO:00000447); feature: marine epipelagic mixed layer (ENVO:xxxxxxxxx); material: "saline water (ENVO:00002010), including plankton (ENVO:xxxxxxxx)" | depth 120 m | reverse complement strand
TGTCCAATTCTTTTGGCATGTAAATCATTTATTGTTTCCCATATACTTTCAGGACCTTTAGCTTCGCCTGCATGGGCTGTAATATTTAAATTATTCTTTTTGGCATAGTTAAATGCTTCAACATGATTGTCAATTGGGTATCCTGCTTCATCAGCAGCAATATCAAAACCCACAACACCTTTTTCTATAAATTGCTTAACTAGCTTTACAGTTTGTAAACTTTCATCTTCCGAATAATGTCTTAAAGTGCATAATATAAGTCCGTAATCAATATTGTGTTTTTTAGATTGTGTTGATGCTGCATTACATATTATCTCAACAACTTTTTTAGCATCAAGACCTTTTTCACAATGCAGTAAAGGAGCAAACCTTATTTCTGCATAAATAACATTATCATTAAGAAGCTGAGTAAATAAATCTTCAACAATTAATTCTAAATTTTCCTTTGTTTGCATTAGTTCAATTGCCCTATCCGCACAGCTTATATAGTCTTTTAATGAGGAACAACTCGATCCTGCCTGAAATGAAGATATATATTCTTCAAAATCGATATTAGAATCTATTTTATTAACGACATCAAAACTTAAACTACAATCTAGGTGTAAGTGTAATTCAATCTTGGGGAATTTATTAAAGTTGTTGACTTGCATATTTAATATTCCTTTTTAAACCTTGATACTTTGTTCTTTTCAGGGGGCTTTCTTTAAACACAACATTAAAGACTTCATCAGTTAATTCAATCCAGTCTTTTTTGGTATATTGTTTAATCTCCTCCTTTGGTTTTAAAAGAGGTTCATCACTAGATTTAGATAGTTTGTTCCAAGGACAAACATCCTGACATATATCACAACCAAAAATCCAATCGTTAAAATCTTTTTTAAGATCGTCTGGAAATTGCTCCTTTAACTCAATAGTAAAATATGAAATACATTTTGAGGCATCAATCTTATAAGGTTCATAAAGAGCATTAGTAGGGCAAGAATCTAAACAAGCAGTGCAAGAACCACAATAATCTTTAACTTCATTATCATAATTTAATTCTAAATCGACTATTATCTCCGCAATAAAAAAAAATGATCCTGTTTTCTTATTAATTAAATTTGTGTTTTTACCAACCCAACCCAATCCACTTTTTTTTGCCCAAGCTCTTTCTAAAATTGGAGCGGAATCAACAAAAACTCTACCGTGTATATCTCCAATTTCCTCTCTCATATCATTAAGCAATGTTTTGAGTTTATCCTTAATTATAAAGTGATAATCTTTACCGTAAGCGTATTTCGATATTTTGAAATTATTCTTATCGTCAATTTTGTTTTCTGGGTAATAATTGTATAACAATGAAATAACACTTTTTGAACCTTCAACTAATTTGGTAGTATCCATTCGCTTATCAAAATTTCTTTCCATGTATGACATCTTCCCATGATAATTATTTTTTAACCAGTATTCAAATCTATAAACTTCATCTTCTAAAAAACCAGATTTAGATATTCCACATGAAATAAAACCTAATTCAATTGCTTTATTTTTAATAAATTCTGTATTAAATGACTTAAAATTCATAATAATAATTAATCAAATAAGTCTTTTTGCTTATTGGATATAGGAATATCTAAATGTTTATATGCCTTCTTAGTTACTTGTCTTCCTCTTGGTGTTCTTAATAAAAAACCTTCTTGTATTAAAAAAGGTTCATAAACTTCCTCAATTGTTTCTGCTGTTTCAGAGACAGCAGTTGATAATGTATTTATCCCCACGGGTTGTCCATTGAATTTTTTTATCAAAGTTGTCAGTATTTTATTATCCATTTCGTCGAGGCCAAATTTATCAACATTTAATGATTTTAATGCATACTTAGTAATTTCAATATCAATATTGCCATCTCCTTTAATTTGAGCAAAATCTCTCACCCTACGCAGTAAAGAATTACAAATTCTTGGTGTACCTCTACTTCTACCTGCTATTTCATTAGCAGCATCATTATCAATTCTTATATCTAATATGTCTGAGCTTCTTTTTACTATTGATGATAAAATCTCTACATTATAATATTCAAGTCTGTTATTAATGCCAAACCTAGCCCTCATGGGGGCAGTTAGTAGACCTGATCTAGTTGTTGCTCCTATTAGCGTAAAATCATTCAAATTTATTTGAACAGATCTTGCATTAGGTCCTGATTCAATCATTATATCAATCTTATAATCTTCCATTGCAGAGTATAGATACTCCTCAACAACAGGTGATAATCTGTGTATTTCATCAATAAAAAGTACATCTCTGCTCTCTAAACTAGTTAACAGTCCTGCTAAATCTCCAGGCTTATCAATGACTGGCCCTGAAGATACTTTTAAAGAAACTCCTAATTCTTCTGCTAATATGTGAGCCAATGTTGTTTTGCCAAGACCCGGTGGGCCGTGAAGCAAGGTGTGGTCCAAAGCTTCTTCTCTTTCATTAGCAGCTTGGACAAATACTTTTAAATTATCAATAACCTGTTTTTGACCATTAAAATCAGAAAATGAAAGTGGTCTTAAAGCCTTATCAATTTCTATTTCTTCAGAACTAAAATTTTCTTTGCTAGGATCAAGATTCTCGTTCATAATCAAATATAGTCAAAACAAAAATTAATCCTTTCTAGCGTGCAGTAACGAATTAATGCTCTGTAATTTTTTCACCCTCAGCTATTGGAACTGATTGAGGAACAAAATCTTCTTTTTTTCCTGGCTTACTATAGTCGTATGCCCATCTAAAAACTTGTGGAATCTTTCCTGGCCAATTTCCGTGAATATGTTCAACTGGTGCAGTCCACTCTAATGTATTAGATTTCCATGGATTTTGAATTGATTTTTTACCAAAATACATACTGTAAAAGAAATTGTATAAAAACACCAATTGAGCTAATCCAGTAATTAATGCAAATACTGTAATCAATACGTTAATATCTGCTAAATCATCAAAATATGGGAATGCAGTATTGGTGTAATATCGTCTGGGTAAACCAGCCATCCCTACAAAATGCATCGGGAAAAATATTCCATATGCCCCAACAGCAGTAATCCAAAAATGAACATATCCTAGAGATTTGTTCAACATTCTTCCATAAAGTCTCGGGAACCAATGATACACACCAGCAAAAAGTCCGTACAATGCGGAAATACCCATAACCAAATGGAAGTGAGCAACTACGAAATATGTATCATGAACATTTATATCTAAAGCACTATCTCCTAAAATAATTCCAGTTAATCCGCCTGTTATAAATGTTGAAACTAAGCCAATTGAAAATAGCATTGCTGGATTTAATTGTAAGTTTCCTTTCCATAGCGTAGCAATGTAATTAAAAGCCTTAACAGCTGATGGAATTGCAATTAATAAGGTTGTAAATGTGAAAACTGAACCCAAAAATGGATTCATACCAGTAATGAACATGTGATGACCCCAAACTATAGTTGATAAAAATGCAATTGCAAGAATTGAAGCTACCATTGCCCTATATCCAAAAATTGGTTTTCTAGCATTGGTAGCAATTATTTCAGATGTAATACCTAATGCTGGCAATAATACAATATACACTTCCGGGTGTCCAAGGAACCAAAACAAGTGTTCAAATAAAACAGGTGATCCACCTTGGTAGTGAAGAACCTCGCCTTGAACAAAAATATCAGATAAGAAAAATGAGGTTCCAAAACTTCTGTCCATGATTAACAACAAAGCAGCAGACAACAATACCGGAAATGAAATAACTCCTATTATAGCAGTAATAAAAAATGCCCAAATTGTTAAAGGAAGTCTAAAAAAGGTCATCCCTTTTGTACGTAAATTCAGAACTGTAACTATATAATTTAAGGAACCCAGTAAGGATGATGCAACAAAAAAGGCCATTGATACTAGCCATAATGTCATTCCTAAACCAGAGCCTGGCTGAGTCTGGGGCAATGCACTTAATGGAGGATAAATTGTCCAACCAGCTGCGGCTGGACCAGCCTCAACAAACAGTGACGCGAGCATTATAACACTAGAAAGAAAAAAGAGCCAGAAAGCCAACATATTAAGAAAACCAGATGCCATATCCCTAGCTCCAATTTGTAATGGTATTAAAAGGTTGCTGAACGTACCACTTAATCCAGCCGTTAATACAAAAAATACCATAATAGTACCATGTATTGTGACAAGAGCTAAATAAATATTAGGATCCATTACTCCGTCAGGAGCCCATCTATCTCCTAGAAATAAATCAAAAACATAAAAAGATTCCTCAGGCCAAGCAAGCTGTAACCTAAAAAGAAGTGACATTAAAACCCCGACTATACCCATAACAAAAACTCCCATAATGAAGTATTGTTTTGCAATCATCTTATGATCTTGACTAAATATCCATTTAGTTATAAAGGTCTCCTTGTGGTGATGAACATGTTCATCATGGTTATCTACATTATTATTTACTGCTACAGACATTCTTATAAATTTTATTTATTGTTGTATAATTTCTGAAAAAGTTTGTTGTTGGTTTATCCATTTTTCAAAGTCTTTTTTTGACTCAACTATTATTTTCATTTGCATATTATAATGAGATGATCCACAAATTTTAGAACACAAAAGTAAATAATCAAATTGATATGGCTCTAAAGATTCTTCACCTTTTGCGATTAATTCTTGACTATTCTCATACCTAATTTTATTGATTCTGTTTACTTTATCAACAACATCTGAATTCATCCTCATATCAGCAGTTGTAATAGTTGGTGTAAACGAGAATTGAGTAATCATCCCGGGAACACAATTCATTTGAGCTCTAAAGTGTGGCATATATGCAGAGTGTAAAACATCCTGGGATCTGAACTTAAAAATTACTTTTCTATCGACTGGTAAATGAAATTCTTGGGTTACTACAATATCATCTAAACCATTAGGATCAGATGAGTCAATTCCGACGGTATTTCTTCCATCATAATCATTCAAAAATCTAACGTTTGCATCTCCAAGAACATTATCAGCACCTGCATACCTAGCTTTCCAGTTCCATTGCTGTGCATAAAGTTCGATAACCAACGCATCCTCATCTTCCTCAAAATTCATTATTTGTGACCAAGTAGTCATACCATATAATATAAGTCCAAATAATACTATTGCAGGTATTATTGTCCAAATAAATTCAAGTTTATTATCATGAGTTATAAAACTAGCTTTTGTATTTTTTAAACCTCTGTACTTGTATGAAAAATAATGTAGAAGAGCTTGAGTAACAATTTGAACGAACATTATTAATGCAAATGATATAAAAAATAAAGTATCATAAGTTCCTCCATGCTCTGATGCAGCTTCAGGTAATAATACTTTAGTATATGAAACAAATGAGAAAATTGTAACCAAATAGATGAAAACTAAAAATGCAAACATTAGCTTTCCTTGGAGATCATTATCCTTGTAATTCGCAATCTGGGAATCATCTCTTTTTTTACCAAGGTTAGCAACCTCAAATATCTTGACAATTTGCCAAACTGAAATTGAGAGAAGTATTACTGTTATTATTGATAAAACTATTGTCATTCTTCTAAATCATTTAAAATGGATAAACAAACCTTTTACTTTCTTCATTATACGGATCTCCTTTTGCTTCTAATGGAGCTTTGGTTAATGTCCAAAACACTACATAAATAAATATTCCTCCAAAAAACATAACTGAGCTAATCTCGGGAATTCCAATTCCCCATTGATCTCCAACAGCGGATGGCATTATCATATTGAATACATCAATATAATGACCAAATAAAATTATGATTCCAGCCATTACAATAATCCAATTAATTCTCTTGAAATTACTACTTACTAAAATCAAGAATGGTAAAATAAAGTTGATTACTACCATGCCCCAAAAGGGAATTGTATAATCCTCAATTCTAGATATAAAATACACGACTTCTTCGGGAATGTTTGAATACCAAATTAACATGAACTGCGAAAACCATAAATAAGTCCAGAAAACACTAAATCCAAACATAAACTTACCTAGATCATGGATGTGGTTATCATTAACATTTGGTAGATAACCTTTGCCTTTAAGGTATATTGAAATTAATGCTATTGTAGTAACACCTGAAACAGCCATACTTGCAAATACATACCACCCAAATAGTGTACTAAACCAATGTGGATCAATTGACATAATCCAATCCCACGACATCATAGATTCGGTAACTAAAAAGAATACTAAAAATCCTGCTGCAAGTTTGAAATTTTTGATGTGATATTTATTATCATTTGAATTATCTTGAGCTATAGAGAATCTTCTAGAAATATATCTGTACAAACTCCAACCAGCAAGATAAATAAAGCCTCTAATCAAGAAAAAATATGGGTCTAAATAACCACTTTTTGCCTTAATAATTTTATCATGTTCAACAATTTCAGGATCCATCCATATAAAAAGGTGGTTTAAATGCATTACGGATAAAACTAATATTATCAAAACCAGTAGTCCGCCAGGTAATAAGTATCCGGTAATTCCCTCCATTACTCTAAACAATACTGGAGACCAACCTGCCTGTGATGCTCTTTGAATAGCGTAAAATGCCAGGGTCCCAAGAGATATCATAAAAAAGAAAAAGGCTGCCACATATAATGCTGCCCAAGGTCGATTAGCTAATTGATGAAATACATGTTCATCATGAGACATTTGATGAGAACCTTCAGAATGTGAGTCATATCCATGAGAATCTGAGGAATGTGAGTCATGAGAATCTGGAGAATGTGAGGAATGTGAATCATGACCATGAGAATCATGATGCTTATTAGCCATGATTTCTTTAGACTGCTCTATATTTTTTGGTGCATTATAAAAACCGTATCCTATTCCAAGTAACCCTAAAATTACTAGTGAGAAGGACAAAATTTTAATATTTCTTGTTATTACGTACATTATTTTTTTAAATCTTTTTTAAGTTTTAAAACATATTGGGCAATTTGCCATCTTTCCTCATCATTTACTTGACCAGAATGAGAACCCATTAAATTAATACCGTACATCAAAACATGATATATAGAACCTTCTGTAATGTCTCTGTCAGCATAGCTTGGTATCCCTAAAAACTTCTCTCTCTCCATCAAAATACCTTGCCCATCGCCTTTTGAACCATGACATACTGAACAGTATATGTCATACATTTTTTTTCCATTTTTAAGGTTTTCATCATTTTGAATTAATGGGGATTTTAAATTTGCTTTAGCAGACTCATATCCTTCGTTCGAATCCTCATACTCATAGGGTTGCCAACCCCTAGGAACTGAACCCTCAACTGGAAGCTGGGCTTGTATACCATTTGGAAAAGCATCTGATTCCTGATATGTCTTGTACCCAACAGATTCATACATATTTGGAAAATATTGATAGTTAGGCTTCGACGGATCAAAACATGACGTCAGCATAATTACTAATAAAAACAGGATTATATGTTTAAAATACCTAATCATTAATTTTTAAAAATTTCTTTATAAACATCTTCAAATAATATTTCCCCTTTTGTGTACAAACTTTTTGCTTCATTGATTTTATCTTTTAACTGATTTATTGAAGCATTGACTTTGTCAAATTCAGGGTGTTTATCACTTACTTCGCTCTTTTTAGAAATCCAATGTTTTCGATAAATACGAAGACCTGAGTTCTTAGCATATTGATGACCCCTTCCCCTTGTAAATTGTATTCTTAAATTAGATGACCCATCTGAATATTTCCTTGAATGAAAAACAAAACCAATGGTAATATCTAATTCACTCTGGATATTGTCTTCATGATAAATGTCTTCTTCAACCTTATCTACTTTTGGTGGTAATTCATCAACAACAGTTAAATCATAAAAATCCGTAGTTTTTATGATTGACTTGATTGCACTTTCATTTCCATAAACAGGAATCTGAATCAAAAATTTATCATCAGTTGTTTCAGGTATGGGGTTTTCCGCTTCTTTAAATGGCCAAAGCCTACTTCTTAAATAAAAGGTAATTACCATTAGGTGACCCGTAAAAAATACAGTAAGTTCAAACATGACTGGGACAAATGCAGGTAAATTTTCTAACAGGCTAAAACTTGGCTTTCCACCTATATTTTGAGGCCAATCAACAATCATTATATAATAAATCATCAACAATCCAAAGGTGAAACCTATACATCCGTAGATAAATGCGGCAATAGCTATTCTTGTTGGTTTTAAGTCCAACAAGTGGTCAAGACCATGGACAGGAAAAGGTGTAAATACTTCCTCTATCATAATTTTATTTTTTTTCAGATTTTTGATAGCATCTAACAGCTTATCATCATCATCATATACAGCATGTATAAATTTTTCTGCCATTATTTCTTATTATCTCTTAATTCTTTATAATTATCACCTGATGATTTCAGTATAGTTTTAACTTCAGCCTGAGCAATTACAGGGAAAGTCCTTGCATACAATAAAAACAGTACAAAGAAAAAACCAATTGTTCCCAAGAAAATTCCTATGTCAACAAAGGTTGGTGAAAACATAGTCCAAGATGATGGTAAATAGTCCCTGTGAAGGGAAGTAACAATAATCACAAATCTCTCAAACCACATACCTATGTTAACAACAATTGAAATAACAAATGAAAAAACTATACTCGTTCTTAATTTTTTTACCCACATAAATTGTGGTGAAAACACATTACAAGTCATCATTGACCAATAAGCCCACCAGTACGGGCCAGTTGCCCTGTTCAAGAATGCATATTGTTCATATTCAACACCTGAGTACCAAGCAATAAATAATTCGGTGATATAGGCACAACCTACAATTGAGCCTGTTATCATTATAACAATATTCATTAGTTCAATATGTTGAACTGTAATGTAGTCTTCCAGATTACACACTTTCCTCATTACAATTAGTAGAGTTTGAACCATTGCAAATCCTGAAAAAATAGCTCCAGCAACAAAGTATGGTGGGAAAATCGTTGTATGCCAACCTGGAATTACTGAAGTTGCAAAATCAAATGATACGATGGTGTGAACAGACAGTACTAGAGGGGTAGCTAATCCTGCGAGAACTAGTGAAACTTCTTCAAACCTTTGCCAATCTTTTGCTCTTCCACTCCAACCAAAACTAACTAAACTATAAATCTTTTTTTGAAAAGGTTTTACAGCTCTGTCTCTAATCATAGCAAAATCTGGAAGCAGCCCAGTCCACCAAAAAACTAGTGAAACAGTTAAATATGTTGAGATAGCGAATACATCCCAAAGTAACGGTGAGTTGAAGTTAACCCAAAGTGAGCCAAAAGTATTTGGGATTGGCACTATCCAATATGCAAGCCAAGGCCGCCCCATGTGTATTATTGGAAATAAACCAGCTTGAATAACTGAAAATATGGTCATAGCTTCAGCTGACCTGTTTATACCCATTCTCCATTTTTGTCTAAATAATAATAAAACGGCTGATATCAAAGTACCGGCGTGGCCTATACCAACCCACCACACAAAATTTGTGATATCCCAAGCCCAACCTACTGTTTTATTTAAGCCCCATGTACCAATTCCAGTAGAAATTGTATAAATAATACAACCTATTCCCCACATAAATAAAACAAGTGAAATACCAAAAACAATCCACCACTGTTTATTTGCTACACCTTCAATTGGTCTTGCAACATCAATAGAAATCTGATGATAAGTTTTATTACCAGTAACTAATGGCTTTCTAATTGGTGCTTCGTAGTGAGATCCCATTATTTAATACTTATATATTTTTAAGTTTATCATTATTTCTAACTTTTACGTGATAAAAAACATTTGGTTTCGTACCAACATATTCTAAAAGATGATACACTCTATCATCTTGTTTCCTTTTATATACTTCACTTTCTTTATTATTAATATCTCCAAAACTCATTGCTCCAGTTGAGCATGCAGCAGAACATGCACATGAATCATTAAATTCATTCTTATCAACTTCTCTGCCTTCATTTTTAGCTTTCAATATAACTGCTTGCGTCGATTGGATACAGAAAGAACATTTTTCCATAACACCTCTAGACCTTACCACTACATCGGGATTTAAAACCATTTTACCTAGATCATCATTCATATTAAAATCAAACTCATCGTTGTTATTATATAAGAACCAATTAAATCTCCTTACTTTATATGGGCAATTATTAGCACAATATCTAGTACCCACACA
>CEUN01018594.1_pt1 | contig 10188 bp, 7 predicted proteins | sample 361501 | NCBI WGS metagenome assembly CEUN01 (sample SAMEA2622801, study PRJEB7988) | marine metagenome | biome: marine biome (ENVO:00000447); feature: marine epipelagic mixed layer (ENVO:xxxxxxxxx); material: "saline water (ENVO:00002010), including plankton (ENVO:xxxxxxxx)" | depth 120 m | reverse complement strand
AACACCCCGGTGTAATCGACAGAAACCTCGAATAAATTGTGTTCATAATAAGTCCTCAGAAAATCCTCGCAAAATTAATTTGCACTCTGAATTTAATTGTGTATTCTTGAGGTAAGGATTTCGGTATACGAACAAGTGGTTTTAGTGGCTGGAACAGCGATTCTCGAAAGTTCCGATAACAAGGACGTAGCGGAGCAGTTCATCAAGTTCTTGCTGAGTGCTTCAGGGCAGCAATACTTTGCGGCAAAGACATATGAGTTTCCGCTGAACGAAAACGCTAAACCTAACAACCTGCTTCCTGCTATCGAAGATATAACGAAGCCTTCTATTGATCTGGGTGACCTTAAGGACATCGAGGGAACTCAGGAATTATTGCGGGAGGTTGGCGCCCTGCCGTAACCGGCCTGGGCTTGGGCGGGAGTTTGATCCGCCAATCAATGTCAGTCCGACTATGCAGTAAACACGAGTCGGAACCAGTTTTGCAGGCATCATCTTTTGAAATCCGGATGGTGTCTGCATGACTATTTCTGGAGTCATTGCAACCGGGTGGCGTGCCACCGACGGTAAAAGACCTCCTGCGTTTCTTGTGGCGTCGGCTGCTGTAGTTGCTATTTCCGCGTTAATTCCCGTTGCCTACCTGATGATTCGTTCGCTCAGTTCGGGATCCGAGTGGGTAGATATTGTTTTTCGGGCGAGCACGCTGGAGGTGTTCGCCCGAACATTTTTATTGATAGCGCTCGTAACGGTAATTTCGATGAGCGTTGCTGTCCCGGTGGCGTGGCTTACAGTGAAATCGAACATACCGTTACGAAGAGTGCTGTCGGTGGCGTCTGTGTTGCCGTTGGTGATGCCCAGTTTCGTGATGGCAACAACGGTAATCGAAATGTATTCGCCCAAGGGCGTTTTGCAAGGGTGGCTATCGATCGTCGGTGTCGATCGGCTTCCCGACATTTACGGATTGGCGGGGGCAACCCTCGTTCTAGTGCTGATGACCTACCCGTACGTATTACTAACTGTTCGAGGGGCTCTTAGCCGTATGGATCCTGCGCTTGAAGAAGCAGCTCGATCAATGGGATACGGGCCGATCCACACGTTCCGTCTTGTGACACTTCCGATGCTTCGACCTGCTATAGCAGGCGGTTCTTTACTTGTGGCTCTTTATACGTTGAGTGATTTCGGCGGTGTTGCACTACTTCGGTACCAAACCTTTACCGCAACGATCATGATTCAATACGAGACTTCGGTTGATCGGACACTTGCCGCGGTTCTCTCTTTGATTCTCGTTGTTGTGGCAGTGATTCTACTGGTGAGTGAAGGATTTACTCGTGGTCGAGGTGCCTATCACCGCAGCACAGTAGGCGCGGTTCGGGTTGCACGGCGGATTGATCTCGGTCGATGGAAATGGCTCGGTGCCGGGGTAGTTAGCGTGCCGGTTGTTATCGGGTTGGTGATACCGGTAGGGGTGTTGTCGCACTGGCTGATTCGTGGGTTATTGAACAACCAGGAATTGTTGCCGTTGTTCGTGCCGGCTCGAAACTCGTTGTACGTGGCTCTCCTGGCAGGATTGGTTACTGTAATTGCTGCGTTGCCGGTTTCGATTCTTGCTGTGCGATTCCAGAGTCGCTTGAGCAGATTCTTAGAACGTTCGACGTATATAGGGTTCGGGCTTCCAGGAGTAGTGGTCGCTCTATCGCTTGTATTCTTCGGAATCAACGTGGTACGCCCTTTGTATCAGTCGGTCTGGTTGCTGATCTTTGCCTACGGCGTGTTGTTCCTTCCTGCCAGTGTGGGGGCTATACGTTCTTCCTTGCTCCAGGTGAACCCTCGAGTCGAAGAAGCGGCGCAAAGCCTTGGTCGTTCGCAATGGAGGGTAATCATGTCGGTGACGATTCCTCTTGTAATGCCGGGGGCGTTTGCGGGCGGAGCAATGGTTTTCTTGTTGACGATGAAGGAACTTCCGGCGACTTTGATTCTTTCTCCGATTGGATATCGCACACTGTCGACTTCTATTTGGTCGGCAGCCTCAGAGGCGTTCTTTGCAAAGACAGCTGCTGCGGCGTTGTTGCTGGTGGTAGTGGCAGGAATTCCAACGGCGTATTTCACCTTGCGGGGACATGGCGATGGATCGGACAGATCGAACGAATTGACTCAGTCAAGTGAGGTAGTTCGATGAGGATGCCGTGGAATCGTAAGCGATCGGATGATTCATTGCCGCGTGCTGAAAACCGGCCAGGGGCACAAACTGAATCTCCGCAGCTATCGGAAGAGACGGGAGTCATTCACCTACAGGGAGTTGAGTGTCGATATCCGGGAGCCGAGTCACCGGCGATAAAGGATTTCAATCTCCTCATTCATCCGGGAGAGTTTGTGAGCATTCTTGGTCGGAGTGGTGCAGGTAAAACAACCGCGTTACGAGTTGTTGCCGGATTCGAGCAGGTTTCTGCAGGATATGTGCGAGTTGGCGGTCAGCTTGTTGGGTCGTCGTGCGTGCATGTTCCTCCCGACAAACGTCGAGTAGGTCTTGTGTTCCAGGACTACGCTCTATTCCCTCATTTGACCGTGGCGAAGAACGTTGAATTTGGCCTCAAGGATCTACCTGAATCTGAGCGCGCGTCGCGTATTGCTCCTGTTCTGAAAATGGTCGGGATGAGCGGATACGAATCTCGGTACGTTCATGAGTTGTCAGGTGGTCAGCAACAACGAGTTGCAATTGCTCGAGCTTTGGCGCCCGGTCCGGTAGCGCTATTGCTGGACGAGCCGTTTAGCAATTTGGATCGACAATTGAGAGCGGCACTGCGCAGAGATATCAAACGGATCGTTCACGAATCGGGTGCAACCACGTTACTGGTAACTCATGATAGGGAAGAGGCTTTGGCAACTTCGGATCGTATCGCGGTGATGGGGGAGAACTGTATTGAGCAAATCGGAACTCCCGAGGATGTGTACCAAAATCCCATATCGGCAGCAGTGGCGACATTGATTGGTTCTTGTGAATTGATTCCAGGGGTTTTCCGCGGTGGCGTCGTGGTCACTGAAGCCGGGGTTTTTCCAACCCGAGTTACTGGCGAAAATACAGCTTCCGATGGTCAGCAAGTTCTTGCTTTGATGCGAGCATCTGAGTTGGAAATTGAACCTGCCAGGGATGATCAGTATCGGACGGCGACGGTTGAGTTGCGAGAGTTCGAGGGCGAGTTCAGCGAGTACAGCATACGGTTGAACTCGGGCACGGCACTTCGAGTGCGTCGGCGGGCGAGCGATGACATCGAGGTTGGCAGTAGGGTGCGAACGAAGACACGGGGCGATTCAAAGGTGATTGTTTACCAGGTTTAGTGTGTTTGTTGTCGATTTGTTTTGTGGTTCGATGGGACCCACCCTTTAACTCCCTCCCCTCGAGAGAGGATGTAGCAGCTAACACCCGTCCCCGTCGAAGGTCCCTCTAGTAGGGTCAGGACGTTGGGTATGTGATGTTGGAGCTAGTCGAATTTTTTGATTACGAGGCAGGCGTTTTGTCCGCCGAATCCGAAACTGTTGGAGAGAGCAATATCGATTTTGGCTTCTCTCGCTTCGTTCGGAATGTAATCTAGATCGCACTCAGGATCGGTTTCGGTCTGGTTGATAGTCGGGTGAAGGATGCCGTCGTTGATGCTCTGGATGCAGGCAATTGCTTCGAGAGAGCCGGAAGCTCCGAGGGAGTGACCAACCATTGACTTGGTTGAGCTAATAGGGATGTTGTACGCCTGTTCGCCGAACACCGCTTTGATTGCCCGCGTTTCAGATGCGTCGTTGATCGGAGTCGATGTGCCGTGTGCGTTGATGTAGTCGATGTCGCTGATCGTTACACCGGCGTTTTCGAGAGCTCGGTTCATCGCCTTGGCTGCACCCGAACCTTCGGGGTGAGGCTGAACGAGGTGATAAGCGTCTGAAGAAACGCCCCAACCTCCGATTTCGGCGTAAATTTTTGCGCCGCGTGCCTGAGCGTGTTCGAGGCTTTCGAGGATCAGTACGCCGCTGCCTTCGGCGGGAGCGAATCCGTCACGACCCTTGTCGAACGGTCGGCTTGCTAACGCAGGATCACCATCCCAAGTGGAAAGGGCTCGCATCGTGCTGAATCCACCCATTCCGATCTCGCAAATTCCAGCTTCCGTTCCACCCGTGACAATCACGTTGGCCATACCGCGTCGGATCACTTCGGCAGCTTCACCGATCGACTGGGTGCTGGCGGCACATGCTGTTACGCAGGTGTTTGTGTAGCCAGTGAAGTTGAAGGCGTGAGAAATATTTGCTGATGCCATGTTCACGAGCATCATCGGGATGTAATACGGGCTCATTCGGCTAACGCCGCGTTTTACTCGGATTTCGGCCTGTTGGTCGGTTTCAGGGAGCCCGCCTGAACCGGTACCCATTAGAACGCCGATACGATCGAGGTCCTCGTCATCGAGATTTAGTCCAGAATCTGCGACCGCCTGATAAGCGGCAACTACTGCGAACTGAGAGAAGCGAGCCATTCGTCGGGCTTCTTTGCGGTCCATGTAGTCGGAGGTGTCGAAATCCTGAATTTCGCCTGATACCCGGCACGGGAATCCTTCAGGGCTGACCAGACTGATTTCGCGAATTCCAGATTGCCCAGACTTGAGTCCGGTCCAGAATTCATCGACAGAGTTGCCGAGGCATGTGATTGCACCTAGTCCGGTGACTACAACCCTATTTTGGTTATCGCTGGTCATTGATTGGTTTTCGAAGAATTCCTGTTGTTACGGCCGGGGCGGAAGTTTGATGTCGGGATAAAGCTCGGGTTCGATTCCGTGCTCGATTTCGACAATTTCCGACGCTACAAACAGCGATCCAGCCCCGAGGATTAGATCGCCTTTTGAAGCGATTTTCTTTGCTTGCTCGAGAGCGCTGTGCGTGCTCGAAGAACTAGCGTTGATGGAGATTTTACTCGCGCCCAACGCTTCTGACAGTTCTGAATTGGTGAGAGATTTGGGGTGTCTTGTTTGTGTAGTGATGAAAATCGGGTTTAGAGCGAGTAATTCTCTTGCTACGGCTGCAGGGTCATGGCCTCTAACTACGCTGAGAATCACAATTAATTTACAACGCTTAGGGAAGAGTTTTTCGATGGAGTTTTTGAGAACCCGAGCTGAGGCATCGTTGTGGGCGCCATCGACGAAAATGTTGACGGGGTCGGTCGAGACCAGCTGGTTTCTGGCGTGCCATTCGACCTTGCTGATTCCTGTGGCGGATTTTGCTGGCTGGGACGTTACGCCGACTTTCGAGAGTTGATTGAGGGTGGCGAGTGTTGTTCTGGCGTTGTCGATCTGGTGGTTGCCCAGCATCTTTATATGAACCGGGATTTTTTGTTGATCGATTTGGAAATCAACCTTGACTCCGTTGAGTCCCAGATTCTGTTGATCGTTGATTGAAACTACCGATTCGGATGCCGATAAATCACTGTTGCGTTCTGCTGCTTTGGTTTTGATCACCTCGTTGGCTTCGGGCAACTGAGGTGAAGAGATAACTGGTACTCCGGGTTTGATAATCCCGGCTTTTTCACTAGCGATCTGTGGGATGGTGTCGCCGAGAACTGCCACGTGATCGAGACTGATTGGCGTGATTACCGAGACGAGCGGGGTGATCACGTTCGTTGAGTCGAGTCGTCCCCCGAGTCCAACTTCAATGACGCTAATATCGGCTCCTGCATTGGCGAAGTGATAGAACGCCATTGCGGTTTCGAGCTCGAAAACCGAGACGATGCCGATGTCGCCATCGGCTGTTACTTTTTCGACTGCTGGCCAGAGATTGTTCACCAAAGACGCAAATTCTGCTTCAGAAACCGGGGTGCCATTGATCCGTATTCGCTCGGTGATCTTGTGGATCGAGGGCGACGTGAAAAGTCCGATCTTGTAACCGTTTTCCGCAAGCGCCCAGGCAGTCATTGCGCTCGTACTACCCTTGCCCTTGCTCCCGGCAACATGAACGTACTTCTGCCCGTGATGTGGATTGTCCAGGTAGGAGAGAAGCCGTTCGATTCGCTTCAGATGGAAGTCAGGCGGATCATTGGCACGAGATTTTCGTTCAAAATCGGCCAGAGACAGCAGTTTAGAAACTGCTTTCTGGTATTTGCTGCGAACCGTTGTCGTGGACGACATAAAGATTGATTATCCCGCTGAACGGCTTGGAATGTAAATTTTGCGCCGTGATTTGTATGACTTTGTTCGTGCGGTTGCTAGTATTGATCCACTGTCCCGAATCGCAATCTAAACAGGAATAGGCTCGGCAAATTCGTGAAATACCGCGACCTGATTGAGAACGCTTTGAACGGCCATGGTGCCGATTACTGTGAGATACGGATCGAAGAGACTGACAACTCACGTCTCACGTATCGAGGTAAGTCTCTCGACACGATTGCTCAAACCAGCGGTTTAGGAGGCAATGTAAGGGCCGCAACCAAGGGTGGCTGGGGATTCGCCAGCTTTAACAGTCTTGACGATCTTTCGGCGAAAGTTGCCGATGCTGTGGCGCAGTCTAAAGCGGTCGGCGGATCTAAGACTGAACTGGCAGAGGTTGAGCCGAAAGTCGAAGTTGTTCCAGCGCATGTTGTTGAAGACCCAGCGGAAGTTTCTCTTGATGAGAAAAAACGGCAGATGGATCACTACAACGATCTAGTGTGGTCGGTGACGGGCATCAACAGCGCCGACATTATTTACGGTGATACTTCACGAAAGACGTTCTTTGGCAGTTCGGACGGCTCATACATTGAGCAGCAGCAGGTTCATGTAATTTCTCGAATATCCGCTCAGGCTCGCAATGGTGGAGATGTTGAGCAGGCCGGATTCAGCATTGGATCACAAGGTGATTACGGTCTGGTGAAAGGTCTTGATGACCAGGTGATTGACGCAGCCAAACGAGCGGTTGGATTGCTTGATGCTGAAGCTCTTGAAGGTGGAGAGCGGACGGTAATTCTTGATCCGGTTCTAGCCGGCGTGTTTGTCCACGAGGCATTTGGTCACCTTTCTGAGGGCGACAACGTTTACGAGAACGACAAACTCAAAGAGATAATGTACATGGGTCGGAAGTTCGGTGGTAAGCATTTGAACTTCACTGACGGTGCAGCGATTCCCGAGTTGCGAGGAAGCTTCAAGTACGACGATGAAGGAACGTCTGCGACTCGAACTGCCCTGGTAAGGGAAGGCGAGTTGGTAGGTCGGCTTCATTCTCGTGAAACCGCCGCAAAATTGGGAGAACAGCCAACCGGGAACGCACGGGCGATCGGATACAACTTCCCTCCGATAGTGCGTATGACGAACACGATTATTGAGCCGGGCGAGGCGACACTGGACGATCTTCTTGAAGGAGTAAAAGAAGGCGTTTACGTTCGCAACTGGTATGGCGGTATGACGCAACATGAGATGTTCACGTTCTCGTCAGGTGAGGCGTACATGATTCGTAATGGCGAGATCCAGGAAGCAGTTCGACCAGTAATGCTGACAGGGAACCTCTTCGAGACGCTCGAAAACCTTGATGGAATCGGTAACGACCTGGGGATGAACCAGGGTGGTGGTTGTGGCAAAGGAGGTCAGTCGCCGCTCCCAGTATCTAACGGTAGCCCGCATATTCGCATCCAGAACTGCCTGATTTCAGGAGCGTGACCTACCTGAATCCGAATCTTCAACTACTTATTCAAAGAGAAGTACATTGAGCGAATCGCTATTAAACGCAGCAGCTTCGAAGTTCGATCAGGCAGAGGTTTACCGGGTTGAATCGGAGAGTCATCCTGTTTCATTCGAGTCGAACAAGCTAAAAGAGATTATGCGCCGTGACACTTCAGGGGTGGCACTGCGGGTAATCGACGAGGGCCGGATCGGTTTTACCTCGACAACCGATGCTGATCGAGAAAGCGAACTCGTGGATCGGGCGGCGGCTTTGGCTCCGTTTGGATCAGAAGCCGAGTTTAGTTTTCCGGAACCGACCGAGTATCCGAGCGTCGATATTGTCGATCCAAAAGTTCCCGAGATATCGCAGCAGTCGATGATCGACACAGGACAGCGTCTAATAGAGGCGTTGCTGGACGAATGGCCTGATTTGCTGTGTGATGCCCGAATTGGCTGGGCGACGGGTCGAGGTCGGATTCTGAATTCGGCTGGAATAGATGTTTCGTATGACCAGACGAGCTACTACTGCTCTCTCGGCGCACAGCTGATCCGCGGTACCGACATGCTGAATGTCTGGGCTGGATACGGATCGAGTCACCATTTTGGTGAGGATGAGCTTGATCGTTTGTTGCAGACGGTTCGACGCTCTCTCAGATGGTCGAAAGAGACAGCACAAGCCGAAGCGAATACAGGCGACTTACCGGTGATATTCACTCCGCGCGGTGTTGGAGCAACTTTGCTTCATCCACTGCTATCCGGGTTCAGTGGCAAGAATGTTGCTAATGGCTCTTCTCCACTCTCTGAAAAATGGGGCGAGAAGATCGTGGATGAGCGAATTTCGATTTACGACAACCCGCTTATTGACGGAGCCAGTGGTAGCCGACCGTTTGATGATGAGGGTGTTGCGAGCCGTAAGCTGGCTCTAATAGACGATGGCATTGCTGGAGGCCCGTTGTTGGATTTGCAAACTGCGGGCCAACTAGGGAAGAATTCTACCGGCGCGGCGGGGCGAGGTCTGGCTAGCACTCCTTCTCCGAGTTCATCTGTTATCGATATTGCCGCGGGTGATACTAACTTCGAAGACATGATTTCAGGAGTTAAGGAAGGTCTGATTGTAGAAGAGCTTCTGGGTGCTGGACAAGGTAACGAGCTTGGTGGGGATTTCCGGGCAAACGTTTCGCTCGGTTACAAGATCGAAAACGGCGAGGTCGTAGGGCGAGTGAAAGACACCATGATTTCTGGAAACGTATACAACGTTCTGTCTCAGGTTGAACACGTTGGCGATTCTTCGGATTGGGTTTTCGGATCAATGCGGTCGCCGGCCTTTCAGGTTCTTGGCGTTGAAGTGGCAGCAAAAGACGAATAGACCGGTTATCAAGATTGGGATTTGCCCTTTAAAGCTAGAATTTACTTATGGGCTTAGATGAATTTCTCAACAAACTGCCAGAAGATGACGACGCTCCTATTAACTACGCCTCGCTCCCCGAGCTTTCGCGACTGACAACTCCGGAAGCGGAGGAGTTTGGCGAGTTGTGGCTGGAGTGGACTTCGGCTCGGGTTCTCGAAATCGTCCAGCGGATGGCTGAGCTCTGTGAAGAGCAATCGGACGTTGAGTTCGAGGTTATCTACAAACAAGGTATAAAACATCCGAACTCTGATGTGCGCGTTGCTTCGCTTAAAGGGTTAGAGGAAACCGATGATCGAGCGCTGGTTCGACCGCTGATCGAAATGATGAAGTCCGATCCTGAAATCGAGGTTCGTGCCGCCGCAGGAATTCCTCTGACGTATCTCGCATCGATGGCCGAGATGGGCAAGTTGACCGAACGGTACAAGAAGATTCTTTTCGACTCTTTGTATTCAGTGCTTGAAGACGAACGCGAAGTGTTGGATGTGAAGTTAAAGGCCCTTGAGGCTGTTTCGGTATTCGGTGGTGATCGGTTGGTCCCATATGTCGACGCTGCTCTTGCTTCGAACGATGCCACAGCGCGGCAAAGCGCACTATTCGCTATGGGTCGGACTTCCGATCCGAAATGGGTCGACAAAGTAGCTGCTGATCTCGAACACGACCTGGTATCGGTTCGGTACGAGGCTACGATGGCCATGGGTGAACTAGGGGATGAGCAACACCTTAAGGCGTTGGAAGCTCCTATGGATGACGCCGATCTCACGGTTCAGTTGGCTGCAATTTCCGCGGTTGAACGTATTGGTGGCGAAATTGCCAAGCGAATGCTTGAGTTGAAACTCGCGAGCCCGGAGCCGCGCGTGGTTGATCTCGTTCAACAGGCACTTCAGATGATGAAGGATGAAGAGGATCTCGACGAGGTTGTGACGCCTGAAATGGCGCGATCAATGTTCGGTGCGAGCGATACGTTACCGGGTATCGACACTGAGGGATATGAGCCCGCCGAAATCGAAGGATGGGCAAACTTGCCGGATCCAAGCCAGGTAGACGATTTCGGAACTGGTGTGACCGAGGAGGCGGAAGAACTGGGGCTGGATCGAGGTGATCCGTTCGATATTGATCTGCCGCCAGAGGATC
>CEUN01132823.1_pt1 | contig 10190 bp, 10 predicted proteins | sample 361501 | NCBI WGS metagenome assembly CEUN01 (sample SAMEA2622801, study PRJEB7988) | marine metagenome | biome: marine biome (ENVO:00000447); feature: marine epipelagic mixed layer (ENVO:xxxxxxxxx); material: "saline water (ENVO:00002010), including plankton (ENVO:xxxxxxxx)" | depth 120 m | reverse complement strand
CCTCTGCCGCCTCTCTCGCGATCAGTTCGGTCGGCGGATTGGAGGTTCCGTGGGCCAGCGGAGAGATGGCCGTCTGCGCGACATCGATGCCCAACGAGATCGCTTCCAGGGTGTTCAAGGGGCCGAGACCGGATGCGCAATGGGTCTGGAAATGGAACCGGGCCTGATCGCCGATCTGCGCCCGCAATCTCGAAATCAGCGTCCGCAGCCGCGCTGTCGTCATCAGGGATGCCGCATCCTCGAGGATGATGCTGTCGCAACCCAACTTGAGAAGTTCTTCCGTTTTCTTGACGTAGTACTGGTCCGTGTGAAGGGGGCTTTCCGTGAAGATCAGTGTCCCTGCGGTATGTAGACCGATCTCCCTCGCGGATCGCAGTGCCGCGGCCATGTTGGCCGTATCGTTCAGGCCATCGAACACGTTGACCAAAGTGACTCCATTCCTCGCCAGCACCCTCATGGCGAACGGGAAGACCTCGTCCGGCAGGGTCGACCATCCGAAAACGCTCAAGCTGCGCACGATTGCCGCTACGTAAGTTTTCTCTGCCGTCTCAGCAATCAGCCGGACCCGCTCCCAAGGATCCTCGGCGTTGTAGTGATAGGAAGCCTCATAGACGGCGCCGCTCATCACTTCCAGGCACCAGTAGCCCGACCGCGTCGTGGTCTCGGCAATCGGCGCAATCATGGGCGTGGTCATGCGCGTCGCCCACAGGCTCTGCTGCCCGTCTCGAAGCGCCGTTTCCCAGATTTCCAGGGATCGCGGCATGAGCGACTAACCGTCGCCCGCGGAATGACGTTTTGTCATTCGGCTCTGGGGGTGATCAAAGTTCATGCAGACAAGGTATAGTGGTGTCACGGAGTGCGGTCCAAACTCTGCAGCCAATCACAACATGAAGGGTTCGCCGATGTCTGTCGCTACCGATGCAATGTTTGATCCCACGTCATACGACGGAGTTCGGCTCCCGCTTGAGGACGCCGAGACACTGCCGCCCTGGTGCTACACTTCCGAGGCGTACTACCGCGCCGAAGTCGAGCACATGTTCATGAAGGTGTGGGATTTTCTGGGCCGAGCCGATCGGATTCCCAATCCGGGCGATTTCTACGCGGTCAAGCATGTGGGTGTGCCGATCATTTTCGTTCGCGGCAATGACGGCGAGGTGCACGCTTATTCTAACAGCTGCCGTCATCGGGGCACACGCCTGGTGGAAGGTGAAGGCAACTGCAAGGCCTTCGTCTGTCCCTATCACGGCTAGGCCTACGGTCTGGATGGTTCGTTGCAGGCCGCACCGGGAATGGATGACACGGCGGATTTCAATTTTGCGGATTACGGGCTAATTCCGCTGCGGCTCGAGACCTGGGGTGGATTTCTTTTTGTCAATTTCGACAACGACGCCGCACCCTTGTTGGACTACCTCGGCGATCTCCCTGTCGAGATGGCGTCATATACGAAGCGCAACAACGCGCGTTTGACAGCGATCCCGAGGGTGCGACGCCGCAGAGCGTCAATGAGCGCGTGCAGATCTATTTCGATCAGGGGTTGCTGCAGGCGCGCAAGATCATAGAACGAATGCTGAAAGAAGAGGCGCAAGGCCGGAGAAAGAAACGCAGCAAGGCTAAGAAGACCAAAAAGAGGGCAAAAAAAGAAGACGGTCGCCCCTGTGTTGCAGGCGGCCGAGTAAAGAGGCGACGAGAAAGGACCCATAGATGTTTCTGAGGAATTACTGGTATGTCGGCGCCTACTCGGATGAGGTCACCTGCGAGCCTCTTGGCCGCGTACTGCTGGGTGAGCCCGTTGTCCTTTACCGGACCGAGGCCGGCGCACCCGTGGCACTCGAGGACCGGTGCGCCCATCGCCTGCTTCCATTGTCCATGGGCAAGGTCATCGGTGACGCGATCCAGTGTCACTACCACGCGCTAGAGTTCGACGGGACCGGGGCCTGCGTTCGCATTCCGGGGCAGGAACGCATCCCGCCTCAGATGAAGGTCAAGAGCTACCCCGTTGTGGAGCGGGACAACTGCGTATTCGTCTGGATGGGCGATGCCAAGGATGCGGACGAGTCCAAAGTTCCCGAGATTTTCGGCAAGCTGTGCCAGGATGGATGGAGTGCCACCAAGGTCCATTGCCATGTTGAGGGAAACTACCAGCTTGTCATCGATAATCTTCTCGACCTGTCGCATCTGGCGACCGTGCACGCCTCGACCGTCGGCAGCATGCACGTTGCGGACATGGCCAATGTGGAGACCGAGCGCGATGGGGACCGCGTAAAGGTCTCCCGCTGGACGATGGACGTTCCTGCGGCCAAGACCTACCAGCAATTTGGAAACTATGAGTCGAATATCGACCGCTGGCAGATTTCCGAGTTCTTCCCGCCCTCGTACTTCCGCATCAATAACGGCTCAGCCGTGGCCGGCACCGGTGCACGCGAGGGCACAGGTGAGAAACCCTGGGATTTCTGGGTCTGCCACGGCATTACACCGTCAACGCAGGACTCGACCCACTATTTCTGGCATCTCGGGCACAGGTTGTGGACCGACAATATGGCTGACGTGGAGCAATTCTACGAACAGTGCTACGGCGTGGTGGGCGAAGATATTGCAGTGTTCGAAGCGCAGCAGAAGACCATCAACCTCGATCCCGCGGCGCCCATGCGGGAGATCGGATACGACGCGGGGCCCCTGCTCGCTCGCCAGATCATCGATCGCTTGCTCCAGGAAGAAGCGGCGCAGAAGTCCGGTAAAGCCGCTTGAACGCCTATGGCCCAATTAAGCTGGGAAGAAATAGAGAGATTTCAGGCTGTTGGGAGGGAACAGAACGAAGCTTCCTGCCTACGCATCGACGGTGCACGGCGACTACTCAACGGGTGGGTTGAATTCCTCTGAAGCCTTCAGGGATTTCGCGTAACAATGTTTCGACATGGGTTACAAGGCATTGGATTTCTGGCGGGCAGACCGTGAATACGATGGCGGGATAACCGGTGTAATGAAAATTGCCCATGCCGCAGAAGGGTTCGGAATGGATGTGGAGATTCACATTGGCGGGCCCGCGCAAAGACACTGAATGGCCTCCATCCGTAATTCGAACTACTACGAGATAGGGTTGGTGCACCCTCAGGTGCGGAACCCTCTCAATCTACCCGTCTACATGAATGACTACAGTGATGAATTGGATTCTATCGATTCAAACGGGGAGATTAATGTCTCCGAGGAACCTGGATTGGGCGTTGTGTGCGATTACGAATACGCCAAGAAATTCCTGGTCGATACATTGGTCATCGAGAACTAGGGATTTACGACTTCGGCGCTGACGGCATGAGCCCGCAGCTAAGCGAAATTCACCGGAAGGTCTCTAACGCCGGACACCCACGAACTTGTTGAGTGGTTCGGGGTCCGATTCCAGCTCGGCCGGCGTGGCTTCCCCCGCAACCGAACCGTTCTCGATGAACACGATTCGATCGGCAATCTGCAGCGCCGCTTCAACTTTCTGCTCGACCAGCAGGACACCGACACCGTGCTCTTTCAGACTTGCGACGGTTTCGAGCAGCGTGGCCACGACGGTTGGCATCAGCCCCTCGCTGGGCTCATCTAGGAGCAGGAGCTGGGGTTTGAGGCAAAGGGCTCGTGCCGTTGCCAGCATCTGCTGTTCGCCGCCACTAAGGGTTCCGGCCCGTTGCCGCATGCGCTCCGTCAGTACCGGGAACAGATCGAGGACCCATTTGAGGGTGTCGTCCCCGCTTTCCCGCGCCAACAGGCCCATTCGGAGATTCTCCTCGACACTCATTCCGGAGAACAGGCGTCGGCCCTGCGGAACATAGGCAACGCCGAGTTTTGGAACATCGTGCGGGTTCATCTGAGTGAGTTCGCTCTCACCCAGCGTGATTGTGCCCGATCGCGGCTTGATCTGACCCATGATGGTGCGGAGCGTTGTTGTCTTGCCCGCGCCGTTGCGGCCCAGGAGTCCAACGATCTCGCCCTCGGCGACACCAAAGGACACGTCCCTGAGAACCTGGACGGCGCCATAATAGCAGTTGATATTGTCAAGCTGCAGCATTGGTTCCCAGGTATGCGCGTTGAACTTCTTCGTTCTGCTCAATCTCGTCGGGCGGACCCTCCGCGATGACCATTCCCTTGTCCATCACCGTGATCATCTGGGCCAACTCCAGCACCACCGACATATTGTGCTCGATCAGCAAAACGGTAGCGCGTTTCGAAATGGCGCGGATCAGTTCGCAAAAGTTCGAGATCTCATCAAGCGCCAGGCCCTGGGTTGGTTCATCGAGAATCAACAGTTCGGGTTCCAGCGCCAGGCCCATGGCAACTTCGAGAAGGCGTTGATGGCCATAAGGGAGATCGCCGGCGCGACGGTGTGTGTCTTCCGTTAAGCCGACCTGAGACAGGGCCAACTCGATGCCTTGAGTCACGCGCGCCTCGCGCAACATGAGGCGGTCGAGCAGACCGCCCATCATGCGGCGTTGCACGGCGAGAGCCACATTCTCGTAACAGGAAAGATTGGCGTAAACGCTGGTCACCTGGAATGTGTAGACAATTCCACGGCTGACACGATCCCAAGCGGACAAACTGGAGATATCTTCGTCCTTGAAGCGTACGGTTCCTTCTGATGGGCGCAGGCGACCGCTGACCAGACTGACCAGGGTTGTCTTGCCAGCACCATTGGGACCGATAACCGCTCGTATTTCGCCGGTGGGAATCGTCAGTTCGACACCTTGAACGGCCTGCAAGCCTTCAAAGTGTTTGCTGAGTCCGGTTGTCTCGAGGAGCGTCAGGGTAGCCATGTCAGCCACTTCTCACGGATGGTGCCCATCAGGCCCTTGGGGAACCAGAGGACCAAGCCGACCAAGACGACGCCGACGACGATCAAGTGGCTCTCGGTGAGTCCGCTTGAAATATCGACGAGATAGAACATCAGTCCTGTTCCCAGAACCGGTCCGACCAACGTGCCCATGCCGCCAACCAATGTCCACAACAACGGAAAGATCGAATATTCGATCGACGCAAACGTGGAGCCAATATATGAAAACAACAGTGCATACATTGCGCCCGCTGCGCCCGAGAGAGTCGCCGAGATCACCAGCGACACCAGTTTGTACTTGTATGTGTTGTAGCCGAGCATTCGGGTCCGGGCTTCATTTTCTCGGATGGCCACGAAGACCCTGCCGACCGGCGAGTACACGAGGGCGATACAGAGTACGAACGTGAGGCTGAACAATAAGAGCGCCGCGTTGTACTTCACCGATGGATCGGAGAAAGCGAATTCCATGCCGCCAATTTGAAGCGGTTGAAGCACCTGCGAAATGACGATTCCCTGATCACCCAGCGTGATCTCGTTAAAGTAGAGCGTGGAGAGGTGGGCCGCTTCGGCAAACATCAGAGTGACGATGAGGAAAGAAACGCCACTCGTGCGGATGACGATCAAACCGAAGATCACGGCGAGCACCAGGCTTGAGACGACACCAACGGCGAATGCCTCGACGGCGCCGAACTGAAAATAGAAAACCGTCAGGCCCGCCCCGTAGATACCGGCTGCAAAAAACATGGCATGGCCCAGACTCAGCAGGCCTGTGTAGCCGAGGAGAATGTTGTACCCCAGCGCGAAGCTCGCGAAGACCATGATCCGCGCCACGTTCGTGTGGTGGTAAGGCGAAAGCACAAACTGTGCCAACAGCAGCACGGCGATAATGCCGAGGTGAGTAATGAGAACCTTGCCTGAGATTTGGCGGCTCATGCCTCTTCGTCTCCGAACAATCCGCCCGGGCGCACGACCAGCACCAGCGCCACCAGTAATGTCGCGAGAATCTTAGCGAGCGTCGGAGAGAAAAAGACTGATATGACGCCATCAGAGATGCCGATTACAAACGCAGCGACCAGGGTTCCACGAAGATTCCCGAGCCCGCCGATGATCACGACAATGAACGATAACAACAAAGGATCGAGGCCCATCAAATAGTGTGCCTGCTGAATAGGCACCACGAGGACACCGGCCGCGGCTGCCAGCATCGCGCCGAAGGCAAATACCAGTGCGTAAACTCGCCGCACAGGCACACCGTAGGCCTGAGCCATTTCCTCATCTTGCTGCGTGGCTCGCATGTAGAGGCCCATCTGCGTTCGGCTGATTGCAATCCAGGTTGCGATCAGCAGAAGTGCCGAAACTCCGGCTACGATTAGCTTGTAGCCTGAGTAGCCGAACCACGGGAACGACACACGAAAGTAAATGGGTGCTTCGACCGACTTGGCGTCCCCGCCGTAGAAGGTGAGGACGATCTGCTGGATGATGTAGAGCAGTCCGATCGTGCCTACGATCGTACTCTCAGGGTCGTACTCGACGCGTCGCAGGATGAGATAGTCGGTCGCAAGGGCAACACCGCCAACCACGAGCGGCCCCGCGATCAGCGCGATCAGAAATCCCACAAGCGGAGATCCTCCGACGACGGAACCAAACCACCAGGCGAGTACCGCCCCCAACATGAAAAATTCGCCGTGAGCGATGTTGACGATCCGCATCACTCCAAACACCAGGGAAAGCCCGAGCGCGGTCAGTGCCAGGACCAGAGCCGTGACCGTCCCTTCGAGCAATGCCAGGAACAGGTGGGGTCCCAGACTCATTGGATGTCAGCCCTGCCCTTCGACAAGCCGGAGTGGTCGCCGGAAATGATGTGGGAAGTCATGGTGCTTCAATGCGCCACCCTCCCGGCCCCTCTTCAGAGAGAACCGGGAGGGTTGCTAAATGACCTGTTCGTCTCGACCAGCCGAATTACAGAGGCTGCTTCGTGTAGTCGAACTCAGGCTCGTAGAGCGAATCCTCAATCGAGGTCTTGTGCACGACTTTGAGCTTCTGGTTCGTGACCTGAGAAATATACTGTTCGGCGTGGGCCTGATGGGTGCCACCGCGGAAAAGCTTGTGTCCCTGAGGATGTTCGATCCCCTCATTGAACCAGCGGGTGTTCTCGAGCGTCTCGATGAACGCCTGTTTGTCCTTGGGCGTGGGATCGACGTAGCCGCTCTGCTCCACCGTTTGCTTGATGCAGTAGAGAGTTTCCCAACAGCCAAACATGTGTGAGGCGTACGCGGTGTCCTTAGGATCATCCACATAGGTTCCGTCGGCGGCCATGCCGACCTTCTCGCGATAGAAATCCGCGGCCCGTGTGGGCAGGCCATCCGCATAACGGGGGAAGCCTTCCCAGAAATGGGTTCCCTCAAGGAACTCGAGACCTGGACTTGCCATGTTGACGCCTTCGAGAGAATCGATGAAACCGAAGATCTGCGGACGGTTATTGCCGAAGTGTTCACCCATCTCACGCACGAAGGTCAAGACACCGGGACCGACCATGACGTGGTAGAGCAGCTCCGTGTCCGAGGGGATGCGCGGGAAGTATTTGGTGAACGACGACTCGCGAGGCGGAATGGGGATCAGTTCGCTGACGGTTCCACCATTCGCCTTCACGGCAGCCCCGAAGTAGTCCCTGTGCGCATAGCCGAAGGCGTAGTCGGGGTAGATCATCGTGACCTTTTTGCCAAGCTTGTCCAGCACCCACTTGGCGATCGCAGTCATCTGTGAACGCACATCTGAAGTGCCAGCCTGGAACACATAGCGGCTGAACTGCCCGTTGGGCACAGCCGGGGTTTCGCTGACGACGAAGTACGGCATCTTCAATTCGCCGGCGCGCGGTGCAGACCCAATGACGACGTGGGAAAACAGCGTGCCGAATACGAAGTCCACTTTGTGCTGGTTGGCGAACTTCTCGACGACTTCCGCGCCACGCTTGGGATCGGTACCGTCATCTTCGATGATCAGATCAATCGGCCGACCACCGATTCCACCAGTCTCATTGATCAACTTTACAGCGGCCTTGGTCGTGCGCTCATACCAGCGTCCATAGCCTGCGCCGATGCCGGTGCGGTGGGCTTGGAACCCGAGTTTGAGGGGCTTGTCCGTTGCGGAAGCCGCCCGAGGGGTCAGCGGACTGGGGATGACTCCACTGACGAGACCGCCTGCTGCCACACCGCCAACAACGGCTGCACCCTTGAACAAGCCACGCCGTGAAACACCCGGCAAGCTTGATTTATTTGATTGTTTCTTGGTCATTGGTTCAGCCTCCCCGCTGAATATGTTCTGGTTATTTTGACTGTAGTAACCTACCACGCTGATACCCACAATCCAAGTTTCAGGGCGCTCTCTACAGGCCAAAAATATTACTTTTTCAAAGTCTTATCCAGCGGCTGGCGTCGAAAGAAGCCAGAGGCCGAACATGGTGTAACCGATCATCAGTATGGTCATGGGAATCTGGCTGACGAACGCCCGAGTCGGTCCGGTGTAGAAACGGAGTGCCAGGAAGTGCGCGATGGCAACGGCAGCGACGTGAGCCGCAACAATTCCGAAAACCTGTAGTTTCCAGATCAACTCGATCGACTCTCGATTCGTGACGATGGAAGCGTGCACGTGCATGTCACGGGTTCCCAGCAGGTCCCAGCCGAATGCGAAAGGATCGGACAGGGCTCGCAGCGTGAACTGGCTGTCCAGGAGCAGTTCGGGCAGGTAATGGGCGAAATGGTAGCCGAAGGCGATTGGCACGATGGCGACAACGAACGTACTGAGTGCCTTGCTGACGTGAACATCAGTGCGGGCAAGCACATGGCCCAAATAGACCGCCAAGCCGTACAAACCCATCAGAGCCCCGAATACGCCGATCAGGCCGAAAGTGTTCCTGCCGATCAACGCCGAACGGCCAGGGTATTCCAGCGGATTGACGCCGATGAAATCCAGCCAAAGGAAAGTTCGCGAAAAACCGTCAAAAGAGACAGATGAGAGGGTCAGCAGAATGAAGGCAGCGCCGGTCAAAGGCAGGACGCCGACGCTTAGCAGCCGCATGCAGGGGATGGTCACAAAGAATACGTTTCGATCACCCACTTTCTCGGAGTCAGTTCGGACACCAAAGGGGGCAAGCCACGAGACGATACGGAAAAAGATCGAGAATATTTCCCCGTACTGAAGCCATGCCCTTTCGCCGAACAACAGAATGCCGGCAGTGGTGATGAAGATGTAGACGATAACGGCGTTTGCCAGCAGTGCCGGGTCCTGCGGAGCGGGATGCACGAGTTCCAGCCAGGCGAATGCGAGAAACAGTGCAATTGCCGGAAGATAGCCTAACTGTTCGGGTTTCGAGATGAGGGGACTATCCAGCCATTTTCGGAATGGGGGTATCAGCCGCAGCAGCCAGCAGAGCGCCCGCCACGGGTGCAGGACGGACCACAGGTTACCGAGAATCGCATGTACGAAGCTCAAACCGACCCACCAGATCGTCCACAGCGTCAGAGGAAGCGGATTGGACAACGGATCCCGGCTCCCCAGATAGCCTGACGCGATCAGCGCCAGGATAATGACCAGCATCAGGGCGCTCGGAACCAACGTGTCCCGTCGAGATATCAAGCCGATATCGCGGTGCGCCAGTTCCACGGCCTGAAGGCCTGTAGCTGGAATCACCGTCATCAACAGAAATGTGAAGGCGACGACCGCAGCACCGCCGCCGATGTAAAGGTCGGTCGGCAGCAAGAGAATGAACCCTCTCTCCGTCGCATGGGCCTGAGCGACCGTAGGCGTGATCAGCGGAATCGCCAACCAAAGGAGTTTCCGCCAAAGGCCCAGCACCCTCTTTGACGTGACGAGACGGAGTTCCGTGTTACCTATCCACATCGACCTTGAAGCCACCTGCTGAAACCGAGTCACTCCGCTGCGTGAGCTGTGTCGCGTCGTTCGGCACGCAGTGCATCTGTCGCCCTCGCATCCACCGCGCCGGCGGCGAGCACGACTCCGTACAGGTCGGCGGCTTCGTCTACCGAGTAGTAGCCACGACTCACGTCATGGCAGACCAGTTCGGGATCTCTGTCGAGCGGATCGCCGTAACCACCACCCCCGGGGGTCGAGACCCTGATTCGGTCGCCGGCCGTGATGTGAATATCCTGCTCTTTCGAAAGATGGGGCGGAATGTGGGTTTGTCCGTCTCGTGTTACCCGGACCTTATTCACGTCGCCGTCGCTGCCGCCCAGGATGCCTTGCGGGCCTTTACGCCCGTGATCCATGACGAACGAGGCTCTGGCATCACCACGCAGCAGTGTGACCTCGTAGTTGATTCCGAACCCGCCCCTTTGGCGTCCTGCCCCGCCGGACCCCTCGTGGATGGAGT
>CEUN01182261.1_pt1 | contig 10192 bp, 7 predicted proteins | sample 361501 | NCBI WGS metagenome assembly CEUN01 (sample SAMEA2622801, study PRJEB7988) | marine metagenome | biome: marine biome (ENVO:00000447); feature: marine epipelagic mixed layer (ENVO:xxxxxxxxx); material: "saline water (ENVO:00002010), including plankton (ENVO:xxxxxxxx)" | depth 120 m | reverse complement strand
GGTGCGGCAGACCATTCACGGGGGTAACGTCTTCGAGGAACACATCGACGATCACAGCACCGTTCAGGATGACCAGGATATGATCTTCGATCGCGACGATCGTCTCCTGATTCCATTCGCCAGGTTTCTTCAGGTAACCGGTCCTGGCGGGATAGATGCCGTAGATGGAGCCGTGATATTGCCATGGTTTGAGCCAGCTGACCTTGCGCTTCTTGCCGGCGATCTCGGCTTCTCCCTGATACTTGCTGCCGTTGTGATCGAGGACCTGGATTTCCATGCCGTCGCGTGAAGGGTAGCCGTTTTCCGGCACCCGAATGCCGATGCCGTTGTTCCCGCTCTCCTCCAGCTTGAATTCAAACGAGAACGCGAAGTCGCTGTAGTCCTTGGCGGTCTGCAAAATTTTCGCGCCCTTTTGGCAGACCAGCACGCCATCCTTGACGATGTAGCCCTTCGTGTCGCCGGTCCAACCATTGAGGTTCTTGCCGTTGAACAACGAAGTCCACTTGGCAGATTTCAGGATCCCCAAGGCGCGCTCGGCAGCAACGCGATTCGGATCAGGCTTTTTCGGCGCAGCGCCGACGGCAGAAGCAAGGCAGAGAGATAGAGCCAGACAAGCAATGAATTTGTGCATGGGCGGATTCGAGCACAACAATGCAAGAGAGGGAAGTTCTCGATTGAAGGTTTTTCACGCCTTCACGGCACGAAGCGAAGCCGAACGACCCGGTCTGAGTTCAGCGAAAGATCTCCGACTCCCGGAACGCTGATCAATGCGTTCGTCTGGTTCATGCGGGAAAGGGTTCCGGAAAGACGTCCTCGGCCCTGCAGGTATACACGTGACTCGTTGGTGCTGTGTTTGTTCAACACGGCATCGTTTGCAAAGTTCAGCTGGCGGACATCGTCGTACTTCCGCTCCTGCCATTGTCCATTTGATTGAAAACGAAAGACGCCATTCGTCATCACATCCAGATGTCCGGCGGCCACCTTGCCCGCGTGATCCAGCAGGAGATCGACTTTCGGATGCGTAATGACGGTCAGTGGCGGGAAAGTCTTGGCGTCCCAAGTGCTCACGCGAAACTCGCTCAGGCGAACTGCGCCCTGGCCCTGGTGAACGAAACGGATGCCCTTCCCACCGGCGCTCCAACCGTTGGTATCGACCCATTCATGGATCAGTCGGCCATCCGCCATGATGCTCACGGACTTTCGCTTGGCACTGCCAAAGACGGAAATCAACGCGTTGGTCTTGGCAGGGGGAAAATTGAGCGGCACGCGCGCCATGTTTCGGATGTCGCCCTCCTTGGGAATGACGCGGAGTTCCGTCACCGAGTTGTCCAGCCAGAGACTGTAAAACGGAGCGAAGTCCGGCTCCAGATGGCGTGCGCCGAGGCTGATGGGTTCGAGTGAATCCGTGTGCAACCCAATCGCCAGCCGATAGAAGCCCTGCCATTGCACGCGAAAGTCGAATCGCACTTCGTTGGGAAGGTTCAAGTTGCGTGCAACGGAGGCCGGGATGGCCGAAACAAACGCACCGTTGTTGAAGGTCCATTTGCCAACATTGACCCCGGCCGTTGTGTTGATGTCGCCATGAGTCCAGACCGCGTCGCTGTTTGGTCCTTCATACAACACGGAATCATTCGTGCCGCGTGGCCAAACAGTCGCCACCTGGTTCCGGGGTATGAGAAGCTTCCCGGCGGCTTCGGTTTCGAGTTCGAAGCCATTGGTGGTGATGGAATGCAGCCTGCCCATCAATTCATCGCCGTTGGCAAAGCGGATGACGCTGCGTCCCCAGCCCACATCGTTGGTGCTTCCCAACGAGCGCAGGAAAACGCCTGACAAATTGCTCCGCCCAAACCAGGCCGGCTTGGTGAACGAAGCGTGTTGCCATTGCACGCCCTGCCTCGAATCGAATCCGTGCATCTGGCCGCTCAGGGTGTCGCCATTGCGGAAGTAGATCCGCTGGGCTTCGGCTCCGTGGCCGGCTCCGAACGCCGACAGGCCGATGAGGATCAGCCCGAGCGCAAACGCATTCGTTCGCTTAATCAAACAACCACCTCGCATTCTGAACGCGGGCTGCCTGCTCCTTCCGAACGGCTTCCGGCAGCACGCCAAACTTCATCTCAGTCACCCAATCCGCGGCAAATTTCATCGGACCAAACAACACCGCATGTCCGCTCGCGCGGCGATTGGTCACTCCTCGGTCGGGCCATTCGAGGTCCTTCAACTTCAATGTCAGGCGTTCGTCGGTCGAAAGCGTCGATTGCACTCCCTTGATCTCCAACCCGTAGATGGAAAACAGCGGCTGGGGAAACTCGATTTCGCGGACGCGTTCAATCGGCACGTCCAGGTCAAGCTTGTCCGCCTTGAACGAAAGACTGCTGCCATCGATCACCTTCACCTCGCCTGCAAAGGTGTCACGGTTCATCAGGCGTATCGTCGGGAAGATCGCATTGGTCTTGGTGATGGAACCGGCATCCTCAAACCCACCGTCCCACTCTGAAACGCGGATGGGCCCGATATGCGCGGAGTAGGTGTGGCTGAGAAAGGTGAGCCCCTTGTGATCGCCGATCAGTTTTCCGTTGTCCTTCCACTTCTGGACCAACTTCCCCTCGATCAGCAGGGCCACCACCGACGCAACCTTGTCCACCCGAAGCTCGACGTTCATCGGCCGGCCGCTCATGACCGGCAAAGCGCGCGAGCTGCCGATCACGACCATGCCCGATCCCGTTCCGCGGCTCACATTCACGTAGCTGCCCCCGAAGCCGAATTCGTACCCCCTGTGCCCGTAGTTGTGCCGTTCGAAATTGTCCGTGAACAATCCCACGCGCAGATTGAGCGAGCCCTCCCACGCGATGCGCATCTTCAAGCTCACGCGCTCGGGCAGTTCCAGTCGCTTGGCGATGAACGCGCCCTGACCGCCCACCAGCGTTCCGTTGCGCAGCCACCAGGTGTTGGGCGCACCCACGCGCCATTCCTGCAGTGAGCTTGGCCCGGCATAAACCGCCGGACCACTGTGCAGCAACGAGATCGATTTCAGAGCTTCCCGCGGCGCCGTGAGTTCGCCCGCAAACCACGAACGGAACTTCAATTCGGTCTGGCTGAGCGATATCAGATCACCAAACAGCAGATCCCCGTTGAAGAATTGAAAGCGGCAGGAATAGCCGGAGGCACTCGCGAGATTCGGCACTTGAGAGAATGCGATTCGATGCACCGACTCCGGTGTCATGCCGATCGCCTCGCTGGCAGCCGGTGAATTCCACTGGATTCTCTCCGAACCAAACGAAAGCAACTGCCCACGCAGGCGCGAACCGTCCATGAAATACACGTCGTCCTGCGCCCGAACAAAGTGCGCAGTGAAGACGAGCAGGAAGACTGACAGATGGCGATGCATTCGCGTAACGGACCGGGAGTCTTCGCCAAATGTCAGGATAAGTCCAATACAGGTTTGCCTGCTGGGGCGGTGATCTTCCCGATTCGTCGCAATGATGGAACGCAATTACCGGTGATTCTCGTTCCCAATCCTTGAACGTCGTTTCCACTTATGATCGCGTACAGTTACGCAGGTGAGCATTATGTGGGAGAATCAAATCAAACCAGCAGCAATTCTGGCGACTCCAGTGGAGGCGTTGCTGGATTGGGCATCGACGACGGGGACCCCGAGCTTGGCCGAGCGAATTCTTGTCCATGCTTGATTCTGCGCTCCGCCTCCGGCCGTAAAAACACGTTTTAAAGTTGGAGCGCCAAGCTCCTCGAGTGCGGTGTATGCGATTCGTTCGATTTCGCTTAATCCCTCGAGCAAGGCTTGAAAGAATTTCAAATCGTTTTCCGGACGAGGAGTTAGACGAGGTTGCAAGTTCGGATCGTTGATGGGAAACCGTTCGCCCGGTCGCGAAAGCGGGTAGTAGTCAAGACCGGTTGGTGATTCGGGTATCAGTTCGGTTTCCATCTCACTCATCCGTTGGGCCGTGAAATGATCCAGCAAGACTCCGCCTCCTGAATTTGACGCTCCACCGGGGAGCCACATGTCCTTGATGCGATGACTGTAAACGCCTCGGGATGCATCGGTGACGGGTTTTTCGGACAACAATTTGATCGCCAAGGTCGTTCCCAGCGAGGTGACGCCTTCCCCGATTTGGGAAGCTCCGGAAGCAAGGAACGCGGCATTGCTGTCAGTCGTTCCAGCGATCACTTTCACATCGTGCGAAAAGCCGAACTGCTTCGCAATCGCACCTTCCACAACGCCAAACATCTCGCCGACTGGTTTCACGTCAGGGAGCAGATCGAGTTCAACCCCGCAGGCGCAGAACCAATCGGGCCAAATTCGTTGCTCAAGATCAAAGCCCATTTTCAACACGTTGGTTTCATCGGAGAATCCACCCTGTCCCATCAGTTTCGCGGCGATCCAATCGGCTTGATGCAGAGCGTGTTTCGCCGTTCCTGCATTGACCTGCTTTTGCAAAAACAACAATCGAGCCAATGAGAATCCAGCACCGCGAGCCATGGATGTTTCAGGTGCGTACCGCGCGATGGCTTCGGCCTCGGATGTGAAGTTTGCCGAGTTGTACAGGTAGCCGAGGGTGAGCGGATTCAGGTCGGCATCGGTCAGCAGCAAGGTCCCGGATGTTCCATCGACGGCCATGGCCGTGATTTCGTCAAATTGCCGGCCAGCTTCACGAAGACTCGTGGCTTGGTCCCGCAGGCACTGACGGACCGCTTCCCACCAGATCGTGGCGTCCTGGCAGGGACGCTCGTCGATGCGAATCGGAGCCGGCATATTCACAGAGGCCGATGCCACCTCCGTGTCGGTATCGCCGATTACGGAGGTGCGAACGCCGGATGTCCCGATGTCGATTCCCAGGTAAAGCGGCATGGTCAGCCGTTCCGTTTGGCCAGTGCCTGGCGATACTTTTCCGCATCCCAGTTCAATAGCTCTGCTTCCGCATCTTCGCCAATTGGAAGCAACGCCCAATCCGCTGGAATTCGGGTGAGCACGTTGTAGATGCAGTCCAACATGGCTCGCTGAGCCGGCTTGGCATCGGTTTTGATATACACTCCCTCGCCTTCGACCAGCACGGTCGGAACGGGAAATTCTGCGGGGTCCAGTTCTGCCAGTTCCGAACGAGACAGGGCAGGCATCGCCGGCCCCAGAAAAACAACGTGGTCCGGGTAATACGTTCCCGAGGTTGCGCGTTGGAACAGATTGGGATCGGTGGCCAGGGCGGCTACGTCGGGAACGCACATCCAACCCGGGTAATCGGCCGGCGAGTTCACGGTCTTGCTTTCGTGAACAGGCAAATCCAGGCGCTCCTCGATGTCATAAATCTGATCTCTGACTTCGTCGATCGTGTTGCCCACGATGATGATGCCATGGTTGTTCAGCACGACGACTTGAATGTCTCGCGTGCCGACTGCTTCGCGGATGGCCTTGGTCAGAGGTATTCCGGGCTTTCGGTAAGGGGCCGCAACCCACTGCAATCCGGACAGCTTCTCAGCCAAGGCATTTCGTCCTTCCTCCGCAATCGCATGACAGATCGCAGCCACGGAATGGAAGTGAAAGACGAACTTGTGGTCGAACATCGCGTGGAAGGTCGTTTCGATCGACGGCCGCAAGCCACAGTCGGAATCGATCAGAGCAGAACGGCAACTGCCATCGCCGGCTCCATCCAACTCCTGCATCGCCTTGGCCGGATCAACCGCCACGAAGATGTTCTTGTCCAATGCCTCAGCGAGTTCCGTCCCGGATGCCTTGATCCACAGCTGACCGTCGATCTTGACCGAAGTATTTCCACCCGGACCCTGCACGAGCAAGGGCCGGGCGCCGATTTCCTGGGAGAGCGAAATAAATTCAGGAGGCAGTTTCATTTTTGATGATCACGCGAGCATGTTCAGGCTGAAGTCGGGCGGTTGAATGCGGTTTTGTTTGGCGAGCGATCGCAACGTCGCCTCGATTTGATCGTTGCCGGCTGAATTTGGGAAATCACTGGTGTGGATTCCCCCACGAACAAAGGCTGTTTTGAAACCAACGTTCTGCCCGCCGGCAATATCGTGTTCCAGACTGTCGCCAACCATGAGGAAACGGTTGGCAGCCAGTTCCGGCCGACAACGCATGACGGCTTGGAAAACGGGAGCGTGAGGTTTGCCATACCAAATCACTTCGCCTCCCATCGCTGCGTAGCGATCCGCCAACGCTCCGGGTGACATGACAAAGCGATCGGCGCGGGGAGAAGTCTTGTCAGGGTTTGAGCAGATCAAGGGAACCTTGAATTCCAGCGCTTGCTGGAATGCCCCATCGTACTCCGTTTCGCCTGTGTCATCGGTCAAGCCCATCAACAGAATGGCGTCGCAAGATGGATCGATCTCGTCGGAGATCTCCGCGTTGCTGCCGGACGCCCAAACTTTCGGATCATCCGGGTGCCCGCAGATGGGATAAAAGCGTTTGGGAATCTGTCCGGCCACACGAATTCTCGATTCGTTGACATCCTGCCACAATGCTTCGCCGGAAGTGACAACCCACGAGATGGTCTCCACCGGCAAGCCAATCTTCCCGATCCGATTCAGATTCAGATCAGAACGTTTGCCGGAATTGGAAAGAACGAAGACTTCCTTTCCCCGCGCCTGCAGCATTCGCATCGCCCCTCCGGCTGAAGCGTAGCAGGCCGATCCGTTGTGCAGCACGCCAAATTGATCGAGCACCACAACATCGAACGACTCCAGAACTTCCTCCAGGCTATCGATTAGTATCGGTGCGCTCATTCGTTTTCAGATTGTTCGTTCAACCGTCCGCGTTTTCACAGATCAAAACTGCTTTGGGTTGGTTGAACGGAGCAGACGAAGAGAACGCAAAACCGGTCGTAGACGACATTGGCAGACGGATGAGGCGATCCATCCTGCTTTACTCACCGGCGAATCGGCAGGGCAATAAGCGCGCTGCAAACACACGCGATGGCGACGATGACAAACACCAGGCTGGTGCTGTGATTCGTTTCGATGATCCAGCCGATCAAGGGTTCGCCGAAGCCGGCAAAGATGTAGGCGCAGGTATTCATCACGCCAGTCCCCGTGCCGGAGCGGGTTTTGCCGAGCAGGTCCGGACAGAGCGCCCAAAACGCGGATTGGGGTCCGTAGGCAAAGAAGCCGGTGAGGAACAGCAGGGCAATCCCGAGGGAGCTGTCCTTGGGCAGGAAGAACATTCCCAGCGACGACGCGGCTGCCAGAATCATGAACAACACGATCACCTTGGAGCGGTTCGAGCCGAAGAGCCGGTCGGACATCCAACCGCTGGTGATGGCGCCACACGCCATGCCGATCGGCAGCGAGATGCTGATCCATTTGGTGTCCGAGTTTTTCCAGTCTTCACCGAGAAAATGCACGGGCACCCAGATGAGCAATCCGTAGCGAGCCGCGCTTTGAAAACCGATCGCGAGGGACGCAATCAGGAATCGACGATTCGAAAGGACGCTCCGGTAGCGGCTCCAGGATGTCTGGGTCGTCTGCTCGTTGTCGCTTTTCTCATCGTCATCCGGAGGCGTGAATCCGAGATCCTCCGGACGATCGCGGACGATGAGGAAGTAGCCGATCCCACCAATCAAAAGCAACAACACCGGCAGGCGGAAAATCCAACGCCAGTCGAGTTCGAGTTCGAGGATCAAGGTGGAGGTGGAGAAGGCCAGCACTGACGAGAGGCCGGCGGCAAAGACGTAGAGTCCGTAGACCTTGCCGCGTTCGCGATGGCTCCACCAGTTGGAGAGCACGCGACTGCCCGGCGCCCAGCCCATCGATTGGGCGTAACCGTTGGCGGCCCAGGGGACGACCAAGGTCACGAGGCTGGAGCCGAAGCTGACCACCCAGTTAAGGCCGCAGGAAAGCACGGCGCCCAGGCTCATCATCCGTCGACCGCCGAAGCGATCTCCGAGATTGCCGTTGATCCACTGGCCGAGGGCGTAAGCCCAGAGCAAAGCCGCGCTGGCCCATCCGAGCGCCGTCTTGGAGATGCCGAGTTCCTGCTCGATGCCGGGAATCGCGAAGCCGAAGGTCTGCCGCCCGGTGTAGAAGAAGAGGTAGCAGAACATCGTCGCCAACAGAATCCGCCATTGGGCACTGCGGAAGTTGGCGGTCGAGGAAGACATCGGGAGGAACCTTGACGCGAAATGGTTGTGCGTTCCAACTCCTTTCGACCCGACATGAAAGGAGGAGGCGGAGGCACACGCGAGTGGTAGAATGGATTGCCTAATCCGTTCGATTCAGGCATTGAAAGTCGACCAGCACGGATTAGGCAATCCATGCTACTGCATCTTACCGCTCCGCATTGATGAACCCAAAATCAACAACCATATCCGCCAACGGCCGCGAGTACCGGATTCCCAACCGCCCGGTTGCCGTGATCTGCATCGACGGCTGCGAAGACGAATACATCAACGTGGCGATCGCTCACGGGCGAGCCCCGAACCTGCTGAGGATGTCAGCGGCCGGTTATCGAGGAATGACACGGGCGGCTTTGCCGACCTTCACGAACGTGAACAACTGCGCCATCGTCACCGGCACGCCGCCCAACCAGACCGGAATCGCGGGAAACTACATTCTCGATCCGGAGACCGGCGAGGAGGTCATGACGAACTCGAGCAAGTTTCTTGAGAACGAAACGATTCTGGCCGCGGCCTCACACGCGGGTCGCAAGGTGGCGATGGTGACTGCGAAGGACAAGTTGCGCGAGTTGCTCGCGAAGAACATGGACGGCATTTCGTTCAGTGCCGAAAAGGCCGACGAGGTGTCCGAGGAAGTGCATGGAATCGCAGATGTGGTGGGTTTGGTCGGACCGATGCCGCAGATTTATTCCGCTGACGCGAGTCTTTACGTTTTGCGCGCCGGCGTGAAGTTGCTGGAGCAGGGAACGTCGGATTTTCTTTACCTTTCGCTGACTGATTACATGCAGCACAAGTACGCGCCGGACGAACCGGAGTCGCTCGATTTTTACGAAGGCATCGACCGGGAAATCGGCCAGCTGCTTGAGTTGGGCGCGATTGTCGGCGCGACAGCGGACCACGGAATGAACGGCAAATGCCACGCGGACGGCTCGATCAACGTGCTTTATCTGGAGACCGAATTGGAGAAAAAATTTGGAGAAGGTTGTCGGGTTATTTGTCCGATCACCGATCCTTACGTCGTGCATCACGGAGCGCTTGGTGCGGCGGTGAATGTTTATCTCAGCGACGGACACGACCGCGCAGCCGTCGGGCGCTGGATTCTCGCGCAACCGGGCGTGGCCGAGGTTTACGATCGCGAATCGGCCGCCGAAAAGCTCGCACTCCCCGCGAACCGGATCGGCGATTTTTTCGTGTTGTCCACCCGGAACGCGGTCATCGGCCGGACGCCGGAACATCACGATTTGTCGAAGCTGGACGGTTCGCTGCGTTCCCACGGCGGACGCTATGAAGAGATGGTGCCTTTGGTTCTGTCCGAGCCGCTCAACGCCGATTACCGCGCGCGCGCCGCGGCCGATCCGCGCAACTTCGACATTTTCGATTTCGTCTGCAACGGTGTCGCAACCTCTTGATCCTTGATTCGATGAGCACGATCGACACGCCCCTCGACCTTCCTTCCTACATTGGTGGTGAGGCTGTTTCCACGGGGCGTAAGCTCGACGTCTCTTATCCTTGGGACGGTTCGTTGACCGGCGCGGTCGCGATGATCGGTCCCAAGGAACTCGAGCAGGCGATCACCGCGGCCCTAACCAAACGCGAGCGCCTGACGCGTTACCAAAGATTTGAAATTCTTGACCAAGCCCGGCAGCTGCTGGCCGCGCGGGCCGAAGAATTTGCGCATCTTATCCGGCTCGAAACCGGACTCTGCATGCGCGAATCCCGCTACGAAACCGGCCGCGCGCAGGACGTGCTTCAATTCGCGGCGATGGAAGCGTTGAACGACGATGGCCAGACGTTTTCCGGCGACATTTCGCCCCAAGGAAAGGCGCGCAAGATCTTCACGCAGCGGGAGCCGTTGAAGCTGATCGCCGCAATCACGCCGTTCAATCATCCGCTGAACCAGGTCGCGCACAAAGTCGCTCCCGCGATCGCGGTCGGCGCTCCGATCCTTCTCAAGCCATCGGCCAAGACTCCCTTGACCGCGATCCGCTTCGCCGAACTTCTCTACGAAGCCGGACTGCCCGGCTGGATGCTCAGCGTGTTCGTCGGCGAAATCGGCG
>CEUN01006653.1_pt1 | contig 10192 bp, 9 predicted proteins | sample 361501 | NCBI WGS metagenome assembly CEUN01 (sample SAMEA2622801, study PRJEB7988) | marine metagenome | biome: marine biome (ENVO:00000447); feature: marine epipelagic mixed layer (ENVO:xxxxxxxxx); material: "saline water (ENVO:00002010), including plankton (ENVO:xxxxxxxx)" | depth 120 m | reverse complement strand
TACAGTCTGCCCCCTTTGACCGCTCGGGAACCCCTCCGAAAAGCGCATAACTGAACTTCGCGAAGTCTCGGAATCTGGTCAATTTATCCTGGATTTTCGGATGACGGGCCCGATCCCCTACTCATCCGGGTTCCGCTGCGATTCGCCAATATTCGCGCGGGGGCGCGATTCTAACTGAATCCGGGGCGTGACGGTAGTCCCAAGGGCGCCAGTTTCGGAGAAACGCCGAACCCGGCTTCCTTTGTGGCAGGATTAGACGATTCCTGGCATTTTCTCCCGAAATACTTGGGTTTTATAGCCTTCAGGGCTACTATCCCCGGCCCCACCGATCCCCTCCGCCCTCGATGACACTCACCTCCCAGAACTGCAGCCGCATTTTCTGGCTCTTTGCCCTGACTCACGTGCTCCTATGGACACTTTTGCCTACGCTTGGCAGACACGAGTTGGATACAGACAGCATGATGCATTTCGCCTGGGGACAGGAGTGGATGGGCTCCTACCACCTCCATCCACCCGTGTTGCCCTGGGTGGTGGCCGGCTTCCTGCAGACGGTTGGGATCAGCAACTGGACCTATAACCTGCTGACGCAGTTGAACTTTCTTCTAGCGCTCTACTGTGTGTGGCGACTCGCCCGGGAGGTCCTGCCCCCCGTTAATGCGCTGGCAGCGGTTTGCCTGCTCGAGTTCCTGCCTTATTTCAGTTTTTTCAGCATGCGGCTCAACCACAGTTCAATGCTGATCCCGATCTGGGCATTGACCATCCTGCTTGCCTACTTTGCCATTCAAAGAGGTCAATACCGCTACTGGATCGCGCTTGGGCTGATTTCCGGTGTGGCGATGCTGACCAAGTACTATTCTGCGGCGATGCTCCCAGGCATCGCTCTTTATCTACTGCTCTTTGCCAAGGGCCGCGAGACGCTCAAGACTCCGGGCCCATACCTGTCCCTCATCCTCTTCCTGATCATGATCGGCTGGCATCTTTGGTATGTCGACAGCCACCAGATGGGGACGGTGACCCATATCGGTGATTATGTTGCTTCGGATTTTTCGTCGCGGATCAAGGCTATCCGCTTTCTCGCTGCACAACTTCTATATCTGCTACCGCTGCTGCTCGTCTTTTTTGCCGTATTGCTGCACCAGCGGCGAAAGTCTTCATCTGAAACATCCGGTCAAATCCTGGAGAACCAAGGTCTTTCCTCCTTTATTTATTGGATGTTTCTTTTTCCGCTGATTGGGACTGCGGTAGTCGGGTTTCTCGCCGGCATCGGCGCCTCCAGCCGTTGGGGCGGGCCAACACTGAATTTGGCAGGTATTGCTTTGCTGCTCTATTGGCCAATGGCAGCGAACAGTCCGGCACTAAAGCACCTAATCCGCGCCGCGTTAGGATGGCTTCTGGTACTGCCGCCTGTGCTGCTCTTCACCGGTCTCGTGACATCCGGCCACGCGATGTACCACTTTCCCGGCAAGGAGCTCGGGCGGGACATTACCGCCCTTTGGCGGAGCGCTCACCAGACACCGCTTCGCATCGTCGGCGGAGGCCATGATGCACCTGACAGCATCGCATTTCATTCACCGGATCATCCATCGGTTCTGCAGCATCTAAGCCATCGATGGAGCCCCTGGATCACCCAAGAGGATATTGCGCGGGACGGCATGGCTGTCATCTGCCTGAAATCAGACACCCGGTGTCTTCAAAATGCGAAAACGCTGTTTCCGGAACATCAACTGACGCCGCTGACCGTGACGGCGAAGCCGGACCTTTTCTTCCCGGGCAGCAAACGAGAGTTTCTCTATTTCTTTGTGTCGCCGGGGATCTCGGCAGTCAATCTGGAGACGATTACGCCCTTGCCCATGCGTGCTGATCAGCAGATTAAGTAGCCCAACGCTTAAGCACTAAAAAGCGCCCGCAATTCAGGATGCTGATCCAGGCAGGGCCTGAATGCCTCAAATTCCTCAACCTTTATCCGGCCGTTTTCATAAAGGTTGCGACCGTCCAGCTCTAAGGTCGGAGACTCAACCATCCAGGAGATCTCACCGGGCGGATATTCTCCGCAGGTATGAAAGTGAAGGTACTGAGGACTGGTAAACAGCGTTTCGGCCCAGAGAGACAAATCCTCTTGGGGGACTGGACTGGTATCGGTCCCCGGATGCAGGCCCTGATGCCATGAGTGGACAATCATCGGCTCAATCCCAAAAAGACCGGCCACTTTTTCGTAGTGTGCGCGCACCGCTTGGGCGTCTTCTTCAGGTCCATCAAAGCGCTCAATCCGCCCGGTGGTGACATGCGCAACGACCTGCGAGGCAATCGGCAGATTCGGCGGCTCATAAACCTTTGAGCCGGTCGAGGTAAGTCCCTGCCTCAACACGACCTGGCCGGAAAAGGTTTTGGCAGAAACGGGCGTGCTGACAGCTGCAGGAAACCTGACAACCGTTACATCCTTACTCACACCGTCTTGCGTTTTCCCGTCTTTGCCTTCGTTTGCCTGGAAAGCTTTCGAGTTCGGTTTGCCGATCAATTTCGTGCCATGGGGGCAGGTTATTGTGATGGTGGCTGCCTTGGCGATCAAAGCGTCGACAACCTTTTTCAGTGCGATCATGGCTTTCTGGGGCGCTGTGCCAAAAGCGCTTCCCAACTGCGAGAACCGGCGTGTGTAAACCATCAGCTTGCGAGGTTCATCGCGATCTTCGTCAAAGCGGCCTTGGTCTCCCAGACGGGCAAGAAAGATGACCCAATCGAATCTTTTCTCCCGAAGCTTTTCTTCTAGCGGTACCGATGGCGTGTTGGCGGGCAGCCCCACTTTCACTGACTCGACCTCGGCGCTCAGTACTTCCCTGCAATACGCGATCACCTGGTCTTTAAGTTCCGCGTCGTACCAGCCTAGCGATGCATCCTCATAAGCGATGAGTACTTTGGCGCCGGGCAGGATACTGACCGAACTCTCCAGCATATTGGCGAGGCCCCGGCTCGGTGGGTTGTCGGAATGAACCCAACGGTCTCCAGGACGCTTCATGCTGAATCGCTGGAACTGTAGTAACCAACAATGTCCCCTTCGGTAGTCACACCCAAGCCGTTAAGACATCGATTGACGTAGTTGAAGTAACCGATAATCTGGTTGGCCTCCAGTATTTCACCGTCGTCCACACCCGCCTCGGCGAGCGCGGCGACGTCTTCTCGTACCATATCTCCCGGCGTAAGCGTCAGCTTCTGTGCATAACGCAATAACGCCAGCGTCTTTCCGTCGAAGGCGTCACCTGGCTCTCTATTTTTCAGGGCGGCCTCCGCGGCATCAGCCTTTGCATCATCTTCCATAAGATGTCTGGCGTTTGCCCAGTGGTTTGCATAAGAATAATCACAGTCGTTCAGCAAAGAAACATAAGAACCAATTACTTCCTGAAGCCACATGGGAAGTGTGTTGGCATCATCATGCAGGGCCGCGCGATAAAGAATAACGTGCCCCTTCATGGTGTTCGGCCGCAGTGAATGAACACGCATCACGTTGTCGACGGTCCCGTGCGGCGTGCGGGCAAGTTTCAGCACTTCCAGCAACTCAGCATCTGCGTCCTGATCTTCAATCATCCTAATCCATGCAGTCATAGTATTCGGTTCCTGTTTCGTTTATGCTGATCTCATCTGGCCACTTAGTACTTCGATTTATCTCAAGCACGCGTCATCGGGAGCGCTTTCATCAGTGTCTCAGCCCATCACATTATATGCTGTGCCCGAAAGCACTTACTGCGCTCGAGTGAGGCTTGTGCTTGAACTGAAGTCCATTGAATACATCGAGGAGCGGCCGGCTGGCGGCACTTACAGAAGCGAGGACTATCGCCGCCTTGTGCCCGCAGGCTCCGTGCCGGCCATAAACATCAACGGCAGAATTCTTCACGACTCCGACGCCATCGTAGAGTTACTTGAAGATCTCTTTGGGGAACCGAAACTGCGCCCGGATGACCCCCTTGAACGCGCCTTTCTGAAGTCGATTACGCGATTCCACGATACCCGCATTGAACCCGCTCTACGTACACTTTTCCCCTTGGTGGGCGACTCTGACAACGTGCAACACGCTGAGCAGTCCGTTGAGGTGATGAACGGACATCTCGATCGCCTGAATGTGCTCGTGGATTCCGCGCCCTATCTTGGGGGAGAAGCACTCTCGCTTGCCGACTGCGCTTATGCCACAACCCTTTTCATGATGGAGGACATCGCAAACAGCATGGGTCTCGCGCCTCGGATCTCACAGAAGCTTATTGACTGGCGTAACGCCCTCTACGAAACCGACGTAGTTCACCAGATTATTGATCAAAATCGGGCTGCCATAGCAGCCTGGGTTGCGACAAAACTCTCCTGAATCAGGGAAACTGGATATAACCTGCACTCACTGACCCCGAAAAGGCTCGCCTGAAGGCTCCAGCATTCGTTTACGGATCTTTTCCGGAAAGACCATCCCTGGCTGACGGTCGTAACTGAACAGTAAAGTTTGACGGGACTGTCGAGTCTTGCCGACCGGTGCGACCCGATGCAACGACCGCCTGCCCATGAAAAGAATAAAGGTCCCGGCGGGCGCGTCTGCCACATCAGGAGTCTTCTCTCCAGAGAAAATGGCACCCACCCGATCATAATTTTCATCTTCCTCGCTGCGGATTAACGGGGCATATTCAAAATCGCCACCCTCCTCCGCAGATTGAAGAACCAGTGACACCGCTCCATCGTTGGTATCGTAATGCCACCCAAACTCATCGCCCTGCTCCATGATATTGAGTCTCACCGATATATTGGGACAGACAGAATTGAATAGATACTCATAACCCAGAAGCTGCCGAACAAATTCGGTCAACTCCGGAAACTGGAAAAGGCGCACACAGAGTCCCCTCGGGTCCAATTGGTCCCTGGTCAGGACGCCACAACGCCGATCGAAAAGACGGCTTCTGGGATGGCTTGTCGAGAATCCTGAGTTCTTCAACCAACCATAGGGGGTGGCAGGAAAATCTACCCGGCGCATTGTGCTCTCAAGATCCGTAACCTCATCTGACATCGCTTGCAAAAGGACTGGCCTGAGAAAGCCCTTCAGAGCACAGATGGCCCGCTCTCGCATCATGGCCTGGCAACTTTCAATCAGAGTTCTGCCCGCCGGAGACTCCAAGTTATCAATCGGAAAGAGGTCGAGGTCAATGAAATCGGCAAGTGCGTACATTGATGCGATGATCTAGGTACGTAATGAATTAAGCATTAAGTCGGCAAGGTTGTTGCTTCTTCATAACCTCAATTCAATAGGGACGAGCTGCAACTATACAATTTTACTAGATAATATCGCTGTGCCTCGACCGCGAGCATTTTGATATCCGTCTAAGTTCGATACAACACCCGAACCGCATGAAGACCGTATCCCGATTTCTGCTGCTCTAAGTCGCCTTGGCAATCTTTGGTGGTTACACCGGTTCTAGCAAAGGTAGCACGTGGGGCTGGCACGTTATCACCTAGTACCTCTCAACGCATCACCAACATTAAAATTCCTGCTCGCCGGATTGAAAGATAAAATCGTGCTCTCCCTTGTTTCTATTGCACTAGCAATAGTGTTGGGGTTTTCTGATTGTTCTGTCAGGGATCGCAGTCAACCGCACGGCGTCGGCGATCAAGATGATACTGTCTCTACTCGGTAACCATTTTGTCTGCATGCTAAAGATGCCCTAGCTTGCATCAGTAATCGCCATGCAGGAACTTAACCGTCGGACAAATCAATTTGTCGTGACGGAGTACCGCCCACTGGAGATCTGTACCTTGCTGATTCTCGAATACCTAGCACTGATTCTGATTCTGTCTACCGGCGTGCAATGACTAGAAAGAAAGATGTACGCAGAAGAGCGTTAATCAGAAAACCGTGGATTCAGACACCATCAAACAACTAATCCGTTACAAACTCCCTAAACTCCTTTATCAGAGCGTGGGCTGCTACTTCAACCAGGCGCTCGCCATGCTCAGGTTCAGCGAGTTCTGAAAAGGACCCTACCCTACCGTCTGAGAAAGTTCTCCTATGCTCACTTGCGGGACCGTGGTAGTCCCCCGCTGCTTCATTAAGTTCATCCTCCGATAGCAACTGGGGTGGACTCGCATTCACACGTGTAATCGTGCGCACTGCGTACTGAGTGACCGCTACCTCGGATGGAGTGCCGTGCAAACCCTCCCATTCTCCATAGAGTTTCTGACGCAGAGCGTTGACCTGGGAGAAGTCCCACCAGTTACGGATTTTGATCTTGGGGGATGCCTCATCCAGCTCAAGGTAAAGATCATGCACCGCGCTTCTCAGCGGTGCAAGATTGGCACCATGACCATTTAAAACATAAATCCGATCAAAGCCACTACGCATAAGCGAAGTGGCAATTTCCTTAAAGACCTTATAAAAAGTCTGTGCCGAAAGGGAAATGGTCCCGGCAAATCCGAGATTAAACTGCGCCGGGGCATAGTGAAGTACTGGCGCGACCAGGATCGAGTCTTGTTCTGCCGCTTGGCGTGCAATGTTTTCAACACAGATCGCGTCTGTACCAATAAGCCCTACCGGACCGTGCTGTTCCAATGAACCTGCCGGCAAGATGATGCCGGTGCAGGACTTTAGATAGTTCTCGATCTCCTGACTACTTGCTGTCCGCAGATTCACAGTTTGACCTTATGATGAACATGTCGATGAGTTATTTTAGTAACAAAAAGGCTGGCCAAAACGAGCTTTTTGTCAGCATCAGAACCTAAACCTGATTGCACCGCCACTTCTTCTTGAGACCGTCAACAAAACACCCCAGGCCTGCCGCAATGAAATTCAGCGGTTCAGGCAGTTGATCCAGACCTGATCACCTTGTGGCAGAAAGACAGCAAGCGGTGCCCACGCCTTTGCCGGGTCTATGAGCACGCTCATCATCTGATCAGGGTACTTCTCGGCCAGCTTGTACGCCTCAATATTAGAAGTGATGCTAGCATCCGAACGTCCTGCCAATTCCGGGCCGGTGATTCAACAATCACATGAGTCGCATCGGGGAAGAACGACTTGATGTACTGCTCCTGCGCGGTGCCGAGGTTTGCTGAAACCTTGAACCTACCTTATTGATGTCACCCCAGGATTTGAGGCGGCCCCCGTTCTTTTGATACATCATCGGCAGCTAACCAACTTGGACATAAGAGATCGAGTATCCCGCAACCTTGGCACGCTTGGGGTTCTCCAAAGCCTAGCTGGTCATGTGATTCGTGTTGACGGTAAAACCAGTGACCAGGGTTTTCTAACCGGTCAAGGTGTATCCGATCTCGACACCAAGATCTTCCGCCAGAGTGGTGCTCACATCGATATCACATCCAGTTCACTTGATGGTTGCCGCATCACGCATAGTCATCGGATTCCAATCCCCGGTGGTGCCGACCTTCAACACGTCCCCTTTAAGGGCCGTATGGAGCACGGAGTTCGCGACCGGTGCGCCGGTAACAAGTAAAGGCGCGGCGAGAACAAGAATGTCTCGTACAATAAACTTCCTCAACTGAATCATCGGCAAACCACGTCGTTTATTTCCTCTCGGGTTAATACTGCAATAACTTTCTTTAGTCTTAGGTAAATTTAAACTGCCAAAAACAACTATTGCAATCATGGAAACTCGTCTACTTCACCTCAAATGTCTCACAGGTCTGCCTCACCATCAACTCCCGCTCTAGCGGAGCCTTATCTCCGCTATTGACTACCGTGCTGGCGACCGCTTGCCCAAACGCTTTTCTTTGTTGTTCGTTAAGTCGGACTTTAAACACGGTATCTTGAGTGTAGGTCGAAACGATCTCGCCCTCCTCTCCCGCCTGAGCCGCCGGTTCCTCGCCCGAGCCCAGTTCTGCCACGCGTTTGCGCAACAAACGCCGCAGCCGTGCGACACCGGCGTCAGAACTCGCGAGATTTTCTCGGTCATGAATGGCTATCGGGCCCTGCGATACCTGTGCTTCATAGTCTCCGGGATGTCTCTGCGCCTCCTCGTGAGACCGCTCGGTCGCAGTCTGGCCAATAAAGTCGATTCCTTCCTTACCGATGTGAGAGCGGTCACCCTGATTATCGGGATCCAAATCGGTGCTTAAGTAGCGCCAGCCGATGGTTCGTGTTGAGGTATTGTCCAGTGGCACGACCCAGCGCAGCAGGGAACTTCGCTGAAAAAACTTTTCGTTTTGCGCTTCTTCCCAAATGGCACCAGTCTGATTCGCATTGGGTAAAATGGACTCTACCGTACGGTTCCAGACAAATTCGCCTACTTCACGTGTCTGGATATTGATCATACCCAGCGGACTGTCCTGATACTCAATAATTTGATCTACCCCGGAAGCGACTCCAAACTGAATCCCACTGACATTGGAATGCAGATGGATCACGTGCACAGGATCCTGGGTGTTCTCATAAATCTGCAGCCAGTTACAGGGCGTCGAAAGGGAAAAAGGTACTTTCTCAACGCTGTTGTTGGCCTGCGTATCAAATATCGGGAAGGGCGGTCTGAGTTCTGGAGGACCAAGATAAGCGAACACCAACCCGTCCCTCTCAATCACCGGATAGGCACCATGTACCACCCTCTTGCATATCGGGCTATCTTCGCGCTCTGAGCCTGCACGAATCAGGCTGCCATCCACCGCGTAATGCCATCCGTGGTAACAACAGATGATCCCGTGATCCGCAACAATACCGAATTCCAGAGAAGCGCCCCGATGTGAGCAGTGCTTGTGCAGGAGTCCAAAGTCGCCACTCTTGTCCTTAAAGAGGACCAGCTCTTCTCCCAAGACCTTGACCAGCAGCGGCAGATCCGCGACCTCCTCGGTCATCGCGACCGGATGCCAGTAGCGCCGCAAATACTCACCACAGGGCGTGCCCCGGGTGATATGCGTCAGCTCGGAGTCCTCAGTCCAGTCCTGCTTGCGGTGATAACCGGAAAAACCCTCTGGCTTTTCAGTCGTCATTTTCTTATCACATTCTCTGAAACGCCGGACGATACCACTTTCAGTGTGCGCAGGGTATTTCTGCGTGAAATAGCGCCAGATGGTTGGCATTCCCCTCGCAAAGCATCAAGCTCGAGATGACACGCAACAGTGTGCCCTTGGGATAGGTGTCTTATCAGTGATTTTTTGCAAACGACAAAATCAGCGTTGGAAACAACTGATAGGATCCGCAATCTACACCAGCATAGATAGTCGGAAAACGTGCCACTGACTATATGCTCGGCAAACCGCGACTACACCAGAGAGGGTAAGTGCTCATGTCGAGAATACCAATTTACGGAAAATTCCGTATTCGTACTTTGTCATTTCGCTTGATGCTTACCGTCGAGCCAGACCACAAACCCTCCAGTGGCAATAAGAGCAATACCGAAAAGGGTCAGCCTGTCCGGGAACTCATTGAAGACCAAAAAACCCCAAAGCAATACCAACGGTAGAACCGTATACTCGAAAGGTGCGAGAAACGAAACTTCATTACCACGATAGGCGAAAGAGATTGACAATGCGGTAGTAGCTGAAAGAACTCCAATAGCAACCAAAAAAATAAGATCTGACCCTTGTGGCCAACGCCAAACCCGCAGAAAAAACTCGATACCAGGATCAGTGTGTCCGGAGAACTCTCCGTGGCCTAGCGCCAAACCAAACAACCCACTGGCAACGAGCATACAGCACTGCGCCGTAACTGCCAACAAAGTTGCCCTTTCGGTTGGGCCAATATGCCGCGTAATGATCGCAAATCCAGCATAACAGAACGCTGCAACCAGCGGCCAAAAATAAGCGAGTTGTACATTAACCGTAAAAGGTTGGACGACGCAGAGCATCCCCACTAAACCGATTAGAACCGCCGACCAGCGTAACGCATTAAATGCTTCGCGAAGAAAGCACCAAGAAAACACCGTAATAATAACTGGCGCAGTGAATACGACAGCAGAAGCTTGAGCGAGTGGCAAACTAGCTAACCCGATGTAGTAGCTGAGATTTGCTACAACTAGCAGTAAACCCCTCGAAAGATGGGCTCTTGGCCTTTGGGTTCTCAACGCGGTTAGCCCAAACCGCAAAAGGAGTGGCAAAAGAATTGCTAGACTAATCAGCGCGCGAATAAATACTAATTGGTGCAAGGCATAAACCCCGCTTAACATCTTTATTATAGTATCCATGATTGAGATACAAAACATGGCCAACAAAATGGCAGCAACAGTCTTAAAAT
>CEUN01136553.1_pt1 | contig 10204 bp, 4 predicted proteins | sample 361501 | NCBI WGS metagenome assembly CEUN01 (sample SAMEA2622801, study PRJEB7988) | marine metagenome | biome: marine biome (ENVO:00000447); feature: marine epipelagic mixed layer (ENVO:xxxxxxxxx); material: "saline water (ENVO:00002010), including plankton (ENVO:xxxxxxxx)" | depth 120 m | reverse complement strand
CAATAGGGACGATAATTAAGGATGCTGATGATCTGGAGAAATTTAGGATCAACACAATTGAAAGGATCATTCAAACTATTGGATGATGTTTGGAAATGTGTGGTTTCATATTTCGGAGCTATATTTTAGTCGGTGAGATTTTATGAATCGTGCGATTATCCATGCGGACTTTGATGCCTTTTATGCGTCGGTTGAACAAAGAGATCAGCCAGATCTCAGAGGGTTTCCGGTAGTTGTTGGTGGCTCGCCAAATAACAGAGGTGTTGTAGCTTCCGCTTCCTATGAAGCTAGAGCTTTCGGAGTGAAATCTGCAATGCCCATGAGCCGTGCAATGAGGTTGTGCCCCACACTTATCAGGAGAAACGCGCGGTTCCAAGTTTATAGGTCGATTTCTCAGAAAGTGATGAGTATTTTTAGACAGATTACCGAATTGGTTGAGCCGCTTTCATTGGATGAAGCGTATCTTGATGTGACAGATAAAATCTCCAAATCTCTTACGCCACCAATGCTTGCCAGAGAATTAAAGAACAGGGTAAAGAATTCTTTGGATCTAACTATATCTGTAGGCGTTTCGACTACTAAATCTGTGTCTAAAATAGCCTCTGACATGGATAAACCTGATGGGCTGGTGGTCGTTAGGCCTGGTCAGGAAAAACTGTTCTTACAAGGACTACCAGTTAGAGCTTTGTGGGGTATCGGTCCCAAAACGGATGCACGTTTGTCTGAGGAAAATATTTTCACGATTGGGGATCTTTCAATTCAGTCAAATGAATGGTTTGAAACTACTTTCGGGACAAACTGGGAAACGATGAAGGATATGTCTTCAGGTATTGATTCACGATCGGTTATACCCCATAGAATAAGAAAATCCTTCAGCTCTGAAACGACATTACTAGAAGACACTAATAATGTGTCTAATTTGGAAGAACATGTTTTAAGGTTGAGTGGTGATGTGGGAAGATCCTTAATGTCGCGTGGCATTAAGGGGAGAACAGTAAAATTGAAGGTGAAAACATCAGATTTTGTAACTATTACCCGTCAGATTTCAAGTCATGAGCCAGTTCAGTTGCCTTCCGAAATTTCGGAATATGCCTTGAAAGTCTTGAAAGATAATTTTTTGAATGGGCAAAAATATCGATTAGTCGGAGTTGGGGTATCAAAATTTGAAACGAGTGAATCTGAAAATGATTTTGTACAGATGCGTTTTGAAGGGTTGTGATTAATTTAGCTGGGTAAATTGATTATTTTGATGTGGTTAATTTCATCTGGGATTGAGAATCCAAACACTTTAGAATAAAAATATAATTCTGATTCGATAGATTTCTTTATGTTTTCTGCTTTTCTGAATCCATGCTGCTCACCTTCAAATTCGAGATGAGCGAAAGGGATGCCATTTTTATGCAGTGCATCCGCCATCATTTTGGATTGATTTGGCAAAACAATTTTATCCTCCAAACCTTGGAACATAATTACAGGGCAAGATAATTTTTCAGTATGGTTTATAGGGGATCTATTTGTATATTCAATTTTATTTGATTTGTAAGAACCTATCATGGAATCAAGGTATCGAGACTCAAATTTATGTGTTTCTTCTGCAAGAGCAGATAAGTCACTAATACCGTAATAACTGGCTCCAGCTTTAAAAACAGTTGTAAACGTCAGACACGCAAGAGTAGTGTATCCACCTGCACTGCTACCTCTTATGGCTAATCGATCAGGGTCTGCCTTATTTTTTTCGACCAGGTATTTCGCACCGTTTACGCAATCTTGGACGTCTACGATGCCCCATTTATTATTTAATCTCTTCCTGTATTCAGTACCATATCCGGTACTACCTCCATAATTCACATCGAATACAGCGAACCCTCTTGTTGTCCAAAATTGAATTGACAGATCTAAAGATGTTGAAGTAGCCCCCGTGGGTCCTCCATGTGAAAGAACTATCAATGGTGGGGTTGTTCCTTTTTTACCTACATAGTTTGGGTTTTTAGGGCAATAGTAAAACCCATATGCATTTAGGCCGTTTTCCGTTGGAAACTCTATATTCTCTGGTAGTGAGATAAAGTCTTTTTCAAGCTGAGCGGATTGCGAATTTCTTATAATTTTAAAATTGCTGTTGTCATTTCCTAGATATATAGAGAAAGGAGTATTTCCAGAGCCAGCCCCTAACATCAGATTATTATCACATACCTTAATTCCGGATCGATTAACCTCATTAAACTGTGTATTGATTTTCTTTGTGTTCCTTGATTTTAAATTGAGTTCATGAAGAGACCATTCCCCCTTGATGTTGATCGCGTAGATAATTGAGTCTTCTGATTTGAATCCATAATAGTAGCTTCCAAATCCCCATTGAGCTTGTGACACCTCTCCGGAAAAAGGAGTTAGGTTCGTGTGAGTTTTGTTTTCATACTGGTACAGGTTCCACCATCCACTTATATCTGAGACATAAAATAGGTCGTTTGTAGGTGACCAAAGTGGTTGACACACGGATTCACCGCTATTTCCTGCGATTTTGGTTGTATTCGTTAGTTCTTTATTTTGGTTTATAGTGGCCGTCCACAGTTCAGTAGAGTCCCATGGCATATTTGGATGATTCCATTGTACCCATGCTAATTTAGTGCCGTCTGGACTGATGATTGGTGACGAAAAAAAGTCTGCTCTAGAAACCAGAGTTGATTCAGAATAGGTTCTATTGCAATCAATTATTACTATTGTGTTTTTCGGCTCACTACTCAGGTCGTGGGTTTCCTTTACTGCAACTAGCCAGTTTAAGTTTTCCTGTAGCTTTAGATCAGCATACCTAGTAGCATTGTTTTCGGAAGAAATGGGGGATATATCTCTTCCGTTATTTTCAATCTTGTATATTCTTTGGTCTTTAAAATTGGTGAAGTATATGGATTCAGATGATGTAGTAAATGCTCCTCCACCATATTCGTGTACCCTTGAACGAACATTGTATGGTTCAGGGGTTAGTTCAGTAATGTGATTTAGGCTGTCTACCGACATGAGAACGTATCTGCCACCTTCATTCGGTCGCATTTCCAGCCAGTATGATCGCTGAGGTGTAGTGATTATATCTCCTAGTCCGATAGATTGTTGAACTAGTAAATCAGCTGTGATTGGTGATGTCCAACTGCCAAATGTAGCTTCTTCAGGCACATTAACTCGCTTTTTCATTTTGGTTATTCGTTTCGAACCTTCTCGATCCACCTAAGTCTGAACCAAAGAGAGGTTCTGTTCCGATTACTTCATATTCTTCTAATGCTGTAATTTTATTCTCGGTATATCCTAGTAACTCCTCCAATATGTAGCTGTTATGCTGACCTAAACATGGAGATGGTAGATGTTTTGCCTCAGATTCATCAGACCAGAATTTGAATATCGGACCACTCATAGGGAAAATGCCAGCGTCTGGATGGTCTACAATTTGAAAGAAATCTCTTGTATTGAGCTGTGGGTCAGAGTACGCTTCAGCACCACAGTCAACAACTGCTCCAGCTGGGATTCCTTTTTCTTGAAGTTTGTTCATTACACATTCTTTTGTTTTGGAATAAGTCCACTGGCTGATGATTTTGTCTAGTTCATCTTGGTTTTCGAACCTGAGAGATTGTTTTTGAAATGATGGGTTATAAAAAATATTTGAATCAATTAAATCACAAAGTTTTTTCCACTCTCTTTCATTCCTTATAGATATGGCTACCCAGTTATCGTCTCCGCTGCATCGATATACACCTGAAGGGACCATATTAGGGTGTCTATTGCCTCGCCTTTCTCGTACTTCATTGTTGATTTGGTTTTCTATGTATATTTCTCCGAGATGAGTCATGAAAGATTCTGCCTGTGACATGTCAATGAACTGTCCTTCTCCATATTTTGTTCTTTTGACTAATGATGTGGTTAGAGCCAAAACCCCATTTACTGCAGCCACTGCGTCGGGATGGTGAACCAGTGAATTAGATGATTGATCAAGATCAGGGTATCCTCTCAGGAAAGAGTGCCCAGATATTGCATCAATTGCCATTCCCATACTTCTATAGTCTTTGTATGGTCCGTCATTTCCATATCCTGGCATAAGCATATATATGATATCGGGCTTTATTTCTTTAATGACGTCATATCCCAAACCAAAACTCTCCATGACTGGGCGAGCATAATTGCAAAAAACAATATCAACTGTTGTAACCAATTCTTTGAAAACTGTGACACCAGCTTTGCTTTTCAGATCAAGAGTTAGTCCCAATTTATTTCGGTTTACAGAGTTAAAATTCCCTTGCCTGTTCCATGGTGTGTTTCCTGGATCACTGTCGGGATATCCTAATGTTCCTATGGGCGGATTTAATGGTCCGCGGGCGATTCGTTGAATTGACTCAAGTTTGATAACTTCAGCTCCCATGTCGCCAAGGAGACAGCCGCAAAACGGGCCTGCCCAGATTTCTGAGAGCTCGAGGGCTCTTATTCCCTCCAATGGTTTGTTTCTAGATTGACTCATACGATTCCTAATTGCCTTAAATATGATACTTCTTGATCAGTTAAGCCGGTCAGCTTTTTCAATACTTGATCGGTATGCTGCCCTAGTTGCGGTGGTTCAGAAATATTTATTTCTTCATTTCCTGGCATTTTGAATGGGTCACCTGTGATGGATATATTGCCCTTAACCTCATGATGGATTTCTTGGAAATACTTTCGGGAAATAAATTGTTCGTTTTCCATAACTTCGGTTGGTTCCAAAATTGGTGAACCAGGTACACGTGCTATTTGTACTGCTTCAAATATTTCTTGCCTTGTTTTAGTGTTAAGCCAATCTTGGAAGATCTTTTCAAGCTCTTGGATATTTTCGACTCTTAAATCTCCATTCATAAATTTAGGATGGTCTATTAAGTCTTCTCTGCCTATCATCTTAGCTATATTCGGCCACATTCTCGTTCCTAGAGGTAGAAAGCTCACGAATCCGTCTTTACATTTGAAAGACCCCACGGCATATGTTTCTCGTATTCCACCACTTGGTACTCGAGTGTGCTGTCGTTCATCTAATTCTCCACTGTAAACGAAGGGGGCTCTTCTTCCAATTTGATGGGGGTGACCTGCCATGCACTCGTGGATTGATATGTCGATCCATTCCCCTTCACCTGTGTACAGGCGATTTAGAAGAGCGGATGTTGTCGCTCCAGCAGCAGCATTTCCAGCAAAATATTGAGATATTTCACCGGCGTACCGGAGAGGTTCACGATTTGGTAATCCCTCCCTGTTCATCGCGCCAGTCAAGGCAAACAATGTTAATTCTGTATATTCGAAGTCTTTGTATGGCCCATATTGTCCAAAAGGAGTTATTGAAGAAACAATCAGTCCTTTATTTATTTCATTTAATTCATCAAATGAAATCCCAGCTGACTTTAGGACATTTGGTTTAAAGGACTCAATGACAATGTCTGCGCTTTTGACCATCTCAATAAAGATTTTTTTCCCTTCTGAAGAGAATATGTCTAAAGTTACACTTTTTTTACCCGAATTTAAGTGTATAAATAACGGGCTGTCGTCTTTACGAGTTTGTGATTCAATTGAAGTGTTCCACTTTCTTAACGGGTCGCCTTTCTTAGGGGGTTCTATTTTGATTACTTCGCATCCATAAATGCCCAATGTTTTTGCACAGAATGATGCTGCCAATTGATCAGATAAATCCAGTACTGTAATGTCTTCTAAGATTTTATATGGCATTAATTATTATGACCCATTTATGTTCAATGCTGTCATTGTCTAACTGGGTTACTTTAGTGTCAAACACACTAGACAGGATAGTGTGTTTGACATTTATATATACATTGAGGATTTACAAATCACTTATTAACGTAAAGCTAAATGATAGTGTCTTGGAGTGATCATAATACTTATGTATTTTGAAACAATGATTGATTTGGAATTGACCAATTCAGACATCGATTTTCTTGTTGACTCAGCACTGTCGTATATAGAGGACAAAAAACACTTTGTTTGGATATTAGGATTGCTTTTGATTTACCTTATAAATAATCACTTCATCTGATTCATAAACCTGTTGCGTTAGCCCATTCATTCCTGTTTCGAATTTAAATAACCCTGATGATGGATAGTAAAGTTTTTCTAGGTTACCCACCACTATATAGCTAATGTTGTATTTTTGGATTAGTTGTTCAACGATTTTTGAATTATTACTCGTATATATAGTGTTGACATCTGCGATTCGGACGCTTACGTTTTGCCGGAATCTCCATCTTTGTTGTTCCTGATGCCATTTCCATCCGACTACCGTAGGAAGACCAGTGTGAGTTGAAATTCTGCTTCCCCATCGATAACTAGGGGTCCAGCCCTCCAATATGACAGGAGATCCTTTGATGTTTTCTCTGATCCATTTTATTGCAATTAGGTCAGATTCCACGGGTATCTCACCAGTTGGATCCATGTATACAGTGCCAGTGGCAAACCTATATCCGTCTAGAGTTAGTGTTTGGTCAACATTATCGAATCTGTCTCTCAACCTGTCTTGTGTGCCAAAAATCGGGTATGTGAGACTTGCCACTAACATGACAACGAATACCGTCAGCCACAACAAGTTAGTTGTTTTCAATCCGTGATTTATCCAATGGTTAGACATTTTTAAGATCATAAATACTGAGCTTATTGAGAATAAAATCCAAGCTTGTAGATAGAATTTGAAGACAGTATTCATTCTGTCTATGTCACCTTCCACTCGTAATATATCTACTCCGATGATAATAGAAAATGCAGCTAGCGAAATTACGATCGCGAAAGTTTGATAATGAAATGAATCAGGTTTGGATTGAAGGGATTTATATAATGCTACGGATCCTATGATAAATCCAATGATACCTACTGGTATTGCTCCACCTATCATGCCCGTTAACACAACAGCAAATGTTGCGATTATTGCTGTGAAAATAAACAGGTAAGAAAACATTTGTAATATGTTTACTTTGGTACGTAACAATCGTGCTAGATTCAATTTGTTGAGTCGATGAAATAATGTTTTGAAGTTGAATCTAGCCAATATCAAAAGACCAGATAAACTTATAAATATAAACAAACCATTTATTGAAATGATTTGTTTAAAACTTGTTAGATTAGTTGTTAATTCGAAGGAGTTAAAAAAAGTTTGTGAGGCTAAGTGATACGGTAAAAATCCAATTAAAGCTATTACAACTACTAAGCACATTTTGATAATGGAATTGGTAAAAACGAGTATATTTAGCCCACCATGTGAACGATGTTGGAAGATAAATATAGACATGGCTGTCACAATTCCATATATTGGTACGTCCCAGGTATTTATGGCCCATAGAGCGCCTAATGAGATACTTAATAAACTTAATTGGGACCAGTGTAGCCAGCGACTTTGTTCATAATTTCCTTTCTTCGCTAAAGTCATTGAAGTGCCGATAACCAATAGCCCAAATGGAATGGCCATTAAATGAGCATGTAAATCAGCAAACAAGAATGTGAAAAATGGGAACTCCGTAATTTCAAACCCAGGTGGATCTGGAGGCATCATCCTGCTACTACGCCAAAAGTCGAACTCTCCCCAGATCCCTTGATTTATGAAATTTGAAGTTAATTCTAATATTTGGTACAACCCATCCATATTACCTATGATTAAAATAAATAGGACGGCGGATCCTCCTCCCAGTATTTTTAACCTCGCGCTACTGCTATTTTTGTGTGAAGCAAGATTTATTCCAATTGACACAGCAATAGCTCCCGCTAGTGCGAAAAATGTTGCCACAGCTAAGTTATATGCGATCTCGGTGGTGATTCCTGAGAGATGTATTAGGGAGGCTACGACAAATTGACCCCAATAGTAGTAATTTAAATAACCTCCAGCAAACCAAGGGTCGTAGGGTGGCATGTAAGTGGATTTTAGCACCGCGTTGAGGTAAGCAATATCCATTGGTTTCTCACCACCTCTGTAAGGGTGCCAAAGGTCGGGATTCATCGCCCGTACCATTAAGAATATTCCAAAAAGCAGTAGAAATATCAATTCCAATGTTATGAAAGATTTCCAATTAATTTTGACTATATTGGTGAACTTTTGCCTATTTCGAATAAAAACGTATGTATTAATGGTTGCAATTAGTGCAATAACCATCCATATGGAAGTCTTATTAAATTCCAATAAACTAAGGCTATTCAGCCACCAAGTTAAGAAACAAACAGCAAATATGCCAAGTATTTTTGAAAATAAATAACCCTTATATGTGAACGAATTGAAAATCAAAAAAACAACAGGCAGTACGATTATTGATAACAATTCTATAATTAGAAGCCAGGTTATTGTTGGATATTTTGAGCCCAAAGAATTAGGACTTATTATTTCAGACCATGTACCTCCGGATTGTTGTTTCGTTTTGAGAACATCAGACATCATAAGGTCTTTATGAGCCCCTTCTTTTGTAGAAGAGTGGTTTTTTGAATTCTCGTATATTATTTGTTTAATAGTGTCTGAATTAAGTCTCAATTTATTTTTGAAAAGTAATACTTTTGGATGGTCATACACAGAAAAACTCTCGTCAGCAAAACCAATATTCATGCCGTTATTTCTGCCTTTTGATGAGCTTAAGTCTATTGGATTTGCAATGTCTGGTCTGTTAAAAGTGTCTTCCACAAAATCGATCCCAAATATTGAAAGATAGGAAGTTTGCACATTCACTAATTCATACCCTAGATATCCAGAAAACAAACTGTGGTAATAACTCGTCATTAATGGATACCTTTCTGGTAACCTTGTTACAGTTCCATACATTCTATTGCTGTAAATTATGATGTAGTCAGCAACCTCAAGGCTATTTGCCATTTTGTTTATTTTTGAAGGATTGTCTGGGTCATATATCGGTAATTCAGATACCGAATGTTTGTATAGATTTGGCAGACTTTCCTCCCAATGTTCTTTGAGGAGTTTGGCACCATTAGGTTCTTTTTCATTGAGCCAGTGAGCAGCGGAAACTGCAGTGTGTTTGTTTGAATAAACGGATTTTATTGAGAGCCCATAGATTACAGTCGTAAATACAGTAACAATAACAAGGGTTGACCATATTGCAGATTTATAATTTCTACTTTCTGATATTTTAGTCATCAACAAAGCGGAGCACATAACAAATAATATGGGCAGAACAGGCAGGATATACCTGATGAATTTAACTTCAAAGCTACCTGTTATAAGTAAGTAGGGGATTACCCATGACATTAGTAGAATTGTATTAGCATATTTATCGATGTGTAATATTCTCGTTGAAATAAGCCCAGCCAGCGAAATTGAAGAAGCTGTAAATAGTGCTATATAGCCATCAGTAAAGAGCAATATTATTGCAGGTATAACAATTACGATGGCGGTGGTTGATAATATTCCTGCTATATTTTTTCCTCTCGTCAAAGCCCAGATTATCGAGGCTATAGATAATAATGTCAGAGGCCAGCCAAGACCCCATCGCCCCATTTGTATAGTCTGGTAAAGGTAGGCAGTTGTATCGATGTATTGTCTTGTATATGGATAATCTCTTAGCCTTCTGACCATTTCAGATTGTTCTTGAATGTGTGACCAGAAAGTGGCCCAGTCAAGTAGTGCATATGGCTGAACAAGGGTGAAGGCAATAAAGGCTGCTGATATTCCCATAATTCCAGAAAATACAATTTCTGATAATTGAGTGTTTTTAGAAGGTGACCGAATTATTTTTTGTAGGGCAAAAACTATATGTGCTGTAAGAAAGGGCGCCAGCAAAACAAATACACTGAATTTCGACGCAATTCCAACTCCAATAAGAGCCCCAGAGATAATGGAATATTTTTTGTCTCCGGTTTTCATTACTTTATATAAAAAATATAAGGCCCATATTGAAAAAAAAGTGATGAATGTGTCAAAAGTAAAAAAATGAGCAAGTTGTATATGTATTACTGCAAACGCAGTGAATACGGATGCTAGTAGACCAACGGATGGAGAAAAAAACCTCCTACCAAGCATAGCTACTCCAGAGACAGTTCCAAGATCCGCCAATGCTGATAGAACTCTTCCTATAATTCTTAAATCTAATGCTTTGTCAGATGAAATCGAGTTAATTACAGCTTCGATAGTATTTAGCAGATACATTGGGAAAGTGCCGTAAGCAAACCATCTGGGATTCCAACTACTTTTGTCTTTGTCCCATAGTGAAGATATATCTCC
>CEUN01092615.1_pt1 | contig 10217 bp, 8 predicted proteins | sample 361501 | NCBI WGS metagenome assembly CEUN01 (sample SAMEA2622801, study PRJEB7988) | marine metagenome | biome: marine biome (ENVO:00000447); feature: marine epipelagic mixed layer (ENVO:xxxxxxxxx); material: "saline water (ENVO:00002010), including plankton (ENVO:xxxxxxxx)" | depth 120 m | reverse complement strand
GTGCCGATTTTCAAAATACCGTCGCCGAAGTGGTTGGCGACAGAGTCACAAACGCTATTTTGGAATTTAAAAAGTATTGTCCAAGCGGCACCACCCTTGTTGTGGCAGGCGGTGTAGCCGCGAATTCTTGTATAAAGAAAAAATTATGGGAAATTGCTGAAAATGAAAAATTACGGTTTATCGCTCCACCACGGGAATTATGTACTGATAATGCCGCAATGATTGCGTGGGCTGGCTTAGAGCGTTTAAAAAATAACTTAGTTGATCGACTAGACTTTGCACCAAAACCACGCTGGCCACTTGATCCAAATGCACCTGTAATGCCTTACGCCGGGGTTAAATCTTGATCTAAACGACCAACAAATATTATGGTCATAAAATGCAAAACGAAAAACGAAATAAAAGATGACTATCTCCCACATTGGAATTATCGGTGCTGGGGCCTGGGGAACCGCTCTTGCACAGTCTATTTATCAAGCTGGTTGTGGGGTTGTTTTATGGTCCTATGAACCGTATGTTGCGGAAACAATTAACAAAAAAAATGAAAATACCGCTTATCTGCCGGAAATTAAATTAGAGCCTGGAATTCGTGCAACAGCTATTCTTGAGGAAGCAGCAGCTACTGACGCTATATTTCTAGTCGTACCAGCACAATTTCTTAGAAACATAACCACACAGTTATCAGGTTATTTATCCAGGGACATTCCAGTGGTCATATGCGCCAAAGGAATTGAACAGAACTCAGCTGCGCTTATGTCTGAGATCGTTGACGATACACTTCCAAGTAGGCCAATTGCTGTCTTATCTGGACCAACGTTTGCAGCAGAAGTTGCCAATGGTCTCCCGACTGCAGTTACACTAGCAACTCATCAACTGAATTTGGGAGAGGAGTTAATAAAATCAATAGGAACGCAAAAATTACGTCCCTATCTTAGCACTGATGTTATTGGTTCCGAAATTGGAGGTGCCGTTAAAAATGTACTCGCTATTGCCTGCGGTATCACAGATGGTCATGGTTTTGGAGATAATGCGCGAGCCGCAGTTATCACACGGGGTCTCGCCGAAATGACGAGGTTATGTGTTGCAAAAGGGGGCAAGGCAGAAACCATGATGGGCCTATCAGGTCTCGGTGATTTAACCTTAACCTGCAGCAGTAAACAGTCCCGTAATTATTCTTTAGGAATAGCATTGGGAAAAGGTGAGGCCCTTGAGCAGGTATTGCGGGAACGAAAATCTGTCGCTGAGGGGGTGACATCCGCTGTCGCCATTTCCACGCTCGCTAAAAGATTGGGAATAGAAATGCCAATAACACAATCGGTATCAGAAATTGTTAATGGAGAAATAACAATTGATGATTCAATAGAAAAACTTTTAGCAAGGCCGTTTCAGACCGAAATACATAAAAGACGCTAAGATTAAATTAATGATCGGAGACAAAAATGCAGTACTGGCTTTTTAAATCTGAACCCGGCGCCTGGTCATGGAATGATCAAGTAGAAAAAGGTATCGAACATTGGGACGGTGTTCGAAACTATCAAGCTAATAATAATATGAAAGCAATGAAGATCGGCGATAAGGGATTTTTCTACCACTCTGTTAAGGAAAAAACGATCGTGGGCGTTGTTAAAGTGGTGAAAGAACATTACCCAGATCATACGGACAAATCCGGACGTTTTGGTATGGTCGACGTCGAGGCCCTTTATCCTGTCAGAAAACCTGTGACTTTGGCACAAATCAAGTGTGAGCCAGCCTTAGAAAACCTTGCACTAGTTAAACAATCGCGCTTATCTGTAGTCCCGGTAGGTAAGGAAGAATGGAAAATTATTTGCCAAATGGCTGATATTAAACCGTGATTCCAAACAAAATGCAGATGCCCACAATTCTTGAAGATCTTGGTAGTGATACAGTTTTATGCAACCTTTCAGATATTGAAGATCCCGGTAGCAGGGGTTTTCGAGTTGGTCGACGGGAGAGACTCTTCATAGTCCGGCGCGGTAACGAGGTGTTTGGATACATAAACCTTTGTCCTCATCAGGGTACAACCCTAGATTGGAATCCTGATACATTCCTAACTATCGAAAAAGATTATATTCTGTGTGCCACACATGGGGCTTTTTTTGAAATTCATAATGGGATGTGTGTTGCGGGGCCGTGTATAGGGCGCTCCCTTGCACCAGTAGAAATTAAAATTAAAGATGGCCAAATTATGCTAGGTTCATAATAATTTAGCATAAAAAAATATAAAATAGTATGCGATTAACGCAGAACAGGAAGTAAAAAATTATTGTATATAAATTCGAGCAGTTCTTACCATCTTGCGGTAACGAACCAGTCCGTTAATAATCAAGTTAAAGAATAATAGGCCGCCGCAGTCCAGATTAAAATCAACAGGAGTCCAAAATAATGTCTGACCAAAATTTTTTTCCGGTTCCAGAAGAAATTTCGGAGAGGTCTTTTATCGATAACGCTAAATATCTCCAACTTTATCAACAGTCAGTTGATAATCCAGAGAATTTTTGGTCTGAGCAAGGAAAACGGATAAACTGGATTAAGCCTTATAATAAAATAAAAGATGTTTCATACGCAAAAAATGATGTCCATATAAAATGGTATTACGATGGGACACTCAATGCCTGTGAAAATTGTATCGACCGCCATTTACCTACTCGCGGTGATCAAATCGCAATCATTTGGGAGGGCGATAACCCAGCTGAAGATAAAAAAATTACATACAATGAACTTCATACAGAGGTTTGCAAATTTTCTAATGCGATGAAATCTCTGGGAGTTAAAAAAGGCGATAGAGTTACCATTTATTTACCAATGATTCCGGAAATTGCCATTGCAGTATTAGCATGTGCTAGAATAGGAGCTATTCATTCGGTTATTTTTGGAGGCTTTTCACCAGAGTCCATTGCCGGGAGAATATTAGATTGCGAATCTAATGTAGTCATCACCTCCGATGAAGGGATCCGCGGTGGGCGCCCCATACCCCTGAAAACCAATACAGATGCTGCGCTCGAAAAATGTCCCAACGTCAGCACTTGCATAGTAGTCAACAGAACCGGGGCAGATGTTAACTGGATAGAGGGAAGGGATCACTGGTATCAAGATATAATGGCTGAGGCATCAGCTGAATGTATTCCGGAAGAGATGTCAGCCGAAGACCCATTATTTATTCTTTATACGTCGGGCTCTACAGGTAAACCGAAGGGTGTATTACATACCACAGGCGGATATATGGTATACGCATCAATGACGCATCAATATGTATTTGACTACCATGATGGTGATATTTATTGGTGCACTGCTGATGTCGGCTGGATAACGGGACATTCATATATTCTATACGGCCCGCTATCAAATGGCGCCACCACCTTAATGTTTGAAGGTGTTCCAACTTATCCCGACTCCTCACGGTGTTGGGAAATTTGTGATAAACATAATGTTAATATTTTTTATACAGCACCGACCGCTCTTCGAGCCCTAATGCGTGAGGGTAACGAACCAGTTAAAAAAACAAGCCGAAAATCGATTCGCCTTTTAGGATCCGTCGGGGAACCAATTAACCCGGAAGCATGGCTTTGGTATTATAATGTAGTAGGTGAGAAGCGATGCCCTATCGTTGACACTTGGTGGCAAACTGAAACAGGTGGAATTCTCATCACACCACTACCTGGCGCCACAGCCCTTAAACCCGGTTCCGCAACACGGCCCTTCTTTGGTATCCGTCCCGCTTTAATGGATGCTGATGGAAAACTCATTGAGGGGGCAGCATCTGGTAATCTCGTTTTACTTGATAGTTGGCCCGGTCAAATGCGAACTGTTTTTAAAGATCATAAACGGTTCATTGAAACCTATTTTTCAACTTACGATGGTTGTTATTTTACCGGCGACGGTTGCCGCCGTGATGAAGACGGTTACTATTGGATAACCGGAAGGGTAGACGATGTCCTGAATGTTTCGGGACATCGCATTGGAACCGCTGAGGTAGAGAGTGCCTTAGTGGCCCACCCCAAAGTCGCAGAATCCGCAGTAGTCGGTTTTCCACACGAAATAAAAGGGCAAGGTATTTATGCCTACGTGACGCTCATGATTGGTGAGGAACCCAGCCCGGACTTAAAAGACGAACTGGTAAATTACGTCCGAAAAGCAATTGGTCCGATTGCTAGCCCCGATGCAATTCAGTGGGCTCCCGGATTACCAAAAACTAGATCGGGTAAGATAATGCGCAGAATTTTACGTAAGATCGCCGCAAACGAGATTGATGATCTCGGGGATACCACCACACTGGCAGATCCCACGGTAGTCGAAGACCTTAGACAAGAAAGAAGGAGTTAAAATAAACGTCAAAATTAAAAGTCTATGCAACGCCCCCCTTTTTCCCAATCCCCAAAACGGGTGGGGTCTGGACCCTCCCGTCCGCCATGTTCTTTAGGAGTTTTTTTTATAATTTTTTGACCAGCTTTAGCTTCCGGTAATACCGGTTTGTTAATTTCAACTTTTTTTTTATTTACTGTCATAACCAACTCATTGTTATTTGGCATTTAATAGAAAAATGTAATTTTTTCTGGTAGAAAAAGCATTTTACCGAATAAGCCTGTTTATAAATATATGGGAATTTTTTTGAGAAAGGTATGTCTAAATTTTAACATTTCGCAAATATTATTTTTTGCTAGGTATTTTTAGGGGGCAATGATGGCCGAGCAGAATGGCAAACCGCCGGCAGGGCTGTCAGCTCGCCATAACGCGATAAAAATCTTAAACCAAATATTTACCTCGCAACGGGCCTTAGACGAGTTAATCAACACAAACCCCGCTTATAACAAAATGTCTCGGCGCGACCGGGCTTTCGTTAGATTAATATTAGCCACAACGTTGAGGCGTTTAGGGCAAATTGATGAACTCCTTAAGATTTATTTAAAACACCCTCTTCCAAAGAAGGCCGGGGCTGTTCGCGACATTCTTAGGATTGGTATTACCCAAATTATCTGTTTGAAAACACCTGCCCACGCCGTAGTCGATATTTCTGTGCGGCTTTGTGTAAAAACCCGAAATCCAGGTCAGAAGGGTTTAGTAAATGCCGTGCTAAGAAAAGTCGGCAGAGAAGGTGAAGGGAAATTTTTAAAGCTCGACCCATTACTGCTTAATACGCCAAAATGGTTATGGAATGGCTGGATTAATTCTTTTGGTGAGCAGACTTGTCGAGCGATCGCACAAGCACACCTGCGTGTGCCCCCCTTAAACCTTACTGTAAAAGATAATTCAAAAAATTGGGCAAAAATCCTCGGCGCTGAGATCCTTCCTACTGGGTCAATTTGTCTAAAGGAATTCGGCAAAATTGATGCGCTGCCCGGCTTTGAAACGGGGGAGTGGTGGGTACAGGACACCGCTGCAGCCCTGCCCGCTAGGATTTTGTTATCTGCGGTAAAAAGAGATAAAAACCCCCGCCTTCTTGACCTTTGTGCGGCCCCGGGGGGTAAAACAGCCCAATTAGTTTCCGGCGGCGCAATTGTAACCGCTTTAGATTTATCTGAAAAAAGACTCAAGGTACTGAGACAAAATTTAAAGCGCCTTAAATTAGATGCAACTATTATACATGAAAATGCTAATAATTTTTCTCCGCCACACTCTGTCGACGGTATTTTATTAGATGCGCCATGCACCGCCACCGGTACTATTCGACGACATCCCGAAATATTATGGACCAAGAAGCCAGATGAGATAAAACGTTTGGTACAAAAACAAGTATTACTTCTAGATCATGCCATCACCCTATTATCGCCCGGCGGGATATTGGTCTACAGCGTCTGCTCGCTGCAGTATGAAGAAGGGCCCGGCCTCATTAAGCGTATCCTAGACAATAGGCGCGATATAAAACGACTAACCATCAACCCCAAGGATTTTGGACTGCCCCAAATGATTCAGACCAAGGACGGTGATATTCAAAGCCTACCAAGTCATTTTGAAGAATATGGGGGTATGGATGGTTTCTATATATCCTGCCTATGCTTGGAAAATTAGGTTAATTTTCAAAACTATCGGCTTTATTTCACAAGTATTTTAAAGCAAGAATGCCAAAAAATAACTAAGAGCGATATCTAATTGTTTTAGATTGGCGAAGATATTATTATGAGCAATTAATGATCCATTAGTCTTTATGTTAACAATCATATGAATTAAAAGTGCAAAAGCCTGTAAGAATCGCCCCATCAATACTTTCTGCCGACTTTTCATGTTTAGGGCATGAAATATCTTCCGTATCTGAGGCAGGAGCTGACTGGATCCATATAGATGTCATGGATGGTCATTTTGTGCCAAATATCACCATTGGGCCGCAAGTGATCAATGCTATCCGAGAAGTATCGCCCCTGCCTTTTGATGTTCATTTGATGATTGCACCTGTCGACCCATACATTCAACAATTTGCCGACGCGGGTGCAGATATTATTACTGCGCATATTGAGGCGTGCGAACATATCCATCGCACAATACAATTTATCAAGGGTTTGGGGAAAAGGGCTGGAATATCGCTTAATCCATCCACCCCCGCGTCTTCAATTTTACATCTCATGGACACAGTAGACTTAGTATTAGTCATGACAGTCAATCCGGGCTTTGGCGGACAGAGTTTTATCGAAAATCAATTATCCAAGATTCAAGAAATTAGAACCATGATTGACAAAACTGGACGTGATATAGATCTGGAAGTTGACGGTGGTATCAACACTCATACAGCACAGAAAACGATTGAAGCAGGAGCTGACGTTCTCGTTTCTGGAACAGCGGTTTTCAAAGAAAGCCTTGGAGGATACCAAGAAAATATTAAAAATCTTCGTGGCATATGAAGAAACTTCTTGAGCCTATTCAATGCTTTAAGAATTTACACCATTATGTGCCCATTATAATTCTAATTTAATGATGTCTAATTATATTCTGGGACAAATTAAGCACAAAGCGCTGCGTTTAAGTGTGCGTCAAGGTCTATATCAAATCGCGCTGCCACTCTTTAGATCAAAGGCGCGCAAAATTAAACACCCAAAGTTTAATTTAGATTTAACAAAAAACCAAATTTCTGACTTTTGGCCTGGAAAGGCCAACCAAGGTTCTAAAATATTGGATGGGGACTTTGAGTTTTGGGGAAAGATTATCCATCAATCTGACAGACCGTGGCTAGTTCAAGACGCGAGTGATTCTTGGATTGAGAACGTAGCGGGATTTAGCTGGCTAGATGATCTGCGTGCCGTCGGAACCGACACCGCTCGTATTAAAATCAGAGAATTAATTTTGCTTTGGATCAAAACTCAGGAATTTGAACAACAACATTTGGCATGGAAACCCGGAATAACTGGAAGGCGCCTTGCTAACTGGCTTGGACACCGCGAGTTTCTCATAACAGGGGCCGATATAGATTTTATCAATAACTTTGAATCAAGTATTTTACGGCAAACCCTTTTTCTTCAACAGGTGGAGAAACTTTTAGGGCCAGGGTTCGATAGAATCGAAACATACAAAGGCCTAATTCTATCTACTCTCAGCATTAGCAATAAACGATTGCTAAAAAAATGGTGTAAATACATTGATCGAGAAATAGCGCAGCAGATTTTAATTGATGGTGGACATATTTCAAGGAATCCAGCCACCCTACTTATGTTCTTACGCCACCTTATAGATATTCGCTCAGCTCTTAAGAATTCCAATGAAGATATTTCTGAAATTATCCAACATGGCATTGATAAAATATCTCCAATGATCAGGTTCTTCCGCCATGGAGATGGGGGCCTCGCACTCTTTAATGGTAGCGATGAGAATGAGGGGTGGCTGATCGATATTATACTGGACCGATCAGAAGCCCGAGGAAATCCAATCAATTCCACTCCTCATATCGGTTTTGAAAGACTGGAGGCAAATAGGACGCTGTTACTCATAGATACAGGAAATTCTCCGCCGATCAATTTTGATATTGGGTCCCATGCAGGTGCATTAAGTTTTGAAATGAGCGTTGGAAAAGAGAGAATCATTACAAATTGTGGTGCCCACATCGGTGCAATTGATACATGGTCAGAGGTTCAAAGAACTACAGCAGCGCATTCTACTATTACATTAGAAGATTTTAATTCTGCCGAATTATTACGAAAAGGCGGTATAGGCGCACGCCCTCACTCAGTACACGCAAAGCGGCAAGAAGGGGATGGTAATGTGTGGATTGATGCGTCTTTATCCGGTTACGGAGGCAATAAGGAAGTGAATCATACTCGTCGAATTTATCTTGCCGCAAACGGAAATGATGTGAGAGGAGAAGATAAAATAACAGGAAAAGATAGTAAAAAATTTGTTGCCCGCTTTCATTTACACCCAACAGTTAGGGCTTCTATGGTTGGGCACGCCGATACCATTCTAATTCGAACTCCCAGTGGACTAGGCTGGCGATTCAAAAGTTCAGGTGGCACAGTATCTTTGCAAGACGGGGTTTATTTAGGGTTGTCAGGGCAGATAAAGCGAACTGAACAAATCGTAGTTTCTTCCGTAACCAAAGGAAAGGCTGGCCAGATACGATGGGCTATCTCACGGGTCGATAGTTAAAATAAGATACATAGATGTTTTATCTAGATTTATGTTTCAATTTTTTAATTTTGATACCTAAAATATAAAACCATCTTATTGGTTCCAAACTATGATAGAATTTAATAAGACTTGTCTTAGATCTTGTGGGGCGTTACTCAAGGCAACATGAGAAAAATACGCCAAAAAATCGCTTACGGGCATGACTTGGTTATGGCCTTTCTATCGTTGCCCGCTGCGATGTTTATCCGATTAGGACCTGACATAATCCTCTATGATGCAAAAAATATTTTTTTTGCTGCTACAATTTTTATGCTCATATCCGGCTTTTGTTTTTGGCTGCTAAATCTTTACAGAGGTCTTTGGCGATATGCTTCTTTAAATGACCTGACCGCAATTTTGAAAGCCGTTACATTATCGATTTTAATATTCGTCCTTTTAATGTTTATGCTTAACCGGCTTGAGTGGACCCCGAGATCAACTTTATTTATAAATTGGCTAGTTCTGGCATCACTTCTTGGCGCACCCAGATTAATTTATCGTCAATTCAAAGATCGACGCGGAAATAAAAAACGAAAAGACAGAGAAAATATTCGAAAGATTCCCGTGTTACTTGTTGGCGCAGCCGATGGCACCGAAATGTTTATACGAGAGATAGCACGCAATTCTATTGCAGCATATCAAGTTGTAGGAATTATTGGGGAAACTCCAGGCAGGGTAGGTAGCAATATTCACGGGATTAATGTTTTAGGAGAAATTAATGATTTAAGTACCGTATATCAAAATTTATTGAAAGCTGGTACACCACCAGAACGCATAATAATTACAAAAGAGCATATTTCAAAAGCCACTATACAAGAGTTGGTTGCAAAAGCAGAAGGGCTAGGCCTTACAATAGCAAAACTTCCCCGTTTAACAGATTTCCAAAGCAGCGTAGAGGAAACAATTCCTATCCGGCCTATAGCTATAGAAGACGTGCTTGGAAGACCCCAACAGGTTTTAGATCGGACCAGTATGATGGGCCTAGTTAAAGGTAAACGTATACTGGTTACCGGAGCCGGCGGCACCATTGGCAGTGAACTAGCCCGACAAATTGCAGAGTTCGAGCCCTTAAGTTTATGCCTATTAGAGTCATCTGAATACGCACTTTATAGCATTGACTTAGAAATAAAGGAGCGCTATTCCGAGCTTAGAGTCAAATCGGTGATTGCAGATATTCGGGATAATATACGCATCAGTCAAATATTTAAGATGTTCAAACCTGAGCTGGTTTTTCACGCCGCCGCATTAAAACATGTGCCGATAGTGGAAAGTGATCCTTCCGAAGGTATTCTTACGAATATACAGGGAACTAAAAATATTGCAGATGTTTGCTGCGAGTCGCATGTAAGCGCAATGGTTCTGATTTCTACGGACAAAGCGGTCAACCCCACAAGTATTATGGGCGCGACAAAACGGGTTGCGGAAATTTACTGTCAGGCACTAGATATAAAAGAAACCAACACGACACGTTTTGTTACCGTAAGATTTGGTAATGTCTTAGGTTCCACTGGTTCCGTTGTCCCACTTTTCCAGCGCCAACTCTCAAATGGCGGTCCGCTAACAATCACACATCCGGAAATGAAACGCTATTTTATGACCGTCCGCGAAGCAGT
>CEUN01182119.1_pt1 | contig 10221 bp, 8 predicted proteins | sample 361501 | NCBI WGS metagenome assembly CEUN01 (sample SAMEA2622801, study PRJEB7988) | marine metagenome | biome: marine biome (ENVO:00000447); feature: marine epipelagic mixed layer (ENVO:xxxxxxxxx); material: "saline water (ENVO:00002010), including plankton (ENVO:xxxxxxxx)" | depth 120 m | reverse complement strand
GGGATGCTCCGGCACTTGCTGCAATAATGTGGGATGTGCCCGGAGATTGTTCGCCGACCTCCTTGTTCTCGACTCACGAAATTACCGCGGCCATTCTGCATCCGGCTTCCGATCATGAAAGGCATCTATTTTTCCTTTGTATTCCTCACACTCTTCAGCTGTTTGCTCGATGCAACCGCGTCACGAATACGACCAAACGTCATCGTGATCGTCGCGGATGATCTTGGCTACGCTGACATGAGTTTCCTGCCCCAAGCACCGGGGGATATCCAGACTCCTTCGATTGATCGACTGGCGAAGGAGGGCACCTATTTCGGCAACGCCTATTCCACCAGCCCGATCTGCAGCCCTTCGCGGGCCGGGTTGATCACGGGCCGGTACCAGCAACGATGGGGCAATTATTGGTACGGCCAAGGCGGGCTTCCGAAGGGCGAACTTACGATTCCAAAGGCATTGAGAAAGCTAGGCTATTCGACGCACAAGATTGGGAAGACGCATCTCAACGGAGGTGATGCGGAGCATCCGCTCGATCATGGATTCGACGACTACCTCGGTTTTAACCACCACACTTGGGATTACATCCGCCTGAGCCAGAAAGACCTGGACGCCTACAAGAAACGCGCCAATGGCGATTCATTGGGAATCCTCTGTGTCGGTCCGCTGGAGCGCAATCGTGGGGAGCCGGTGTCATTTGAGAATGGATTCACGACCGAAATCTTCACCGACGAAGTGATCCGAAAGATTGAAGCGGGCAAGAAGTCGAAGACGCCGTTCTTTATCGAGTTGGAATACAACGCCGTGCACATGCCCACCTACATCGCGCATCCTGAATACGCCAAGAAGGCTGGTTGTGAGCAGCCGAAGTGGAATCGAAATGCGGAGCGCTGGACCTTTCCCTTCTGGGATCCGCGGGACATCAGTTGGAGCGACTGGCACAAGAAGTGGGGGCACCTTGGCGAGGTCGATCCGCTCGGCCGCAAGCGCTATCTCGCCAACCTGATGGCACTCGACGATGGCATCGGCCGCATCCTTGATTCGCTCGAAAAGACGGATCAACGAAAGAACACGCTCGTCATCTTTTTGTCCGACAACGGTGGGACGATAAACACCTATGCCAACAACACGCCTCTGCGTGGATTCAAGTACATGTTCGGCGAAGGAGGCGTGCGCATTCCGCTGGTCGTTTCGTGGCCGGGACAACTTCCCGAGGGCAAAACGCGCGATGATCTCAGTTCAGCGATGGATGTTTTCCCAACCATCCTGGAGATCTGCGGGGGAGAAGACCCCGGCAACCTGGATGGCCGAAGCCTGGTCGGCCGGATCCGCGGATTGAAGAGTCGCGATCGCCACGATCATCTCTGTTTCACGGATGGCAAGAAGGCGTGGAGCATTCGCCAGGGGAACTGGAAGCTGATCGAAACCGAGGGTTGGATTCATGCCAACTACCGGTTGACCGATGAGAACATCGCCGTGGCAGCCGAACAGTTTTCCTACCCCAAGGGACTTCAGCTATTCAATCTCAAGAGCGACATCGGGGAAACGAAGAACGTCGCCGAACGTTTTCCGAAACGCGTTGCGTCCATGAAGACACTCTACGACTCATGGCGCGCAAACATGGGCGAACCTCGCCGGGGCAAGCGCAAGAAGAGGAAGGCGAAGTGATTGAGCGGTCGCTGTGCCTCAACGGCGACGACGTTGTTGCTGCCGCTGAAAGGCACGCATTGCTTCCTTGCGAACGCGTTCATCCGGATCGTCCTTGGCGAGCATCCTCAGCCACTCCATGACCGCGGGATCCTTGTCCTTGTAATCGACGAGCGCATCCGCCGCGCGCAGGCGAACTTCGGGGTTTGAGTCCTGCACGGAATTGACGAGCGGCAGCATGAAGTCGTCGTGGTTGACGTCATCAAAGGCGCGGATGTAGGCAAGCTTGGTTTCATCGTCGGACGCAGAATTCACGGACTGGACCAGGCTGGCGGCCACGCCACTGAGATCGGCGCCCTTGCTGTAACCCAAAACCCGGAGGGCGGACCAGCGTTCGTCGAAAGAAAGTCCCGTGTTCGTGACGCGAGCGGCAAGCGTGGTTTGACGTTCATCCGTCAACGGCACGCGGCGCAATGATTCCTCCGCGCGTCGGCGTACTTCGCCGGACTTATCCTCGGAGGCGATCTTCCACAATGCCTGTTCCACCGAGGGATCTTCCGCCAGAAATTCCCGGAGGTTGTAGACGGCGCGGTATCGGACGCTTCCCTCGGTCGATTCGGCGGCCAGTGCGAGCATGGCCGGCTTTAGTGCGGGATTCTTCGCGCCACGCAGCGAGTCGAGCAGCGCGCGGGTCACTCCGTTGTTCGTTGATTGACTGAGAAGCGTGGCGGCATGTGCAGCCATTGAATCATCGAACAAGTCATTCGTCCGCAATCGGCGCAGTGTTTCGAACATCGCGCGGTTGAGGGTGGTGCCCTCCAGGAATCGGGCCTTCCAGATTTCCGCCTGTTCCGCATCGGGAGGCACTTGTCCGCGATCCATCAGGTGCCGGGCATTCTTGTTGAGCGACGTCATGTTCTCCTCCACCGCAAGGAGTCGGGATTCGAGATCGCCGGTGTCTGCGGTAACGATTGTGGTCGTCGAAGGTTCCCGGCTGCTGTTCAGCACTGTGCCCGACTTGGATCGCTTGGGTTTGCTTGCCGTTGATTCAATCTGGCCGCGCAGGCTGGCAACTTCCTTTCGCAGGGAGGCGATGCTGTTGAACTGAATCACCACTACGGCGACCAGCGCTGCACCTATGATGAGCGGCTTGAGCGAAGAACGATTGTCATTGTTTGTCATGTCAGGCATGCGAATTCGGATCAGCAATGAGAATGGTACAATTTGCTGAGAATTCAATTTCTTTGATCCAGGGGATGTGGGCGTGCGTGTATCTCCTGCCGCGATTACAATCGAAATTGCTCCTGAATGAGACGGGCGACGGAACTGCGAGTTCTCCTCAGTTCGGAATCGTTTCGTCTTCGACTTTCGTCGTCTTGCCCATCAGGTGGCGGGCAAGAAATGTTTTGATGATTTCCTCCAGGCGCTTGCCGCGCAGCCCATGACCCGCTCCGTTCACCGTTATCAGCGTTGAATCCACCCCTGCTTTCTTCAGCTTGGCGTGAAAATCGACCGATTGCGGATAAGGCACCAGCTGGTCGTCAGTGCCGTGACAGATCAGAATTGGTGCGTCGTCTTTGGAAACGTGTGTGATGGGAGAGGCGTGGCGGGTCTTGTCCTTGTGCTCTTGGATTGCTCCGCCAATGAGCTTGCTCTCGGGCGAATCCATGGCGTTGTGCTTCATCTTGCCGGGATGGTCGTCCATGGTGAGCAGTTCCGTTGGCCCAAAGTAATCCACCACGCAAGCCACGCGGCTGTCGGTTTTGAGATGATCGCCGAGTTGGCCTTCCATGTCCGTCATTCCCCCGGTCACACCGAGCATCGCCACGAGATGGCCGCCGGCTGAAGTGCCGTGCACGGCGATGCGATTCGGGTCTAGATTGTACTTTTTTGCGTTCGCCTTAAGCCAGCGGATGGCGGCCTTGCAGTCATGGATCTGCGCGGGCCATTGCACTTCACCGGTGAGCCGGTATCCGATGGAAACGCCAACGTATCCACCGGCTTGCAGGTAGGTCTGTATGCGGCGCAATCCTCCGTTCTTGGAACCATTGCGCCAACCGCCTCCGTGGATGAAAGCAAGCACCGGCCGCGGCTTGGTGGACTTTTTCTGGGGCAAGGCCAGATCGAGCATCTGTCGGGGATTGTCTGAACCAGCATAGGGGATGTTCACCTTCACCGCGTAGCCGGTGATGACTGCCGGAGGCGGTTGCCGACGTAGCCGGTTCTGGCCGCGGGTCAGGAACAACACGTGTTCCTGGAGCGAGATGAAGCCGTCCTTGTTGGTGTCCACCTTTTCGAAGTTCCGACGGGGGCCTTCCGGCAACTCCGACTTGGTGAGGCGGCCGTCCTTGTTCTTGTCCCAGTCATTGAATCGGCGGTCGGCGGTCTGGGCGATGGCGCTAGACATCATGGCGAACGCCATAAGATAGATGTAGGCAGGTTTCATGTTTCGGTGTCCTGGCTGATCAAGGGTCGACGTGCTCGCGTTTCATGATCCGGGCCATTTCCTCCACGAGCGCCGGATGTCTGGAAGCGATGTTGCTTTCTTCGCCAATGTCTTTCGACAAATCGTAGAGCTCGATCTGCGCGTCCGGATCTTTCAAGATGTTCAAGCGGACGGCCTTCCAATCGCCCTTCACCACGGCGGCCTTGCCACCGCGCTCGTAGAATTCCCAATAAAGATGCCGATGCTCCTTCTGCTTCCCCTCTTGCAGCAGGGTCGGCGCAAACGAAATGCCATCGATCCTGTGCGGAGTCTCGATTCCAGCCAATTCACAGACCGTGGGAAATATATCTTGGAACCCGGAGATGTGTGCGGAAGTCTGCCCTGCGGGAACCTTGCCTGGCCAGCGTACGATGAAGGGCACGCGAATCCCGCCCTCGTACAGATCCCGTTTCATGCCCTTCAACGGTCCGTTTGAATCAAAGAAAGCCATCTTGTGGCCGCCTTCCTGGTGCGGACCATTGTCGCTGCTGAACATGATAACCGTGTCGTCATCGACGCCGAGTTCCTTGAGGAGTTTGATCATGTTTCCGATGTCGCGGTCGATATAGTGCATCATCTGCGCAAAGCCCTTCTCTTGCGCCGGCCAATCCTGGTCTTTGAACTCACCCCAATCCGGCACGCGCATACCGTCGCGATTGATCCTCGGTTCCCCGCCTCCCTCATTGTTTGCATGTGGAATGTTCAAGGCGTAATAGATGAAGAACGGCTTCTCCGCGTTGGCACGGATGAACTTCAGCGTTTCGTCGGCGATCATCTGTGGCAGGTAGTCCACGGCTTTCTCCGCGACGCCGGCCCCGTCACGCGGTCCGAATCGTTTCTGATACCAGTCCGGGTATAGCTTGTTCTGCAGAGGGATCTTGAGACCGTTTTTCACGACGTACTCCGGGTAAAAGTTGTGCGCGTGGTACATGTTCAGGTAGCCGTAGAATTCGTCGAAGCCATGAACGGCCGGGTCGTTCAGTGGAGGTGGATTGCCTATGCCCCATTTGCCGAAGCAGCCCGTTGCGTATCCGTTTTGCTGCAAGAGGCGCGCAAAGGTGACGTCGCTCGGCAGCAGTTGCCCCGGACCATTGCCGCGGATGCGCGCATGCCCCGTGTGCAGTCCGGTCATCAGGACGCAACGCGATGGCGCGCAAACGGTGGACCCCGAATAATGCCGCGTGAAGCGCATGCCCTCGGCGGCCATGCGATCGAGGTTGGGAGTCGTAAGCGTTTTCTGCCCGTAACAACCCAGGTCGCCATAACCGAGATCATCAGCAAGGATATAGATGATATTGGGCTTGCGGGCTTCGACCGAATGCGAGGCAAGACAGAGCGCCAGTGCGACCATTAAATGTTTGAGGGAATTCATGCGAACGCCGAAGAGATTCGGGCACGTGAGGTGTGAGGCAAGTAATAAGTGGCTCCGCGGGCGGGCCGGTGTGGGGTCCAGAATCTGCTTGAAAAATAAGGGCGGAACTCTTTCTCTCCCCAGCTCGGCATTCTCGATGAAGAAGAAGCGAAAAACAAAAAACAATGAACCGAAGCTGCGCTTGGGCCTCCCGAAAGGAAGTCTGCAGGAAGCAGCAATCGAGAAGATGGCGCGCGCGGGCTACAAGATCCAGGTCAGCAGCCGTTCGTACGTGCCATACGTCGACGACGACGAACTTGAGATCCGCCTGATTCGCGCGCAGGAGATCAGCCGCTACGTCGAGCAGGGTTATCTCGACGCCGGGATCACGGGTCACGACTGGATCATCGAGAACGGATCCAAGGTCGTTGAGATCGGTGAGTTTCTCTTTGCCAAGGCCACCCGCCGACCCACCCGCTGGGTCTTGGCTGTGCCGGAAGAATCTCCGATCAGGTCGCCCAAGGATCTGGAAGGAAAACGCATCGCCACCGAGGTTGTGAATCTGACCCGGAAGTGGTTGCGCAAACACAAGGTCAAGGCGGAGGTCGAATTTTCCTGGGGCGCCACCGAGGTCAAGGCCCGTGAGTTGGTTGACGCCATTGTGGAAGTCACCGAGACAGGTTCTTCACTCCGCGCGAACAATCTTCGCATTGTGGAAGAACTTCTCTCGTCCACCCCGCGCATGATCGCCAACAAGGACAGCTGGAAGGACGATTGGAAACGTGAAAAGATCGAAACCATCTCGATGCTCCTCAAGGGCGCAATCGATGCGGAGGCAAAGGTCGGTCTCAAGATGAACATTGCGGAGAAGAACGTGGACCACCTCCTGAAAACACTTCCCGCGCTGCGCAACCCGACCATTTCACAACTGAGCCTGCCCGGCTGGGTTGCGGTGGAGACGATCATGGACGAACACGTGGTTCGGGAGATCATCCCAATCCTCAAGAATTCCGGCGCTGAAGGAATTATCGAATATCCATTGAACAAAGTAGTTTATTAGGTATCCTCCGCGCTCTTTCGCCCAGAAAGGCCAGCATTTACACGAAAACAGAAACAGATAACCAAGCATGGGATCACTGAAGAAACGCCGTAAATCGAAGATCAACAAGCACAAGCGTCGCAAGAAGCTTCGCGCCAATCGCCACAAGAAGCGCACTTGGCAGAAGTAATCCGCGCACTTTAAAAGTTGCCTTTGTTCGGCACAGCTTCATCTTTGAGGCTGTGTCGTACCTTTTTCAGACCTGTTGCCCCACCAAGCCGGCGCTCGCCCGGCTTCTTATACTGCTCCTTGGGCTGAGCTTTTCCGGCATTGATGCCACGGCCGCGGGCAAGACCCGCAAGCTCCTTTCCCGCTCCAAATCCAGCGAGGTTTCCGAGAAAGACCGCAAGGAAGCCCGTAAGCGCTTCCAGGATCGCGTCGATGCATTGACGCATTATGCGGTCGGGATTTCCCACGAACTGAACAACCGGCGCGACCAGGCACTTGAGTCGTTCCTGAAATCGCTCGAAGCCAATCCGGCCAACATGAAGTTGACCTCGGATGTGGCCCGCCGGCTTCTTGCGAAGGGAGATCACAAAAAGACGATCCGGATCCTTGGCAAGGTGGTCAAGGACGGCAAACCCGATGCCGGAGTCCATGCCGTCCTCGCATTGGCTTATCAGCAGACCAAGAAACACGAGGAAGCCCTCGAAGCTGCGGATAAGGCAATCAAACTCAACCCGCGCATCATTCTTCCCCATCGCGTCAAGATTCAGATCCACATTCTCACCAAGAATCCTGACAAGGCGCTCGCTGCAATTGACCAGGCCGCGCGGGTCAAGGAAACCAGCGTTCGCTTCCTCATTGAACTCGGCAACCTGACACGCGACGTCCTGCAGAAACACTCGAAAGAATTCGACGCAAACCAGGAAATGCTGCTCAGCATCCTTCGCGGCGCCGAAAAACAGAATCCCCGGCAACCCGTATTCGTTCAGCAACTGGCCGAAGCTTTCTTCTTCGCGAGAGATTACAAGACCAGCGCGTCGCTTTACCTCTCGCTGGTGAATCGCTATCCGACCTCTCAGGCCTTTCGCCGTCGCCTGGTGGAAATCTATATGCGTGGTGACGACCGCAACGGCGCCATCATCCAGCTGGAGTCCATTCTGAGAAATCGCCCCACCGATCCCCAAGCCAACCTGATCATGGGGATGATTTCGGATGAAAAGAGGGAGTGGGAAAAAGCCATAGATTACTTCAGCAAGACCAAGGAATCCGCACCGCACGATCGACGCGCCTACCTGGAAATCGCCCGCTTGAACTTGACCCTCGGCAAGCCCGAAAAGGCCCTGACGATTCTCGAAGAAACCGCGAAGCGGTTCCGGCAAAGCTATTCGACCGAATTCTATCGCGGACTCGCCTACGGCCAGAAGAAGGACTACACCAAGGCGCTGGAGCACTACACGGGCGCGGAGATCCTTGCGAAGGAGAACGAGCCTGGCCAGCTTCAGAACTACTTCTTCTACTTCCAGTTCGGAGTCGCAGCCGAACGCAACAAGGGCTTCAAACAGGCCGGCCAACATTTTCAAAAGGCCTTGGAACTAAACCCGGACAGCGCGAATACCTTGAACTACCTCGGTTACATGTGGGCCGAACGCGGTGAAAACCTCGAGCAGGCCAAGAAGATGATCGAGAAAGCCGTTGCTGCCGAACCCGAGAATTCAGCCTACCTCGACAGCATGGGCTGGGTGCTCTACATGATGGGCAAACACCGCGCCAGCCTGCCCTGGTTGTTGAAGGCCGTGCAGAACGCTGTCGTAGAGAAAGAGGAGGATTCCACCCTTTACGACCACCTCGCCGACGCCTACCGAAAGCTCGGCGACTATCGGAAAGCAATCAAGCACTACGAGAAAGCCATCGCGCTTGAAGCCAAGCCCGAGATCGTCGACAAGCTCCGGGAAACCAAGAAACTTCTCGACTCATAGGTAGATCCACGCCGAACGGCGCATGCCTTGGAAATTCAACAAACACTACAGCCGAGAAGAAGCGCGTGACCTGCTCCCCAGAGTGAGCGGATGGCTCGAGCGCCTTCAGTCCCTCCACGAACAAATCGCCCGTTACGATCAGCAGAGCGAGTTCAGCCTTCGTTCCGGTGACGACCTGGGCGGCAGGCGCGTGAACGACTGGGTCATCCATACTTCCGAGTTCAAGACCGTGCTCCGCGAGTTTGAGGTCCGCGAGATTCAGATCAAAAATATCGAGCGCGGCCTCATTGATTTCCCCACCCTCATGGGAAACAAGGAAGCTTTCCTCTGCTGGGAACAAGGCGAAGAAGACATCACGAATTGGCACGAACTCGATTCCGAGAACACCGGGCACGAAGAAACCGGCTCCTGATCCCCTGACTTTAAGAATCAGTTTCCGCAACGCCTTTCGGAAACCGCAACCGACAGACCATAAACATGTTGCATATGTGACATGTTTATATACCGGTTCATTGTGTGTGGGAATCGCTGTGAGACGGTGCAAGCACCAAGGATCGTAACCGATCTTTCCCCCCTGGCGTTACTCCCGCAGACAATCCGAACAACATCTTTCACCCGTCATGAAAAAGATCCTCATCCTCCTGTCCCTACTCTGTCTCAGCGCACAGCTTCCAGCCCAGGAAGCCGCCCCGCCGGAAAAAGCCCGCGAGATCGCCGGCAAGCTGGCCACGCTTATGGGCGACCTGAAGAGCAAGCCGTTCACGTTCGAACTCGACCTGGAAAACCCCCAGGCCATCGCAAAGGGCGATCGCGGCATCGTGATCATTCCCGCCAAGGGATTGACCAAGAAAATGATCTCTTCCGCCGGAAAAGATGCAGTGCCCGTCGGCGTTCTCTGGACGCGCGGGGTGGCACCCTCCGAACGCGGATCGCCCGCGGATAAGGACAAGTTCCTCACCGCAATATTTCGTGAAGGAAGCAAATCGATCAGGGTCAGCGCATTTCACTTGGGTATCGCCACCAAGGATGGCGGCCGCCAGGAACTGCTCGTTTACGGAAAATCAGCTGATCCGATCTTGCGCACGCGCTTGATGGACATGCCTGCGCGCCAGGACGTGCCATTTGAGGTCGCGGTTTTCGGAGGCGATGATTCCGGCGCTTCATTGCTCCTGAGCATGCTTGGCAAATTTCAGGCCGAACTGAACATCACCCTGACTGACGATGAAGTTGCTTACGCAGCTGGAAAGGGTGTCGGCGGTAAAGCCGCAGAAGCGGCCGCGATCCTCGCCCAACATTTGAACAAGTTCGATCACGTGCCAGCAAAGATCCAGGGCGATGGAGGCAAGGCGGATCTCTTCGAAAAGAGCGGCGTTGCAATTCTTGTAATCCCCGACAAACGAGTCTCGTTCGAAAGGCTCTCCGCGACAAAATCGGAAATTGCTCTGGGGCAATTATGGATGAAGGACGCTGCACCGGAGGTTGGTGGAGTCGCAGCCCCCGTGGATGAAATCAAAAGGGTCGAGATCGAAGAGGGTGAAAAGCGAATGAGTCTTCCTCAATTCCTTTTGACCGCGCGTCCGGCCGGTAATGGCAAACTTGAACTCTCCGTGTATTCCGGAGGCAAGGAACCGCTTCTCACCGTTCCCTTTCGCAAGACCGATTTTGGACAAAGCCTCCCCATTGAACTCGATGGTGAAGAAGGCGGGCCCAATCGAGGCATTCT